>Ga0228536_1002005_pt1 | contig 14402 bp, 9 predicted proteins | sample SJ1Smetagenome_FD_168611 | JGI IMG/M metagenome (GOLD analysis project Ga0228536, IMG submission 168611) | Enriched culture of PCE-dechlorinating microbial communities from Ithaca, New York, USA - SJ1.S | ecosystem: Engineered > Modeled > Simulated communities (microbial... > Unclassified...
CCAACCGGGTCGTAAATATAAGCCTGGCTGCTTCACCTGGTAAGACGAGTGGATACGTGTCTGTAAATGAAGATACAATAAACCTGCGCAGCGGGCCGGGCACCACTTATGATAAAGTCGGCACCGCTTCCCGCGGCCAGCAGATGGAAGTGCTGTCCCAAACCGGTGAATGGTATAAAGTAAAGTATCAAGGACAGACCGCCTGGGTAGCAGGCTGGCTGGTGGCATTGCCGGGACAGACTTCCGCTACGCAGGGTTCCGCGACACAGACTTCTGCGGCGCAGCCTGCCGCGACCAGTCCATCCCCGCAGCCGGCGACTTCACCCAATAACCCGACCGCAGCAAGGGAGTTGATGCTAAATTATCTCTGCGACAGCTCCGGCATCAGCTTCAGTATGGAATCCTCCAGCCAGTTGCAGCCGACGGTCACCGAAACCGGCAACGATACGGTTTACCGCTTTCCGGGCTTCTTCATTAAAGAGAATAAGACTTATAAAGAAAAATCCGCCCGGGGCGACATCCTCATCCAGGCCTTAAACCAGGACGGTGCGGTGGTAGTAAAGGCATCTGTGCCGGCCGGGGTGCAACACCAGCGCCAAGTTGCGGCGGATGGAAAAAAGCAAGTGTTCTCAATTTCCAACTGTGTGCTGGGAATAGAACGCCAGTCCTTTGAGGCTGCGGGTGAACGCCTGATTGTTCATACTTTGCTGACGCCTTCCTGCACCTACAGCCAGGCTGGAACCATGGTAAGCATCAGCCTGCCCGGGATGGGCCGGGGTACGCTAAACAATACCTATACATATAACGGAAGATTATTGAAGTCAGTCAGCTTGGAACAGGGTATCAATAATTCAATACCAAACCTGACCATCCGGGTCGAGACGCAAAGTGCGGTTAAATACAGCATCTTACCGGGCTGCAAAGACGAGAACGCTCTGTTTATGGTGATGATGAATCCCCGTGATCTGCCGGCCCCCAATACGGCTGTACTTCTTGACCCCGGACACGGAGGAGCGGACCCGGGCGCCTGTCCCCTGCAGGTTAAAGAAAAAGACCTTAATCTATCCATTGCGTTGAAAGTTGGGGCCGCGTTGAGTAAAAGAGGGGTCAAGGTATATTATACCCGGCGTGATGACAGTGATGTCGGTCTGGCCGAGCGATCAGTCATGTCTAATTTATTAAATCCGGCTCTGTTTGTATCGGTGCATAATAACAGTGTGGATAATAATTCGGTTAACGGCACGGAGACTTATTATTGCGCCCCTCAGGACAATCCGCCGCTGTACGCTCAAAAATCACAGAGAATGCGCATCGCCACTCTGATCCAGCAAAAACTGGTCAATAATCTGGGCTTTACCGACCGGGGGGTAAAAGAGAACCGGCTGGCGGTTTTACGGCTTACCCAGGCGCCCTGCGCCCTGGCCGAAATCGCCTTCCTATCCAATCCCGAAGCAGTTAAATTGATGCAGCAGGATGATTATCAAACCCGGGCGGCATCGGCTATCACCGACGCCATCAGCGAGTATCTGGGCCTATCCAGGTAAGTGCAAAGGGATCCCAGGAGGGCGGTCTTTCGGCTTACGAAGCCAAAAGACCGCCCTGCTCGTCGTTTAAGGGGACGAATGGGGACGTACCTTAAATGTCAATAGCATATAGTTTTGCATAGGGTCATGGTATAACTTGGCAAGGGGGTGGAGGCATGGGGAGGCAAGTTCGACAATACAGCCAAACCGGATTGTATTATATTATTTACCGGGGGATAAACAGACAGAATATTTTCGAGGAAGACAGTGATTACATTAAGATAGCCAAAATCATTTGCCTCTCCCTTTAAGTGGTCATACAAGACTCGGCAAAAGCTGCTTTCAAGATCAGTTAGTCAACTGCAATCAGTCGTCTGATTATTCGGTCACTTTTTCGTGGGGTTGTACTTAGGGATTGCTTAAAAATCCCTAAATTTTCGGGTGATCATCTGACTTGAAACTCAAAATAATACCACCCGTTTTTGTGTTTATTTTTGTGTTTCCGGCCTGGGCGCTGGGAGCAAAAGAACTGCCCAGTGTCCGCCCACCGCTGGAGCTTTCAGCTCCGTCCCAGCCATCAAATTTGATCACCAGCAGTTTCCCGGGCGCACTCTGTGTCAGTTTAAGCTGGCAGGACAACTCCAGCAATGAAAGCGGCTTCACTATACATCCTTTTATTACCAGATTTAAGCAGATTGTAAAAACGGCTGTGATATAATAAATCAAGATGTTTTCAAGGAGGCGAGAGCAATGGCAGCGAAAAAGTATACGATAGAGGAGCTCAAAGCTGTTGTAGAACCGATCGCCCGAAAATATGGTGTGGAACGCGTATATCTCTTTGGCTCTTACGCCCGTGGAGAAGTGGCTGAAAACAGTGATATAGATTTGCGTGTGGATAAAGGGGCACTTAAGGGGATGTTCGCCCTGTGCGGGTTATATACGGAGCTTGAAGAAGCTCTGCAGACTAAAGTGGACGTTCTGACAACAGGCAGCCTGGAAGACGACTTTCTTCATAGGATACGGAAAGAAGAGGTGCTTCTGTATGGCGGATGACCGGAACGCCGACGTACTCCGCTGAATCATTTCCTATTGCCATGAGATAGAGGAAGCCATGCGGCGGTTCGGAAAAGATTACGCGGTATTCGCGCAGGATTCCATATATAGGAACGCTACGGCTCTTTGTATCATGCAAATTGGAGAATTGACCACGCATCTCACCAACGATTTCAAGCAAACCTACACGGGAATGCCTTGGACCCAGATTAAGGCGTTGCGCAATGTGGCTGCCCACAGCTATGGCAAAATTGACGTGGAAAGCTTATGGGAAACCATAACCATTGACATTCCAAAGTTAAAAGACTATTGCTCCGGCATCATTCAACAATTTGATGTCTTCATGCAGGAGAGCATCAACGATCCGGAGGAGGATGAGCAAAAAAACCCAACCGAATGAGAAAGCAATTGGAACACACTAATCTAAAGCAGCGTGTTTTTTATTATTGCCCACCTCATCAATAATGCTGTCCAGATAACAGTCCAGTTCATCCGGCGTTGTTCCGGCGCGTCCAGCCAGGCGGTCTTCCTCAATAGATCCTTGCACCGAAAGGGATCAGCCCCAGTTTGGCCAGCTGGAAATGCTGAAGCCCGAACGGGATGCCGATAATGGTTATAACCAAACCCGCCACCAGGTGGTAAATGGCCAGTTCCCACCCGCACAGAATAATCCAGATTATGTTTAGAATCAAACTGCCCGCCTTAAAATTAGTCCGTAAAAATCCATTCTATTTACAATGCAAGCAAATAAGACAATTTATGTTCGTAAATTTAAGCAAAAGTTTAAATGGAAAGTAATTTAAAAAATTCTGACCTATTTCGATATATTATATGGGAAAAGGTGGATAAAGTTTTGATTGATGATATTTAACAAAAAAGTTGTCACCTAAAGTCGTAAAACAAATAAAAGGGGAAAAAGGGTATTAACTTTGTTAGTGGAAATAAATATTGCTATTGACTTAATTTTACTGAAATGATTGGCCGGGAGGTATTAAAGGTTAACATGCGGACTTCTCATTTATGCAGAAAATATTTCTTGGTGTTGATGATGATATTTGCCATCAATATATTTTTTTCAGGAAAACTATTTTATGTCTATGCCAATGAAAACGATAAGCCCGGCAGCCCTGTAAGTGATGAAATGACAATTGAAAACGGGCAAATAGAGACTGCGTCCCTTGATGATGCACAAAAGATCAGGCGTGATATAGAGGCCCGCGAAGCGGAGTTAAAATCTCGTATGGAGATAATACGCCATAAATATCAAACAAATAGTAAATCAAAAGCTTCTTCAAATAACCAGATGATATTACGGCCAAATACCATGGAAGTCAGGACATTCCAGGACCTGGACAATATAGTGAATGATCCGGATGCAAATTATATTCAAATGGCCGATATCGATTTGAGCAGTCATTCTAATTGGGGCGGAATAACCGGTGCTTTCACGGGGACCTATGATGGGAATGGCTATAAAATTATAGGGTTTAACACGACTGAACCGGTTACCAATGAAAATGATTTATATGGTTTATTTCAGTTTATAGATGGCGGAACTATAAAAAACGTTATCCTTGAAAATGTCAATATTAGTAGTATTAGTAGTAGTGGTAATGATGAGTGCAATATTGGGGCCTTGTGCGGAGGTGCGGATGGCGCCGTTATAGATAATTGCCACATTTCTGGCACCATAAACGGAGGATATGCAGGCGGATTGATGGGTTTCGTTCGCCAATCAATCGTTAGCAATTGCAGCGTTTCCGGCACTGTTAGCGGAAAAAGTGCGAGCGGGTTCATCGATCTTGTTTCTGGCGGTAATATAGTTAATTGTTCTTCATCATGTTCAGTATCTGGGCGGATGGCTGCTGGCTTTGCTGAATGGATATCTTCTGAAGCAGTAATAAATAAATGCTATTCAGCCGGTAACATGACTTGTCAAACTATGATGCTTGATATAAACATTTATGTGGGAGAATATGGGGGATTTGTTTCTCACTTATATGGTGCTGTTACAATTAACGATTGTTATTCAACTGTGTCGATAGTGGATAATACACCAGCTGATCTTGATCCACTCCGTAATGCGAGGGGGTTGGGCGGCTTTTTAGGATATGGTTTTCAATATTCCGCCTCAGAATGCCCATTATTACAACATTGTTATAGTACTGGAACAGTCCCCTTGAACTCCAACTCCCGCTATTACCGCGGTTTTGCATCAAATGGATATCATGATTATGATTCTCCACATAGTACCGCTCAAATTGACTCCTGTTATTACGATTCACAGACCTCGGGTCATTCAGACAATGACGGGCATGGAATACCGAAGACAACAGCGGAGATGAAAACCCAGGCGACCTTTGCCGGATGGGATTTTGATAATACCTGGGCCATCGATCCTGCCATTAACAATGGCTATCCGTACTTACAACGTACATCAACAGTTTTATCATCAAAGGAACATCTCGGCAAGCGGCCCTATTGCTCCTACGGAAACAGCTCAGTTAATCTCTGCACCGGAAACTACATTCAAGAGGTAACCGATATTAATATTCCCGGGGTTGGTCCGGAACTGGAATTCACCCGTTTTTACAACTCATTGGACGACTATGAAGGACCACAAGGCAAGGGCTGGACTAACAACTACAATGTTCATTTAACCATCAATCAGGATAACAGTATCAGTGTGGCCTATGCCGACGGGCATGTATATAAATTTACCTCCAGTGGGTCCGGGTTCACCGCGCCGGCCGGCTGCTATGAAACGCTTACCGGTGCAACCGGTGGATACACTCTCTCCTTTAAGGACCACACCCAATACCTATTCGATACTTCCGGTAAACTATTGAACATTACCGACCAGAACAACAACACCATCGAGCTAACCTATAACGGCGACCGGTTAGCTACGGCCACCAACCAGACAACAGGCAAAACCCTGAATTTCACCTATGACTCTGGCAGCCGCTTGGCCAGCATAACGGACCCCGCCGGGAGATCGGTTCACTATACATATGACGCAAATGAAAACCTGGCTGCGGCGCAGGATCTAAACGGAGGAATAACCACCTACCAATACGACTCTCACGGCCTGACCTCTATAATCCGCCCCGACAGCACCACCGCGCTTACCCACAGCTATGATGATGAAAACCGGGTTATCCAGCAGGTGGATGGGAAAAGCAACACCTGGCAATATGCCTACAATAATTTCCAGACAAATCTGAGCGGACCTTTGGGGGACGTCACCACCTGCACCTATGACCATAAGTTTAGATGCACCGCCGTTAAGGACCCTCTAAACGGGGATACGGCGTTTGACTATGATAAAAACAACAACTGCATAAGTATAAGCGATCCAAAAGACAATTCTAAGTTCTTTGAGTATGATGCGAATGGCAATCTTACTTTATCTACCGATGCCTTTGGCGACACTGAATATGAGTATGATGCGGGCAATAACCTGACCCAAATAACCGATCCCGGTGGAAGAATTACCAGTCTCTCCTATGATGGCAACAACAACCTGGTAAGTTTTACGGATGCTACGGGGGCGGTGACTTCATATGAATACTTCTCCAACGGCCTGCTCCAAACCCAAACCAACCCGGCGACGGAAGCGGGAACGGGAACCGTGAGCCGCACGTATACCAACGGACTGCCCCATACCGTTACCAATCCGGCCGGCCTTACCACCACCTATGCCTACGACTCCGCAGGCCGGGTGACCGGCGCCACGGACAGCGCCGGTAAAACCACAAACTACACCTATGACGCGGCGGGCAACCTTTTAAGCATTACCGATCCTTTAAACCACGCCTGGAGCTACCAGTATGACTCCAATAACCGAGTAACAAGAAAAACTGACGCGAATAATAACACCACCCAATATGCCTATGACAGCAACGGCAACTGTATACAGGTGACCGATGCCTTGAGCCACACGACCACCTATGCCTATGACAGCGAAAACCAACTGGTGGGAATAACCAATCCCCGGGGTAAAACTACTGCATATGCCTATGATTTGAATGGCCGTTTGACTTCTATCACCGATCCCCTGGGGAACACCTCTAGCTTCAACTATGATGAAGTGGGAAATGTAACCGGAAGGCAGGACGCGTTAGGAAACACCGTGGCCAGTTATACCTATGATCCTCAAAAATATCTGCTTACGTCGGTAAAAGACGCCTTGGACAATAGCACTAACAATCAATATGATTCGCTGGGCCGGTTGAGTGCTATAACCGACCCCCTGAACCGGAGTACGCAGTTCAGTTATGATAATTTAAACCGCCATATACAAACCGTTGACGCCCTTCAAGGCCAGGCCAGCCAGGAATTCAATGCCATGGGAAATCGTAAGGCCATGGTAGACGCCAATAACAACCGGCGCGGATTCAGCTTCGACCTGGCCGGAAGACTTACCGGAAGCAGTTCGGATACCGGCAGCCACAGCTACACATACAACCAGGCCGGGCTTTTAAGCGGTTTTACCAACGGGCGGGGTCAGAACCGGACCTGGCAATACGACGATGCCCGGCGTTTAATATCCCAGAACGATCCAGACGGATCCATAAGCTGCACCTATGACGGCAACGGCAACCTGCTGACAGTAAGCGATGCCAGCGGAACCATCACCCGCCAATATGACGCCTTAAACCGGGTAGTGAGCTACACCGATGCCCGGGGCAACACTATCGGCTATACCTATGATGAGGCGGGTAATCTGAGCACTATCACTTATCCGGGCGGAAAACAGGTGCAATACACCTACGACGCCGCTGATAAGCTGACCCAGGTGCGGGATTGGGCGGGCCGCATTACGACTTATGCCTATGACGCCAACGGCCGCCTGACCGGAACCCACCGGCCTGACGGAACAGTGGAAACCAGAACCTACAACGAAGCCGGTAGATTAACCCGGATAAAGGATGTTGCTCCGGGAGGAAGCACCCTAACCCAATTTGATTTCACCTATGACGCAGCGGGAAACATTACCGACGAATTTTCTAATCTTCCCGACCCTGCAAATACCGGAGACAACAGCGTGATAACCTGTACTACCGACAACCGCATGGCGACCTACAACGGACAGGCGGTTGCCTATGACGCGGACGGCAACATGACCTTGGGACCGTTGAACGGAGAGATGACCCAGTATACTTTCAACTCCCGCAACCGGCTGACCGGTGCGGGAAGCTCCAGCTACACCTATGATGCGGAAGGCAACCGAACAGGTGCGACAATCAACGGGGTGCACTATGATGATATAATCAATCCACAAGCCTCCTTGAGCCAGGTTCTGATTAGAAACGGCTCCGATAGCAGCCAGACCTTTTATGTATACGGTTTGGGACTGATAGGGGAGGAAAGCCAGAACACTTATCAGGTTTACCACTACGACCTCAGGGGCAGTACTGTATTGCTTACCGATGCTTCGGGCAATACCACCGACAGCTTCCTGTACAATGAGTACGGCAAACTTACGGACCATGTTGGAAGCAGCAACACCCCGTTCCTTTACAACGGCCAATATGGAATCATGACCGACGGCACCGGGCTGTGCTACATGCGGGCCAGGTACTACAATCCCGAGGTGCAAAGGTTTGTTTCAAAGGATAGTTTAAACGGGGCTATAACTAATCCGCTGAGTTTGAATTTGTTTGCATACTGTAATAACAACCCCATTAATTTCATTGATCCGACAGGGCATAGTCCCACTAATTATGCGGGTGCATATCAAAGATATAAAGATATGGATTATGAATCATTAAACGAAATTTATATAGGCCTATCAAATAGTATTCGAAATGAAGAAGCTATAGCAAACGGTTCTAATTATTCTCTTTATGAGCAATTTAAGGCTGAGGCTAATCTTATGCTATTTAATTCGGATTTTAAAATAATAAACGAGTTGCTTATTATCAAAGGGGATTACTACTCCCAAGAAGAAAAAGAAATTGCTAATCAAAGAATATTGGATTTGAAAAAACAAGAGTTTGATGAACAATATGAAATAGCAATGGGCATTGCCGGAGGGGGCCCGGTTGGAAAGGCTAGTCTACAAATTTTTAAAAGCAATAAAATTGCGAATCAAATAGCCCAAAAGCTAGGATATCAAGGGGCAGAGGATTTAAAAAAGGCTTTTGTAGGGAAGGGGAACATTTCCAAGTTTAATATAAAATATAACAAAGACACTGGTGAGATAGTATTAGAATCAATAAGAGATTCATCTATACAAGTTCCCACAGGATTGTATAAAGATTGAAAGAAGTGAGCATAATGGAGAATTTGCCTCAGATACGAGTATCCTTCTTTTTTATGGGGGATGAATTTAACCTTGACGATGTTACAAAAAGAATGAATATTACACCAACGGAAACCAGAGAAAAAAAAGATTTCCCTATAGTAAAATTTGCGCATACTTCCTGGGAATTAGACACTCAAAAAGAAAGTTGTAAGGTTGTTTCCTGGCAATTTGAAAAACTTATAAAGCTATTAAAAGGCAAAGAATCAATTATTAATCGGATTTGCGAAGAATATGGCATTAATGCAGGGTTTGTAGTAAGTGTTTTTATGGAAAATGGTGATGGCCCAGAAATGGTTTTAACAAAAGATATTATCTCATTTTTAGCATCTATCAATGCGGAAGTTGGATTTGATTTATATGTGGATTAGAGGACGGGGGTCAAGACGGTTCTCTTGACCCCTTTTTGGACTGATACCATAAAAGCGCACACCCTTAACAAACCGATTAAAGCTGGAATCGTGGAAAAACCGGGGCAATACAAATGGAGCAGTCATAATATTGAACCTAAAGACAAACACCAATCTTTCAGTAAGGGCGATAGCTGATTTGTTGGGGATTAATCGAGGGATTGTTCAGAAAACGAAATTGAAAAATTGAATAAATAAGAAGCAGAAACGCAAGGGTGTCAAGAGAATCGTCCCCTTGGCACCTCCCCTTGACATCTAAAAGATTCCTCTGTACAAATTCACACAGGATTGTATAAATAAAGGAAGAAGGGGGAAAATGGCAAATTGACACAATTGCCACAAGTGAGAGTATCATTCTTCTTAGTTGGGGATGAGTTTAATCTTGATAATGTTACTAAAAAAATGAATATCATGCCGACGGATACCAGAGAAAAAAAAGACTGCCCTGTAAAGCAATTCGCATATACTACCTGGTCGTTGAGGACCGAGAAGGACAGTTGTAAAGCAGTTTCCGTGCAATTTGAAAGAATTATGAAACTATTGTTAGGTAAAGAAAAAATCATTAATGAAATTTGCAACACCTATAATAGTAATGTAATTTTTGAAATTGGTATATTTATGGAAAATGGTGATAGGCCAGAAATGGTTTTAACAAAAGAAATTATTTTATTCTTAGCATCTATCAATGCGGAAGTTGGATTTGATTTATATGTGGATTAGAGGACGAGGGACTCATGGGGATGGGACGCATGGGGACGTACCTTAAACGTCAACATCACATAGTCTTGCATAGGTTCATGGTATAACTTGGCAAGGGGGTGGAGGCATGGGGAGGCAAGCTCGACAATACAGCCAAACCGGGTTGTATCATATTATTTACCGGGGGATAAACAGACAGAAATATGTCAGGAGACAGAGTTATTGACACACTCCAACTAAAAACAAATCAATGGATATGTTGGAACGCAGGGATGGTTCTTTAAGCTATATAAATAGGAATTGTCCCTGCTTATTTATATAAAGGATCATTGGGTTCAATTGAGTCGGGGAAGGAGCATTATAAATGTACGTTGGAAGATACTTGAGAAAACTTGCCTTATTAAGTATATGTATGGTGTTGACCTTGTTTACGCTTTCCGTTCCGGTCAATGCCGGGCATATACACTATACATACGATGAGCTGGGGAGGTTGACGTCAGTCACCTATGGCAACGGCCAAACCAACACTTACTCTTATGACAGCGGCGGCAATGTGCTCCAGTCCACTCATGAAACTACTAATGATCCCTATATTATTACCACACCGCAACAGCTAAATGAAATTCGTAATAATCTGAGTGCGAGCTACCGACTGGCTAATGACATAGACCTGTCGGCTTACCAATCGGGAGAAGGCTGGGTGCCGATCGGCGACTGGGATAATAGCTTTACTGGCTCGCTCGATGGGGCGGGTCATAAAATTACGGGTCTTAAAATAGACAGTTCAAGGCAATTATCGGGACTATTTGGGTATTGTTCCGATGCAGCTTTAAGTAATTTAACCATTGAATCTGCTTATATTTCTGCATATGGTTATGCCGGATTATTAACTGGAATGGCAGAAAATACGACGATTAGTAACTGTCATTTTACCGATTGTCATCTCATTGGCAATGCCCAATCCGAGGAGTGCATGGTAGGCGGGGTGGCAGGGAATGTTCATGGCTGCAATGTCAGTGAATGTTCGGTTGAATCTACGAATATAGATTTTAATATTTCTACAGCCCCTTATACGGCAGGGGCGCTCATAGGATTTGCACTAGATACGACGACTATTACCGGGTGTCAAATAATTAATTGCAGTATAACCAATAGCATCGGCTCTATTGAATGCTTTGCAGGAGGTTTAGTGGGACAACTTGAAAATGGATGCACTGTCAACGGGTGTTCGGTTGAATCCACAACCATTGAAGGGTTCTATGTGGGTGGATTAATCGGATTTGGTCAAGATTGTACACTGCTAGAATGTTATGCAAATACGAGCCTAAGCGGCGTGAGACTTGGAGGATTAGTATGCACCCTTTACAGCACTGCAGAACACGCAACAAATGTATCGGAATGCTATTCAACCGGAACGCTTAACATGACAAGCCCGGGTATTGCAGGTGGGTTCGTTGCTAAGCTGTCTGAGGGTTCAATATCACTCAGCAATTGTTTCTCGACCGGTAATATATCCTCATCCACATATCAGAAAGTTGGTGGATTTGTAGGATATGTTGAAGATCAAACTACCGTTTCGGTTGAAAAATGTTACTCTATCGGTCAGGTCCCCGGTTCAGGCCCTTCCTACAATGGATTTGGCGAGGTAGGAAACAATTGCTATTGGGACACTGTGACTTCCAATACTACTCAATCCCAGGCCGGAACGGGTAAAGTTACTTCAGAAATGTTTCAACAGGCTACCTTTAACGGATGGGATTTTACTGACATTTGGCAAATAGACGAAGGAGTAACTTATCCTTACTTACAGAGCCTTCCCCAACCATCAGCAACTCCACCGCCCCTTGGAACACCAGAGAATCCCTATATGATTACCACACCACAGCAGTTGGATGAAATTCGTAATAATATGAGTTCGTGTTACAAGTTGGCCAATGACATAGATTTATCCTCCTATCAGGCAGGAGAAGCCTGGGTGCCGATCGGGTTTCTCTATAATCTTGACGGCATCGAGGATATAGATGATATATATAGCGTGGCATTTACGGGTTCCCTTGATGGAGACGGACATAAAATCACCGGATTAAAGATAAACATATCCTCCGCAAGTCAGATAGAATACCCGATTATGGGCTTGTTTGGGATTTGTTCCGGGGCGGAAATTAAAAACCTGATCATAGAATCTCCGAACATAACCATCTTTAAATATGGCAATGCGGGCGCATTGATTGGCGCAGCTAAAGAAACTGATATTGCCAATTGCCAAATTATCGGAGGAACGGTACATTGCCCAAGTTTAGGAGGCGGGTTGGCGGGAACCCTGTCAGAATGTAATATTACCGGTTGCTCCGTAGTCGGTACAAATGTTGAAGGTATTGAACAAGCCGGAGGTCTTGTAGGGGAGTGTAAAAATTGTTCAATATCGAAATCTTATGCAAATGCAGTCGTACGAGGAATTTTTTCCGGAGGTTTAATAGGATATGTTTGGGATAATCCCAACGGCTCGACAATATCGGAATGCTATTCCAGTGGAACGGTTAGCTCATTTGGCATCGAAGGCGATTGCGCCGGAGGGCTGGCTGGCGTTTTGAATGGACCTTGTACGATCTCCAACTGTTTTTCTACCAGTAATGTTTATTGCAACGGGCAACTTGGCGGCGGCTTCATAGGCGGGTGGTATGATACTACCAATCCCGAAGTAATAAACAGTTATTCTACCGGTCATTTATATGGAATGGGAACTTCTTACAACGGTTTTGCATCCCTGGATAACAGTACTGGTTGTTACTGGAATATTCAGACTTCCGGGACTGCTCACTCAGAAGCGGGTTCAGGGAAGATGAATCAGGATATGGTAAAGCAGGCTACCTTTGATGGTTGGAACTTTACGGATATCTGGCAGATTGACGAAAACTTGACCTACCCGTATCTGAAGAACCTGCCTAAACCAGCGGAAGTAACTGCTCCTATTCTTCCGAATCTTGTTAATATTTCGGTTAGCCCTGAAGAGATCGACCTGGAAACCGGGCAAAGTCAACAACTGACAATTATGGCACTCATGTCAGATGAGAGTACGATTGATATTACAGAAATAGCCTCCTACGCGTCCAACCACCCGGAGATAGCCAGTGTGGATCAAAACGGGCTGATTTCGATATTGGCAGAGGGAACGGCCATAATAACCGCTAGTTATAGCGACAAACAAGTTAGCGTTAATATAATGTAAACGGGGTTCCGGTATCGTAAGCGCTTAAGAGTGCCTATACAAAAACAGCCTGGCTGGATGTCAAGGGTGTCAGGGGACGGTTCCCTTGGCACGCCCTTGACACGTTCAGCATCGCCGCCCGCCACAATGCCAGGATCGACTACGAGACAGGACCGTTCGGGACTACGTTTTATGTGCGCTTCCCCCTGCCGGTAGAGCAAACGCTATTTTGATGCCCAACCCAACCATACTGTATTATAATAAAGATAGGCCAACCAATAATTGCTACTTTTATCAAACCGGCAGTAAAGATCTTATAATTTTGCTTCCTATATCATACAGTTTTCCTCCCATTTTTTTTCAACCTTCTTATCGAAACTCGACCGGATTCTTTCTATTTTGAAAAGCGGGTCTCCAATCGGCGTCCCCATTTTTCTCAAATAGGAGAGCGGCGAAGTCGGCCTAATATTCACGTTGCTTAACGGTCAGATAGCTGAAAGGGGGGTAGCGCCTGCCTGGTGGAATTTGACGGCTGTTAACGATTCCTGCCTGGCGCTGTGGCTGCGGCGGGACTGGTGAAAGGAGGAAGCTGACGTGAAGTATCCAGAGAAGGATTTCTACTCCGGAATTATGGAGAGCTGTTATATGAATCCGAGGTATCACGCCGGGTGCCTGATGTGCGGGGACAAAGAAGAGTGTTATGGTCAGGATGAATACCGCCGCTTCAGGTCCAAAGCCATCATAATGAGTGATCTGCTTGATGCCGCCGACGCCCTGGACCCCGGGCGGGCCGAAAGGATAGCCCGGGCCATGGGAATGTCGGGCGAGATTGAGCGGGTGCTGCGTCTGCTGGAACGGCAGATCTGTCCCGATAAGGTGGTTGAAAAGATCATAAAAATGGCTCTGGAAGCCGAGCCAGCAGCCAGAACCGAACAACCCCAGGCCGGGGCGGGCGACATTCCTGCCGCCAGTTAGAACGAGCAGAATTATAAAGGACGGACATGTGCGATTTTGATATAAAATGCCTCTGCCAGGAGGATTATAAGGCATGCTTAAAGAAATGCATTGTACAAGGACAAATCGCTGGCGGAGGTGCACTGGATGATTGTAGACATACCGAAAAATGTCCGACTTATATTGGATAGGTTGAACCAGCAAGACTACCAAGCCTATGTTTATGGCGCCTGTATTCGCGACCTGCT
>Ga0228536_1002006_pt1 | contig 14402 bp, 11 predicted proteins | sample SJ1Smetagenome_FD_168611 | JGI IMG/M metagenome (GOLD analysis project Ga0228536, IMG submission 168611) | Enriched culture of PCE-dechlorinating microbial communities from Ithaca, New York, USA - SJ1.S | ecosystem: Engineered > Modeled > Simulated communities (microbial... > Unclassified...
CGAGAAGACGAGGAAGGTGGCCACGAAGGGGCGAAGCCCGCCGTACAGCGCGATGCCGTTGGCGATGGCCGCCATACCGTGCTCCCTGATGCCGAAGTGAATGTAGCGGCCGTCAGGGTTTTCCTTCGTGAGGACGATGGGGGTGCCGTCGGCATTGGGGGGAAGCTGGCTGACATTGGGGCTCGTCAGGTCCGCGGAACCGCCGATGAAATTCGGCCATGCGCCCGCCACTGCGGCCAGGCATTTGCCGGATGCGTTGCGCGTCGCGATTTTTTCGCCCGCTTTGAAGGCGGGCAGATCCGGCTCGTGCATCGCCTTGCCGCTGAGCCACACGGAGAGCTCGCGGGCGAGCTCAGGATTCGCCTTCTTCCAGGCCTCAAAGCGCGCCTGCCATGTCCGATACTCCTGTTCGAGCGTCTTCCGGTGCGCCTCGAAGTAGGCATAGGCCTCCGGCGCAACCCAGAAAGGCACTTCGAGCGGAATGCCGAGCGCCTCCTTTGCCCTGCGCGCTTCTTCCTCGCCCAGCGGGGAGCCGTGGATGCCGCTGGTCCCCTGCTTCGAGGGGGCACCCTTGCCGATCACGCTCTCCAGGATGATGAGCGAAGGCTTCTCCGTCTCGGCCTTTGCCTTGGCGGTGAGCGCCGCGAGCTCTTCAAAGCTGTACATCGAGCCGCGGAGCACCTGCCAACCGTAGGCTTCAAAGCGCTTTCCGACATCCTCGGTGAAGGCGATATCCGTCGAGCCGTCGATGCTTATATGATTCGAGTCGTAATACACAATGAGATTTCCAAGTCCAAGGTGCCCGGCCAGCGAGCACGCCTCGCTCGCGACGCCTTCCATAAAGCAGCCGTCGCCTGCGGCCACGAAGATGGAGTGGTCGATGATCTTCTGGCCGGGCCTGTTGAAGTGCGCGGCCATCTTGCGCTCGGCGATCGCCATGCCGACCGCATTCGCAATTCCCTGCCCCAGCGGCCCCGTGGTCGTTTCGACACCGGGCGTCACGCCGTATTCGGGGTGCCCCGGGCACTTTGAACCGACCTGGCGGAATGCCTTTATATCGTCGAGAGACAAGTCGAAGCCTGCCATGTGGAGGATGGAATACAGAAACATCGAGCCGTGGCCGGCCGAAAGCACAAAGCGGTCCCGGTTGAGCCACCTGGTGTCTTTCGGGTTGTACCTGAGCTCGACGCCGTACAGGAACGCGCCGAGTTCGGCGGCGCCCATCGGCATGCCGGGATGGCCGGAATTGGCCTTCTGGATCGCGTCGATGGTGAGGCTCCGGACGGACAGAGCGATGGACTGTAATGCGGGAATATTCATGAACCCACTCCTTGTGAATGAATTTGTAAAGCACTCCAATGGAGGTTGCGCGAAAACAAGGTCTATAGTATGCGAAATGTATATGTGTGGCAATGTCGCGGCATATAAGGAAGTCGCCGGCGGCCCGCCGGGTGAATTCTCGTCTTAATCCTCGTCCTCGAGACCCTCGTCGATGTCGATCCTGTGGCGGGCCGCGCCGATCACTTTGCGGGCCGTATCTTCATTCACGCGCGCGATGCTGCCGATATAGCCCGGCTCGGCCTGCGCCACCGCTTCCAGCGACCCCAGCTCCCGAAGGATGGACTTTGCGCGCGCGTCGCCGATGCCCGGCACTTCCTGAAGCACGCGGAATGTCGCATCCGTCATCCTCAGCTTGCGCGAGAGGCCCGTCGCGAAACGGTGCGTCTCGTCGCGCACCGCCACGAGCACGCGCAGGGCCGGCGAATCCTTGGCCAGCACGACGGGCTCGCTTTTGCCCGGCAGCCAGACTTCCTCGTTCCGCTTCGCAAGTCCCGCCAGATCGACATCGAGGCCGAGATCGTCGAGGATTTCTTTAGCCGCAGACACTTGTCCCGCTCCGCCGTCGACGAGGACGAGGTCGGGCAGCTCCGCCTCTTCGTTGATGAGTCGCGTGTAGCGCCGCGCCACCGCCTCGCGCATCGCCGTAAAATCGTCGATCTGACCCTCCACCGACCGGATTTTGAAATAGCGGTAGTTTTTCTTGTCCGCCACTCCGTTTTTAAAGCTCACCAGCGATGCCACCGTGTGTTTTCCGCCGAGCTGCGCTATGTCGAATCCCTCGATGCGCATCGGCACGGTCCCGAGCAGAAGCTTCTCTTTCAGTTCCAGGAGCGCCGCGATGTCGCCGTGCATGCGGCGCCGCTTGGCCAGCTCCTCTTTGGCGTTCTGCACCGCAAGGTTCATCACCGCCCAGTGCCGCTCGCTGTCCGGAATCTTCACCTCGACGGGCGCGCCCGCGCGGTCGGACAGATAGCGCGCGATGGACGCCGTATTCTCCGCTTTGCGCACGAAGATGCTGGGCGGCGGCAGTCTTCCGCCCTCATAGTAGCGCGCGAGAAAGCTGTCGAGCGCCTCAAGATCGTCGACGGGGTTCTCCATGAAACTGTCGCGGTTCCTGAGCTTGCCGTCGCGCATCTGGAAGACCACGTAGCTCACCTGGTCGCCGTCGGCTTCCCATGCGATGTAGTCGCGCGCATTGAGGCTGTTGAAGTCGACCACGTTCGAGTGCCCCATGAAGGCCTGCACCGACTTGATCGCCTCGCGCAGGTGCGCCGCCTCCTCGAACCGCAGCTCGGCGGCGGCATGCTTCATCTCCCGCTCGAGGTCCTTCAGGAGCGTCTCCGTGTCGCCCGAGAGCAGCTTGCGCACTTCGTCCACGCGCTTCATGTAGTCTTCGTGGCTGATCTTGCCCGCGCAGGGGCCGGGGCAGCGTCCGATGTGGTAGTACATGCAGGGGCTCGCGCGTTTTTTCATTTTGACGCAGCGGCGCAGCGGGAACATGCGCTTGATCAGATCGAGGTAGGTGTCGATTATCTCTGCGCTCGGGAAGGGGCCGAAGTATTCGCTGCCGTCGTTGATGATGCGCCGCGTCCGGAATACGCGCGGAAACTCTTCGTTCGTGATGCGGATCGAGGGATAGGTCTTGCCGTCTTTGAGGTTGATGTTGTAGCGCGGGGTGTGCTCCTTTATGAAGTTGTTCTCGAGGAGGAGGGCCTCGTACTCGTGAGCGGCGAGGACCCATTCGATGTTGTGGATGCGCGAGACGAGGTGGCGGGTCTTGATGTCCTTTTTGCCGCTGAAATATGAGGAGAGCCTGTTTCTGAGGCTTTTCGCCTTGCCCACATAGATGATTTCACCCTTTTCGTCGCGCATGAGGTAGACGCCGGGGCTTTGGGGCGATTCCTTGATGAGGGCCTTGAGGCGGGCGCGGCGCTCGGCGTCGGTCTCGGCACCCTCGCGTTTCATCGTGCTCATAGTATATAATAAAAATAAGGCAGTTCCATGAAAAAAACAAAGGAGTGGGCGGAGGACCGGCAGGAAAGCGGGCCGTCAACGGAGGTGCCGGCGGACAAGTCGGTAGCCGCAGCCGATCAGCAGACCTGTTCCGACACCTACATCCGGTCGCTCGAAGAGAAAACCGCGCACGCCCTGGAGCGTCTCGGCGGCATAGGCGCGGCCGCGTCCGCTTTCCACTTCTGCCCGTCCTGCGGAAGCCCCAAGCTCTACAGTGTCCGCAGCCGCATGTGGAAATGCCCTACCTGCGGCTTTGAATATTTTCACAATGTCGCGACGGCGGCGGGCATCATCGTCGAGTCGAAGGGCACCATACTCGTGCTGAGGCGGCACAAGGACCCCATGAAAGGCAGATTCGCGCTTCCGGGCGGCTTTGTCGAGCCCGGCGAACGCGCCGAAGACGCGGCCCTGCGCGAGTGCTACGAGGAAATCGGCTGGTCGCCCTCGCACATCAATTTTCTGGCGACCTTCCCGAACGTCTATCAGTATCAGGGCATTCCCTATGCCACCTGCGATGTGTACTTCTTCTCGCGCGGCAATATCATCGACGTCGAAGACTTCCACCTCGACCCCGAGGAGAGCGACAGCCTGCAGTTCGTGCATGCCACGGCCATCCCGTGGGCGGAGATCGCCTTTGAATCGGCCGTCCGCGCGCTCCGCTATTTTCTGCTGCACGAGAGCATTGGCATCCCGCCGCGCATGCCCGACTTCGATGCGATTGAATGAGACTATCTGTGGCGGCCTGGCTGAGGCAGCCTGGTCGACGCGACCTAGCCGACGCGGCTTCCATGAGTTACCTTATTCCAGAAAGGAGTTCCCGTGGATATTCCGAGCGTTGAGCAGATTATAAGAGAAGACATTGAATTCCTGCGCCACTGCCCGAACAAGGACAATTGTGCCGCCTGCGAAGAATCTGTCTGCGTGATGGTGGCGTCGGTCGCCGATTTCCCGACCGCCTATGGGCATTTCACCATCGTAGGCTTTGTGAACAATAAGGACAACAAAGATCATATCATGATCATAAAAGGAGATATCGGCGACGGCGAGGACCTGCTGCTGCGCATTCATTCGGCGTGCCTCACCGGCGACGCCCTCGGCAGTCTGCGCTGCGACTGCGGGCCCCAGCTCCACCATGCCCTGGAGCGCATCGAAAAAGAGGGGCGGGGCATTGTGCTCTACCATCAGGCGGAGGGGCGCGGCATCGGCCTCGTCAACAAACTGCGCGCCTATGCGCTCCAGGATGCCGGCTACGACACCTACGACGCCAATGTCATGCTCGGTTTCCCGCCCGATGCCCGCGACTACGAGATTCCCGCCGCGATGCTCAAAAAAGTCGGCGTGAAGAGCGTCCGCCTTCTGACCAACAACCCCGAAAAAGTGGCCAAACTCGAACAGCATGGCATAAAGGTCACCGAGCGCGTGCCGCACGAACTGCCGCCGCACATGCACGACCGCGAGTACCTGAAGACGAAAAAAGAGCGGTTCGGGCACATGCTCGAACTCGATCACGGTTGGGACTGAATAGAAGGAGCACACGCGATGACCAAGACCTGCCCGCGCTGCGGCGCGTCCTTCGAGTGCCTGCACTCGCCGCAGTGCTGGTGCGCCTCGGTGCGGCTCGATGAAAAAACGCGCCGCGAACTTGCGGCACACTACAGCGATTGTCTCTGTCCCGAATGTCTCTCGGCGATTGCGGCTGGCGCCGCGGTGGAGCCGGCGGAACCTCTCCGGGGCCGCTGAGCCGTCCCAGGATTACACCTTCTCCCAGAGCCCCGACTTCTCGGACCTGAAGAGCGCGTCGATCGTCCTCATGTTCGCGATGGCGTCCTCCGGCGGCGTGGGCACCGGCCTTCCTTCGATCACACTCTTCGAGAACGCGTCGAACATGAGCCGGTACTGGCCGGCGGGCCCCAGTCTGACCGTCCGCGGCCCGATGCCCGTCGTGATGCGCACTTCGGCCGGCACATCGCCGTACATGTTGAACGGAATGAAGATCGTGACGGTGCCGGAAGTTCCGACGATGTCCACCTGCTGGACCGGGAACGACTGCGTCGAGACGGTGAAAAGCGCCCGCGCATCGCCGAAGTCGAGCATTCCCGAAGAGAGAGTGTCGGTGCCGAACTCGGGATCGCGGCGGAGGATGGAAACAGCCCGCTCCGGCTCTCTTCCCACGATGAATCTGGCCGAAGAGCAGGCATAACAGCCGATGTCGTAGATCGAGCCGCCGCCTGTCTCAAGGATGTTCCGGATGTTGCGAGGGTCTCTGTTGTTGAACGTAAACTGCGTGTGGATGAACTGTACTTTGCCGATTTCTCCCGACCGCACGACTTCTCTGGCGTGCGCCCACTGCGGGTGGAAACGGTACATGAAGGCTTCCATGACCTTGACGCCCCTGGATTCGGCGTATCGGGCGGCTTCGGCCGCCTGCGCGGCGTCCGGCGCGAAGGGCTTTTCACAGAGTACGTGCTTGCCTGCATCCGCGGCCTTTTTTACCCATTCGGCGTGCAGGTGGTTGGGAAGCGGAATGTAGACCGCATCGATCCCGGGGTCGGCCAGCAGCGCCTCGTACGAGCCGTAGGACCGCGCGAGCCCGAGCTCCCGGGCGGCCTGCTTCGCCCTCTCGGCGTCGCGCGATGCGATTCCCGTGACCTCTGTCACGTCGGAACCGGCCAGCTGATGATGCACCCGCAATGTATAGTGATTGGAAACAGACAAGATACCCCAGCGAACTGAATCCATAGCGACCTCCGTACCTAAAATAGTACCGCGGCGCCTTACTTGACGGCAACAAGCCGGTCCCGGAATTTCCAGAACAGGGCGAGGCTCGCCAGGGCGAAGAGTGTGTAACTCCCGAAGAGCCAGCGATACCCGAACGTTTCGACGACGACCCCTCCAAGCGCACTGCCCAGAAACGTCGGCAGACCTACGCCGACGCCCATGTAGAGCGCCATCCCCGTCGTGCGGTCGGCCGGCGGCGTCTTCAGATTGGCGAACGCAAGCGCGGCGGGCTGGAAGAGCCCGTAACACAGGGAGTGCAGAATCTGTCCGGTAATTGCGCCTGCAGGGGTGGGGAAGAGCGCGTAGATAAGCAGGCGGACCACAGTGGCTCCGGACGAAATCGCGACGGCGAGCATGGGGCTTTGTTTCCGGATGAATTTCCAGGAAAAAACGATGAAGGGTATTTCGCAGGTTGCGGACAGCGCCGACATCGCCCCCACCGCATGCCAGTTCAGCTCCTCGGTGAGGTACATCGAAAAAAATGAGCCGATCGGCGCCATGGCGAACCTTCCGAGCGCGATGACCCCGAGGCCGAGGATGTACGTCGAGTCGAGCCACTTGAACGAAAAAGCGATTTTCTCCCTGCGCACGTGCATCGTGCCGATTTCCGGCAGCACAAAGAGGCTGACCAGAAAAAAGCAGGCAAGAATGCCCATCGCAAGCGCCATGATCCCCGTCGAGCTCGAGTCAAAACCCGGGATACTCTGCGCAATGAGCGCGACAACCACGAACCCCGCCGATCCGATCGCCCGCAGGAGCCCGTAATTCGGCACTTTTGTTCCCTTCGTGGAGGCAGATTCGATGGCCCGCAGCAGCGAAGTGTCCAGGACCGGCACCGGAGTCTTGATCCCGAGCGAGAGCAGCGCCATGCTCAGCAGCGTGACGAGCGGAACGTGGAAAGGCACGAGCAGCCCGAGCCCCGCGAGAATCATCAGAGTCGAGACAAACAGAAAAGGCCTCAGCTTTCCGAATCGGTCCGCGATCTGTGCAAGATAGATAGGGCCGGTTATGCCGATGAGCTCGAAAAATCCCAGGAAAAGACCGACCGAGGCGGGGCTGTACCCAAGGCGCCGCACCATGAGCTGCAGATAAGGCGACGAAATGCCGTATATCGCGAAGAGCATGAAATAATTGAAACCGAATCTCAGCGAAATTTTTTGATTGTTGAGAGCCTCATCCATATATTCGTCAAAGCATATGTCGAAGGGGGCGCAGTGGTCAATCGGAGGTCGGAAGAATGCGATGCGGATGGCGGACACCTCCATAGTGAACGATGAGCTCGCGAGGTATATTAAAAAATGTTAGATATATTTTTTTAAGCTTATCGTGTAGTTTCGGAATCTTGTTTTGCACAACAAGCCATATTCTTTCAGTCAAGATTTCGCACATATTCATGTGCAATAATATTTCGTAATCCAGTAATTTTATTCCATTCAATTTCAGGGAAATTTGCCTTCACGGAATCAGATAACTTTTTGCATGCTTCCCCGATAACAAGAAGTTGTCGTTCTACTTCAAATCTGCGCAACTTGTCTTTCTCAAATTCGGGAAAAGAGAGGTCTGCAGTGAATACAAGAATGTCGTTGCATGCATCAACGATATTCCAAAGATACGCTTTATCTTTTAAATAGCTGTTCGAATCTGCTTTTAATCTCCAATAGATCAAAAAATGAATATTTTCTTTCTGGTGACAATTCAATAAGCAGATCAATATCGCTTTCTGGTCCAAAGTCGACACGGAGGGCAGAGCCAAAAACAGCAATGCTCTGAATTGAAAATTCATGTGCAATGGCGACAATTTCCTCCTTGTCGATAGACAGTTTTGACAGATTCATAAGCAAATAATCAGTCTCTTTTTCCTCTTTGTCAATTATACCAGTTGGCAATAGTCCTTTTTATCTCTTTGCCAGTTTGCCTTTTGATTTCAACTTTTCGCCATGCCATGGCTGCCATTATAGCATGAATACAGTGCGGATTTGTCGGACAGCCATGGGCTCACGCCTGCCACCCTGTCTTTATATATTCAATCCAGCAAATCCTTTCAGCGACACATATCTGCCCTGCTCGAATCTTCCCGTTAGATTAGGAATAGTATATAATATTTGCTAAGAACGCGGGCCGGCCGCTTGAAAGCCGACTGGTGCTGTGCAAGCCAGGTCCCTACTGGCCCGAATGGCGTAAGCGGGAATGAATACCGCCAAGGGTAGCGTGGAAGGTTATATCCTTCCGGATGAGGGTTCGAATCCCTCCTCGGGCATATACCTTAACTATGAAATAGTAGCATAGGAGCGCTTCAAGCGCCGGATCTGCAATTTAAAGTGCATTTGTGTACCTGTTATAGATACAAATTTAAATTTTTGTACTTGTCATAGATACGCAGATGTAGTATGTTGAATATATGGATAGTCGCGTCATTATCGAGCTTGAGGAGGTCATGCGGCGCCGTGTGGCCATGCTGCCTTCTGTCATGCGACCTTTCACCACTGAGTGCACCAGTCTTCCCCGTACGCTTGTTCTCACCGGCCCGAGGGGAGTGGGAAAAACCACATTCCTTCTGTATCATTCGAAGGACAGGCATTTCCTTTATGTGTCGGCGGATAACCCTTCCATCGCCAGCCTTGCTCTGTATGATCTTGTAAGGGGAATCTTTATGGCCGGGTATGCGGGAGTCATTGTCGATGAAGTGCACTTTGCCGCGGATTGGAGCCTTCACCTCAAGGCGCTCTACGACGATTTTCCCGGTCACTCGATCTGGGCGAGCGACTCATCCTCCCTCGTCCTGCGAAGCGGCGTCGGCGATCTTTCGCGCCGCTATGTTCCGGTATCCATGCCGCTTGTATCGTTCAGGGAGTTTTTGACGCTCGAGACAGGGAAAGTCTATGCCCCATACGATCCCTTCTCACCTGCTGCTCTCCCGGTATCTCCGACACCGGAGCTGCTGTCGGCGTTCCAAAAGTACCGGAGGATGGGCACCCGCCCCTTCTATGCGGAGAAGGCGTTTCGGGAGCGTATGCTCGCGGTACTGGACAAGACACTCTATGCCGATGTTCCCTTCTTTCTGCCTGGTGTCACCGACGGGAATCTGCGGCTGATGAAGGCGATTGTGGGAACGCTCGCCGGTGCGACGATCCCCCGCCTGCAGGTCAGATCGCTCTGCGCCGACTGGTCTGTGGGAAGCGAAAAACTTTATCAGATTCTCGAAGTTATGGAGTCGGTGGGTGTCCTGCGTATCATACGCGCCGAGAACGACACCAAGGCTAGATCAGCGGGTCAGAAGCTCTTTTTCTCAGACCCTGTGCTGTATGAGATTCTGGGCGGGGATCTTGGTACAGCCCGGGAAGCGATGGTCGCATCGTTCTGTGCCTGTGCCGGCTGGAAGGTTGAGGCTGCGCGCGACGAGACCGCCGCGGATTTCATACTCTCTCCGTCTGCGGGATACAAGGGAGCAAGGAAGTATAGTATTGAGGTGGGCGGGGCGTCCAAATCGTCGAAACACGCGGACTTCGTGATCCGCGACGATGCCGATTACCCCGCCGCCAACGCTATTCCTCTCTGGCTCCTGGGATGTATGTACTGATCATCCTGTCATTACTGTCCAGTAACTCGTACAATAAATGTGATAAATTGACACAAAAGTCGTTTGACTTTTGTGTCAAATCCTACTATACCCCCTCGATCTTCAAAAATGGCAAAAAAGCCTGACAGGAAACCGCGGGCGCGGGAATATGAAGCTCACCATCCAGTGGCTCTACGATGCGGACCTGCTCCCCAAGGTGTATCGGGTTACTGGCCGCACAACGACAATGCTAAGAGTATTTTCATTTAGTCATGGCTAAATGAAAATATGCTTGCGTTTCGTTGGAATATGCACTACGCTTTCGGTATGATACGAAGACTGTGGTGGGAAGAAAAAATCCATTTGCTGTGGAAGAGCCGCCCTATCGTCTGGCTGTCGGGTGTCCGGAGGGTAGGAAAGACCGTGCTGTGTAAAAGTATAGAAGGAATCCGCTATTTCGACTGTGAATTGCCTTCGGCGCGAAGGGAGATGGAGGATCCCGAAGGTTTTCTCAAATCGATAGGGAACGGAACGATCGCGCTCGATGAGATCCACAGGCTTGACGACCCCGCACTGCTCCTCAAGATAGCGGCCGATCATTTCCCCGACATCCGCATCGTGGCGACAGGGTCCTCGACACTGGGGGCGTCGGCGAAGTTCAGAGATACTCTGGCAGGCAGAAAGCTGGAACTAAGGCTCACGCCGCTCTGCGAAAAGGATGGTGCTTTCCCGGGGTATGGAGACCGCAACCGGCGATTTCTGAACGGTGGCTTGCCGGGTTTTTTCCTGGCCGATACGCGCGACGAAAGAGTGTATTCGGAATGGATGGAAGCCTTTTGGGCCCGCGACATTCTCGAACTGTTCCGCCTGGAACGCCGCTCTTCGTTCCTCAAGTTCGCGGAACTGCTTCTGGTTCAGAGCGGCGGGCAGTTCAACGCGACATCGTTCGCGACATCGTGTGGCATAAGCCGCCCTACCATAATGAATTATCTTGGGATACTGGAAGCCACGCATCTCGTCCACGTTGTTCGTCCTTACCACGGAGGCAGCTCCAGGGAAATCACCGCGACTCCGCGCGTCTATGGTTTCGATACGGGATTCATCGCCTGGGCGCAGGGCCTCCATGAGATTCCGGCAAAGGAAAAGGGCTTTTTCTGGGAGCATCTTGTCTTGAACGAAATGAACGCCGGACTTCAGGACGACGCCCCGCTGACCTGGCGGGACAAGGAAGGGCATGAAGTCGATTTTATATGGGCTCCGCGTGGCGCGGAACCAAGCGCTATCGAAGTGAAATGGTCCATGGACGCCTTCAAACCCGCGGGAATCCGCGCGTTCAGGGCGCTTCATCCAAAGGGTCGCAATTTCGTCGTGGCGGCCGATCTTGAGCACTCCTACGAAAGGGATATCGGGGGCCTCCGTGTCACCTTCTGCCCGCTCGATGCGCTTATTCCCCAGCTTCTGACAAAAAGCGTGAAATGAACCGTGCCTTTGACGGGATGAACATGATTTTTATTTTTGGGGGTCAGTTCACATCCCAGTAGCCCTCTTCTTTTTTTCCAAAAACTCTCATCCTGTTCATTTCGTGATCCTGTCGAAAATCCCATCCGTTTATCCTGTCTATTGTTTTCGATATACCGAAAAGTAATAGATATTTTCTATTGCATTTTCGATATACTAGTGGTATGATGTTCATCATGGTGCAGAGAGAACTATACCTCGACAAGATTCGCCCCTTCATCGACGCGGATGTCGTAAAGGTGATCACGGGAATAAGGCGCTGTGGGAAGACCGTCATGCTCGGCCTTGTCAGGGAAGAACTTTTGCGGCGAGGTATTCCCGCCTCCCGGATGCTCTTCATCAATGTCGAATCCGGCTCTGACCCCGCGGTGCGGAGCCGGGAGGCTGTCTATGCGCGGATTAAGGCCATGGCCGGCAAGTTGGAGGGGAAACTCTATCTCTTCCTGGATGAGGTACAGGAAATGGAAGGCTGGGAGCGCCTTGTCAATTCCTGCATGATCGATTTCGATATCGACATCTATATCACTGGTTCCAACGCGAAGATGCTGTCCGGCGAATTGGCCACGTATCTCGGCGGTCGCTATGTGGAAATTAAACTCTATCCTTTTTCCTTCAAAGAGGTGATGGAGAGCTACGCGCAGACCAGGGATACTCCGGATCAGGCGGAAATTTTTGCGCGCTACCTCACGCTGGGTGGAATGCCTTTTCTCCACAGCCATACCCTCGATGAGACTTCGGCGAAACAATACCTGAGCGACATATTCAATTCCATCATTCTCAAGGACATCGCGCAGCGGAACAAGGTTCGGGACATCGAGCGGCTCGAGTGCCTGATACTGTTTTTTATCGCGAACGTGGGGAATACATTTTCTGCGGCCTCGGTTGTGCGGTATCTGAAAACCGAAAAGCGGGGGCTTTCGACCGAAACGATGTACAACTATATTTCATACTGTAAAGGGGCATGCCTTCTTCATCTGGTTCCCCGGGAAGATTTGATCGGCAAGAAGGCCCTCGGCTTTCAGGAAAAGGTGTACCTCAGTGACCATGGGCTCCGGGAAGCCGTCTATGGCAACAATCAGCGGGACATCGGGCAGATTCTGGAAAACATTGTCTATATGGAATTGCTCCGGCACGGATACGATGTCCATGTCGGAAAGGTCGGCTCGGCCGAGGTCGATTTCGCGGCCCGAAAAGGTGGGGAAAAGCTGTATATCCAGGTGGCGTATCTTCTGGCCGACGACAGAATCGTGGAGCGGGAATTTTCGTCTCTCGAGGCAATACCCGACAATTATCCGAAGTATGTACTCAGCATGGATGAGCTGGACCGCGGCAGGAATGGTATCCGCCACATGAACATCCGTCGTTTTCTTCTCGAACAGCCCTGGGCATGAACGTCGACAGTCCATGCCTTTGACAGGATAAGTCAAGGATAAGACAGGATTCACAGGATCTGTTTTTGGGGAAAATATCCGGGTGCCTTATCCTGTTTATTCTGCACAATCCTGTCATCCTGTCAAAAATCCCATTTATCCTGTCTAAACATCTTGTTCATTCTGTCTTGATCCTGGTATCCTGTCGAAAAGCATGGGATGAGTGTAAGGTTGGTGGGTATGGAAACAACGGGTAAAAAAGGCACTGCTTTCAAACCGGGGCCGGGGGCAAAGTTTCTCATCAAACTCAATGAGCTCGAAGCCGCGCAGGGTGTCGCGATTGTGGGACATCGGCTCGAGCCCTTCCGCGACTCCAGTACTCCGACGGAAAAGATCGTCTTCGAGGACGCGGGGGGCAAGGTTCTGCGCCAGAGACTTGTGCTCATGGACGCGGAAGAAGCGCTTCAGTTTTTCGCCCTCTATGGGCAGTTGAGGATGCTTCCGAGGCTTATGATGGAAGACGCGTCCAATGTGGAAGCGTTTCAGCCTGGACATACTCCCGGAGGCAATCGCGTGCGCATCTTCGCGCTCGACCTGAAAGCCATCGGAAACGGTGTTGGCCCCGCTGCGGGCGATTACCTCACCGTAACGATGCTCGACGCGGGTGGTACACGCTTCAAAGTCGAGGCACTTCCGATCACCCAATTCGATACAACACTCACGGGACCCTGGCGGAACGCGCTCGCGAAAGCATTCATGGAAGTATTCGCCACAGGGGAGCCCTCGCTCAACCCGATCGAGCTCATGGCGAGGGCTTATCAGGCTGCCGGGCCTCTGGTCGTGGGAAGTCCTGGCGGAGCGTACTCGGAATTCTTCAATGATAGCGGTATCTTCGGCACATTTTGGTGGCAGGGCGCTCCAGTGATCTGGGACAAAAACACTACTCCGGAGGCTGTCGCGAAAAAAATGGACACAGCCTACTCCTCGATCATCGATGACCTCTCCGAAGCGGAACTCTCTGCTTTGAAGGAACTTGCGGTTGATTTTCTCGAGAGTGGGGAAGATTATGACGATGACTTCCACAGTCTTGCCGGGGAGTATGGTCTCTCGGTCGATAGCAGCGATATCGAGCTGTTCCTGACGGTCGAGCTGTCCCAATACTCGACCATGACCAAACTCACCAGGAAAGCGCTGAGATCGGACGAGGTCCTCCGGGGATACGTGATGGAAAGAGCCGTCGACAGAGCCCTTGTCGGCCTTCGTCTTACGGGAATTCCCGAGTCGGGTGCCAAGGCCCTCCGGGCCGGCGCGCTCGAGGCGGCATCGGACATCCTCGACGATTTCGATCTCTCCATCATCAAGAATCCCACCATCAACAACCTTCGGGAAGCCCTCGTGGACATCTATGAGCGCTTCCTTCTCTGGATGCGCACCCGCCGGGAAGGTCTGGCCTTTGTCTCCGAATACCGCCAGGAGGAGCTCGAGAAAAAATTGACGAAAATGAACGAGCTCCTCAACGTGAGTTACATGCTGAACGAGCCCGAAATTCCAACTGATGAGCTCGTGAAGGAATTGCTGAAGCCGGGCAGCACAGGGCTGGCTGAATATTGGGAGACGCTCGGGGAATTGGAGAGCATTCTGCCTTCGCGGCGGGCCAGAACGATACCGGAACGTGGGCGGATCTCCAGCCGCACCGTCCTGACGAGACAAGGATATGAGGCATCCAGGTATCGCTATGAGCTGGAAGTCGTCCTGAAAGGTTCGAAACCGCGCATTTACAGGACACTCTTGATACCCGGCAACAGGACGCTGGCTGACCTCCATCG
>Ga0228536_1002007_pt1 | contig 14397 bp, 11 predicted proteins | sample SJ1Smetagenome_FD_168611 | JGI IMG/M metagenome (GOLD analysis project Ga0228536, IMG submission 168611) | Enriched culture of PCE-dechlorinating microbial communities from Ithaca, New York, USA - SJ1.S | ecosystem: Engineered > Modeled > Simulated communities (microbial... > Unclassified...
TATCGCCAAATACCCTTGCTTCAAAAAGCATTAAATCAGGAGATTGACAAGAAAACAGATGTGGCGTAAAGTAAGGCTTACCTTGACTGCAAAAAAGGAATTTCAACGGAAATAGGGACAATATCGTCATCGACGAAGCAAGTCAATGTGACATAGCCTCAGCACTGCCGTTATTATATCGAGCTCGACGTGCCGTTATCATTGGAGATCCAATGCAATTACGACATATCAGCACGATATCTGAACAGCAAGATCAGCAGCTTTTAAGCAAACACAATCTTATAGACAATTATATGGGATGGACCTACTCCAAAAAGTCTCTTTTTGATTTAGCCAGCAGTCTATGTCGAAGCGAAGACATTGTGTTCTTGCGTGATCATCATCGATCTCACGGGGATATCATTGAATTCTCGAACAAAAGATTTTACGAAGGCCAACTGAGAGTTGCAACCAATTATGATCGTTTGCGTCGCATTAATAATACAGAACCAGCAGTTCGCTGGATTAATATAAAAGGGAAATCAATCCGTCCAAGTACTGGTGGAGCAGTCAATGAAATAGAAGCTAATGCTGTAGTTGACGAAATCAAACGGCTTCAAAGACAAAATTATCGTGGCAGCATTGGTGTAGTTAGTCCATTTCGAGCTCAAGCAAATCTTATCGAAGAAATAGCCTACAATGATCCTTTGTTGAATAACTGGATTACAGGAGTTGATTTTCTAGCTGATACTGTTCATATATTTCAAGGGGATGAACGCGACATCATGTTCTTTTCCCCTGTTGTTTCCGCTGGAATTAGCCGAGGAGCCATTAGTTTTCTCAAAAACACACCAAATCTGTTCAATGTTGCCATCACTCGTGCGAGAGCGGCACTAATTGTAGTGGGAGATCAACACGCTGCCATAAATTGTGATATAAGCTACCTGTCACAGTTTGCCAGTTATGCGGAGTCTCTAAAACACAATCAAGAACATACGTTGTTCAACTGTAATCAAGACTTGGGACCAAGGTATCCTATAGTCGCCAATCCCGAGCAAGTTTCAGAATGGGAACATATTTTTTATGAGGCACTATACAACACTGGGATACGAGCTATACCGCAATATTCAATCGAAAAATACACTCTTGATTTTGCTATTTTTGATGGAGATCGCCGTCTGAATATAGAAATTGATGGCGAGCGATACCATCGAAATTGGGATGGTGAATTGTGCCGACGTGATCAAATTCGAAATCAAAGATTAATAGAGTTAGGTTGGGATGTCATGAGATTCTGGGTATATCAAGTCCGTGACAGCCTTGATTATTGTATTGACCGAGTTAAGCTATGGAAAAATAAAACGAAACCCCAAGGATAATATTTCTTAAAATAAATACATGTGAGAACACAGGAATACAAGAAAGGGCAGGCACGGGGGCCGGGAATCAAGAACCAAAGAACACAAGAACATAAGAACATAAGAACGCAAGAATACAAGGAAATAAAACGGGCGACCCGCCGGTCGCCCGTTTGGTGGGGTCAAAATACAATGTCAGCGGCGGGGGTCGAGGCCGGTCCAGGATTTTTTCCAGTGGTCTTTGCCGGGGCTTTCGACAGTCAGGGCGTCGCCCTCTTTCCAGGATTTCAGCGGGAGGTTGTTTTCATCCTTCAGGTAGCGGGCGGGCATGAAGCCCTTTTCGACCAGAATCTCCAGCGACTCGGGCACTTCATCGAATGCCAGCCGGCAGGCGTAAATCGCCCGGCCGATGCCCAGCCGGACATAGTGGGCCTCGTGATGGGTTTTCTCAGGTCGCTGGGCCTCGGGGGGCAGTGCCAGGAGCCGCAGGATTTCGACGCCCAGCGGCCCGGCCTTGTCGGCGGAGTCAGCGGCCCGGAAGGCAATCGTATGCTTACCCTTGTCGAGGGTATGGGTGCCCAGGACTAAATCCAGTTCTCCGGACTCAGCGGCGCGGAAGTCGGCGGTCTTGACCTTCTTGTCGTCGATGAGGATGTCATAAGTCCCATTGGCGGGGCCGGAGGCGGCGGTCAGCCGGACGGCAAAGCGTCCTGCCTGCGACAGCTCAAACGGCAGCGTCAGTACGGCGCCGGGCTCGATATTGGGCCAGGTCAGCACGGGCCGGGCACCAAAGAAGCCCTGAGCCTCGACGCCCACGGCGGCCTTGCCGGTGGATTTGGCAAAACGGTAGGTTTTGACTAAGTGATGCTGCTGCCAGGGGACACGGCGCTGGTTCCAGGCCGGCAGCGGCGGGAAGGTGGTTTTGGGCTTTCCGGTCTGATACCAGAAAGCAACGCTGCTGAAAAAATCGGGCCGTTCGAGGAAGAAGCCGTCTTCGGCGACCTCGAGGTTGCCCTTGTGTTCGATGGCGACTTTGAGCGACTTAGTGAAATACACGGGGTCGGGCAGGTGCCAGCGATAGCAGACGCCGCTGTCGCCGGGGGCATCGCCCTGCCATGCGGGCTGGCCGAACCAGGGGCTGGTGCGAACGCGATAACCCCATGCGTCGTTGAAGTAGTCTTCGGTGCCGGTGCCCTGCAGGCTGGGGACCTGCTCGCCATCGATGTAGAAGTAATCATCGCCTTCGCCGAACCAGCTTTCCTGGGCGAGTGTGACCGACAGGACGGTACCGACGTAATAGCCGCAGCCTTCGATGTCGGCCAGCAGGTAATCCTGTCCCATGACGGCGGGGTATTCCTGGCGATAACGGGCGTAGAAATACGGCGTCTCGGCGGGGAGTTCGTCGAACTGCATCCAATCGACCTGCCAGTACAGGCCGGTCGAGCGGTCGGGGTTGTCGTTGGTGACGACGATGCGGGCATTCTTGCGGAACGGCATCCGCCAGTAGCAGGTCAGCGAGCCGGTGGGCGAGACCTGGACGGGGATGCTGTTGACGACGGCGGGTTTGCCGTGGCCGACGGCGAAGAAATCACCGACGGGAACTTCGACTCCCGGTTCGGTGTCGTCATCGTAATAGATACGCAGCGACAGGGAGTTGAGCTCCCCAACCCAGCCGGAGTGGCTGGTAAACCAGATATGGGTGATGACGCCGGGGCCTTCGAGGATAGGCATGTTGACCGACTGGCCGGGCATGAGCCAGTCCATGTCGAGATTTTCGGTATGCCAGCCGGGCTGCTCGTTGCTGGAGACGCGGCGGTTGCGGCCTTTGGGGAACAGGCTATGCGGGCCGAGGATTTCGTTGACCGTGGGGGTAAAACGCGGACGGCTTTCGTCGGTCGGGTAGTCGATCCAGACGGCGTCGTTCATGTAGGTGCTGGCGTATTCGTAGGTCATCCAGCCGTCGCGACCGCCGTTGTTGGAGTTGCGGAAGACAAACATGCCGCCGCCGGGCTGTTGGGGGTCGTCGCGATAGCCGACCAGCAGGACGCTGTGGCCGTCGATGACGCCGTCGGCGGGCGGGGTATTGAGGACGTCGTCTGTCCAGACGGGCTTTTTGGGCCAGCGGAAGCCGCCGCAGACCGGCCACTGCCGGCCCAGGACCTGTTTGATTTGGGCCAGGTGGGTGTCGGTCAGGCCGGTGTTGGGATTCCATTCCTTGATCCAGTGCAGACGCAGGTCGGCGGTGTGGGCCTGGGCGGCCAGCGTGCGAAGTTTTTTATCCGGTGCAAGTTCGGGATTGTATTTATCCTGATACGGCATATCCTGTTCAGGGCAGACGCCATGGTCGATGAAGCCTTTCCAGATGTCGAAGAAGTAGCCGCCGTCGGTTTTCTGGGCCAGGTGGTCATTAGCGGCCCAGTTGAGGTATTCGACGCTGAGGCGCGTCGGCTTGCCCTGCTTTTTGGCTAAGGCGTATTCTATAGCTCCGGCTACGGTGAAGACCGAGCAGGTATTGCGATTGCCCTGAACCCGGGGGGCCAGCTCCATCTTCTGGAAGGCCGGGCGAAGGTCCACATTGTCGGGCTGACTGTCCGGCTGGGCAGTCCCGGCAGGCTGTGCGGCTGCGAATAGACGATGTGACACAAACAGGACAACTGCTATAACCAGACTGCCTATGACCCAAAACTCCCACTTCGACATTATTGCTCTCCTTACGTTGTTTTGACCTTGCACAGGGTGGATATGCCTCCCACGACCGATTTGCGACGTGTGCTGGTCGTTATTTGCCATCTTCTGAGCGGGAACCTTATCCAGCGCGAGTGGATTGTACAGCCCCTTGCAGCGAATAATCAAGAACAAATATTTGTTCATTGGATTTATGGCGGCTTTTTGGGAAGATTTCCCCGGCGATTCTTTGGACGTGGTTTTTTGTGCAAAAACGTTGTTTTTCAGGCAGTACTGTGGTAAATTGAAAAGATAAGAATCGAATACAAAGTGCGTGAAGAAAATCGTAACTTTTGTCTTTGCAAAGGCTTAACAATGAATCGGACATTGACATACAAGATTTTACATAAACACTTAGTCGAAGGCGAATTGAAGGCGGGCAATCCCATCGGCATTCGCATTGACCAGACGCTGACGCAGGATGCGACGGGAACGACGGCGTTTTTGCTGTTTGAGATGATGGGAACCGGGCGGGTCAGGACCGAGGTGTCGGTCAGCTATGTGGACCATAATATGGCCCAGTTCGGATCGGAAAATCATAATGACCACCTGTATTTGCAGACGGTATCGACCAAACACGGGGCATGGCATTCGCGGCCGGGCAACGGCATCTGTCACCAGGTGCATCTGGAGCGATTCGCTCGGCCCGGGGCGACGCTGCTGGGCAGCGATTCGCATACGCCAACCTGCGGCGGGATGGGGATGCTGGCGATTGGCGCCGGCGGACTGGATGTGGCGGTAGCGATGGGCGGCGGGCCGTTTCATCTGACGTGCCCGAAGGTCATCGGGGTGGAATTGACCGGCAAACTGCCAGAGTGGGTTTCGAGCAAGGATGTCATTTTGAAGCTGCTGAGTATTCTGACGACCAAAGGCAATGTCGGGTGCGTGGTGGAGTATTTCGGGCCCGGCGTCAAGACGCTGACGGTGCCGCAGCGGGCTACGATTACCAATATGGGGGCGGAACTGGGCGTCACGACCAGTATCTTTCCGAGTGATGAATTGACACACGCATTTCTGGAAGCTCAGGACCGCGGGCGGGAGTTCCAGCCGCTTCATGCGGACCCGGGGGCGGAGTATGAACGTGTGATTCCGATTAATCTGTCGGAAGTCGTGCCGATGGCGGCGTGTCCGTCGTCGCCGGATAATATTCAGGCGATCCGGGATATCGAAGGGCTCAAGATCGGGCAGGTGATTGTCGGAAGCTGCACAAATTCGAGCTATACGGATATGATGCTGGTGGCCGAGGTGCTGCGGGGCAAGCAGATCGATGCGATGGTGGAATTCGGCGTGGCGCCGGGCAGCCGGCAGGTGCTGGAGATGCTGGCCCGCAACGGGGCACTGGCGGATATGATTGCGGCAGGCTCGCGGATTATCGAATCCGGCTGCGGGCCGTGCATCGGGCAGGGATTCTCGCCGGCCGACGGCGTGGTGTCGCTGCGGACGTTCAACCGGAATTTTGCCGGGCGGACGGGAACCAAGAACGACATGTGTTATCTGGTCAGTCCGGAAACCGCGGTCGCCTCGGCAATTATGGGCGAGATTACCGATCCGCGCAACCTGCGGCAGTTGATGGGGATTAAATATCCCAAGATTCGTGTGCCGCGTGAATTTCTGATTGATGACAGTATGCTGCTGCCGCCGCTGTCGCCGGAGGAATCGGGTTCAGCCCAGGTGCTTCGCGGGCCGACGATTGTCGTGCCGGAGTCGCCCAAGGCATTGCCGGAACACCTCGACGGCAAGGTGCTGCTCAAATGCGGTGATAAGATTACGACCGATCATATTATGCCGGCCGGAGCATTCCTGAAATATCGCTCCAATGTGCCGCTGTATTCGAAATATGTGTTTAACTGCTTCAATGAGGAAGGCAAGCCCACCTTTGCGGAGCGGGCACTGGCACTGAAGGCACAGGATCGCTGCGGTGTGATTATCGCCGGAGAAAGCTACGGACAGGGTTCCAGCCGTGAACACGCGGCATTGTGCCCGATGTACCTGGGTGTGCGGGCGATTGTCGCCAAGAGCATTGAGCGGATTCACAAGGCAAACCTGATCAACTTTGCGATAGTGCCGATCGAGTTTGCCAACCCGGCTGATTATGAAGCGATTAACGCAGACGATGAAATTGCGATTTCGGATTTGACGGCGGCAATTCAGGGTCGGGATGAGGTTGCCATCCAGAACAAGACCAGCGGCAAGACCTTCAAAGGCAAACTGACCTTGTCGGCACGGGATCGGGATATCCTGATGCACGCCGGCCTGCTGCACTATACCAAAATGATGGCCGGACGACGATGAGTTTGAGCACCAGGCCCATCATTACGGTGTTCGGCACCAGTAAGGCCATCGAAGGCGATGCGGTGTTTACGCTGGCTGTGGGAGCAGGCAGAGCACTGGCCGCGGCGGGATTTGATATTGCCAACGGCGGGTACGGCGGAACGATGCTGGCATCGGCGCAGGGTGCGGCCCAGGCGGAAGCCCAGGTGTTCGGCGTGACCTGCAAAGCCTTTCGACGCGGCAAAGCCAATCCGTTCGTCAGCACGGAACTAACAACCGAAAACCTCGACCAGCGGCTGAAAAAACTGGTCGAAATCGGTGATGGCTATCTGGTCCTGCCCGGCGGAACGGGAACGCTGCTGGAACTGGCGTATGTGTGGGAACACAAGCACAAACGCTTTGAGACGGCGGATAAGCCGATTGTGGTCATGCGGGATTTCTGGCAGCCGCTGATGGCCATGATGGAGCAGGCAGACCCGGCCTGCAAAGACTGCCTCGCTGTCGCGGAGGATGCGGCACAGGCGGCGGAGTATTTGAAACGACATCTAATTTCGACGGAATAGAGATAGAAATGCGTATGAAACAATTTATCCTTTGCCTTGCGGTGTTGACTGCGGCAGGCATTGCCTGCGCGGCAAAGCCAACGCTGCCGGAAGGATTTGTGCTGAATGCAATCGACGGCATTGCCCGGCAGGACAAGGTCGATAAGGACCTGTGGACGTTTTCCACGGATGCGGAATTGAAATATATGAAAACGATCTTTCCGTCCGGGATTCCCCTGAAAGTCCTGGCCTCGGGCGGTCTGGACCAGATACGGGCTTTCGCCAAAGAAAACTCCGAGGTGCGGATTAAAATCTGGGGGATTTTGACGCTGTACCGAAAGGAAAATTTCCTGTTTCCGATTCAAGTGATGCCGTTAGTCGAGCCGGAAAAGGCGGCCCCGACACCGGCACCGGTGGAGACTGTCCCGGCGACAGACCCCAACAGCACGGATTCGGAAGTGATTCCCAGCGATATCATGAAACTGCTTCAGTCGCAAAGCAAGATCGATTTGGCCCAGATCAGCGAAATGACTGCGGCAACCCGTGCGGATTCATCAATGATCAGCAAGGCCGGGTATATTACCCTGGGCGAAACCAGGCAATTTCAGCCGGATGGTTTTGGCCGCAAGGTGGAGACGGCGGATTTTGTGCTGCTGCCCTGCCTGACGCTGGAAAAGACCGAAGATGCGCTGGCCCGTGCGATGGGACGCTACCGCTATACGATTTCAGGAATTCTCTCGCAAAGCCAGGGGCGGCAGTATCTGCTGCTGTACCGGGCACAGCGGACCTATTCCAACGGCAATTTCACACCTTAACATGGAGACTGCTTTGAGTGCTTCTTTACGCTCAATCTTGATGCATTATAAGGATACGGATTTTCAAGGCCGTGTTCGTCGTCTGCAGGATGAACATTCCATGCAGGCTTTTCTGCACAGCCGCAGGTCGCTGGCTCAGAGCGTCAGTGCGATTGTCGAAGAGGTTCGCAATCGGGGAGATGAGGCGGTTGCTGAATTTACGGAAAAATTCGACAAAGTCAAGCTGGCCCCGGCTCAGTTTCGCATCCCGCAGGAGGAACTGCAAAAGGCCCATGCCGGCCTCGACAAAGATCTGCTGCACTCGCTGCGAAAGGCGATTGAAAATGTCCGGCGCTATCAGACCGAGATTTTTATCGGGAACAAAATCACGTCGGCTGGAATTCGGTATCTGCCTTTGCAGCGTGTGGGCGTTTGCATTCCGGGCGCCAGTGCCCCCCTGCCCAGCACGGTCATTATGACTGCGGTGCCGGCACAGGTGGCAGGCGTGAAAGATATTGTGGTGATTTCTCCGCCACGGTATCAGGGCGGGATTCATCCGGTAATTCTGGGGCTGTGTTTTGAACTGAGAATTACGGAGGTCTATCGGCTGGGCGGTGCTCATGCGGTGGCGGCACTGGCCTGGGGGACTCAGACGATTCACAAGGTCGATAAGATTGTCGGGCCGGGCCATGACGTGGTGCAGCTTGCCAAGAAAGAAGTGTATGGGCTGGTGGATATCGATTCCTTCGCCGGGCCCAGCGATGTGCTGATTGTGGCCAACGAACAGGCTAACCCGGCATGGGTGGCCGCGGATATGCTCAGCCAGGCCGAACATGACCCGGGTGCGGGGATTCTGGTAACGGCATCGGAAAAGCTGGCTGAAGCAGTTTTATCGGAACTGGAAAAACAGGTGGCTCAACTGGGACGGTCTGAAGCGACACGGGCGTGCCTTCTGGCTTATAGCGGGATTGTGGTTCTCAAGACCATGGAACAGGTCATTGACTGGGCCAACGCCTTTGCCGCCGAACACCTGCAGGTTCAGTGCGGCGATCAGAGCAAGGCCGTCAGCAAACAATTAGTGAATGCGGGAGCTATTTTCATCGGGCCGTACACGCCGGTGGCTGCGGGCGATTATTACGCCGGGCCAAGCCATACCCTGCCGACCCGCCAAACCAGCAAGTTCTTCAGTGCACTGACCAGCAATGAATTCGTCAAGTCCAGCAGCATTATTGAATTCGATGCCCGCAAGCTCGCTGACAGTGCCGATGACATTGTCCGGCTGGCAATGACCGAAGGGCTCGATGCTCACGCTAGGAGTGTCCAGATTCGACGCGGCTGATTAGACACCCCAGTCAAGGCGATATTCATTCCGATAATAAAACCGGCCCAGCATGGCGGCTCCGACATAGGCCAGGTATAATGCGATTGCCTCCACTGGCAGAGTCAGCCAAATGCCCCATTGTCGAGAGTAGATCACAAGGCCAATGTATAATCCAAACGGAATGCAAAAACACAGGACCAGCAGCAGATAACGCACATGAGTACGAATCATCGACAGCACAATCAGAACCGGATTCAGCCCCCATAGGGAATCATGCAGGATGGTGGATAGTAACACCATTGGTAAAAAGAATAAACCTGCGCCAATGATATTCCATAATGCTTCATCCGCCTTTTTAGTCCAGATGTAATAGATTAATCCCGGCGCAAAACAAACAAATGCCGCAAGAAGCAGTCTGAACATCCTTACGATTAAATCCATAAAATCGCCTTCATCATCCTGCAGAATATCGGGGGCTTTGGTCTGCCCTTCGGCAGTGACCTGGACGCACAGACACAGATACCAGTAAATATAGCCATTGACTATGGCGGACAGGATAGCGATGACAAAACCAATTGTGGCGATTGGCACAAATGCCAGGACGCCAAGCACGATTTTACAGAAGATAAACACTCCAATCATACCCAGGCCGGTTCCGTTTAATGGAAACAGAAACGGCCAGTACCAGGGCGGCACCACCGGGCTTTGCAAGACAGGTTCATCCTGTTGGTCTTCCATGATTGCGGCTCTCTATGACGGTCTACATTTCCAGAACGATAATGCACTCTGGAGATATAGACAGTCCCAAATCAAAGAATTTCCAGAATTTCTGCGGCCTGATGCAAAATTATCTGGGCACCGGCTGCTTTAAGCTGTTCGACGGAACGAAATCCCCAACTGACACCGACAAAATCCACGCCGGCATTCAGGGCGGTCTGGGCATCGACATCGCTGTCGCCGATATAGAGGACGTCTTTGGGATTGTCGATTCCCAGTTGGTTCATGACCCAGTACACCGGGGCCGGGTCGGGTTTGATTTTCAGGCCTTCTTTCTGGCCGAGAACACATTGAAATCGCTCCGGCCCGAAATAGTGGTGGACAATTTTATGGGTCAGGGTGTGTTCTTTATTGCTGATTACCGCCAATTTCAATCCTTTTTGACGGCATTGGTCCACAAACTCCAACACGCCCGGATAGATCGTGGTTTCTTCAAAGCAGGTCGTCAAATAGCGTTTTTTCATTTCATTAATTAATTGCTGCTGAAGATGTTTGGCATTTTCAGGCAGGGCTTTGTAAGCAAATACGGCCAGGCCTTTGCCAATCATTTCTCTGCATTCCTCCCGATTGATGGACGGCTGGTCCAGCAGATTCAGAGCAAAGTTCATCGCGTTTGTAAGATCGTCGAGGGTATCGACGAGCGTCCCGTCAAGGTCGAAAAACACAGCTTTGTGCTTCATAGTAGACACTTCTTGTCTTTATATCAGGTTATGGATAAATTGTCCCGGCATTTCCGTTTTTTTCTTGCAGAAGCGACAAATCATACGCTATAATCCTTTTGTACTCAAAGACTTTTTCAGGGAGGCAGAATGCAGGTAAATCTTTTGTTATTAAAAAAAGACGGGTCTGTAAAGCCATTTAACCTACCCAGTGCCGTGACGACCATCGGGCGTCGGCAAGATTGCGATTTGTGTTTGCCCATCTCTGTTGCATCCCGGAAACACTGCGAAATCAATATGGATCAGGGGCGGCTGATGGTGCGTGATTTGAGCAGTAAAAATGGAACTTTTGTGAATGGCCAGAAAATAGAGGAAGTTCGGCTTAAACCCGGGGATCAACTGCGGATCGGGCCTGTGACTTTTGTGATTCAAATTGACGGCAACCCAGCCGATGTGACCGGTGTTAAGCCCATTGAGCCGGTCCATGAGCCGATGGACGAGAGAAATGGAGAAAAGGTCACGGCAGACAATCAATTTGATGAATTCGTCAACGACCTTGCCAATGCCGACCTGAGCGAAAGTCAGTCGACGGAAATTCATAATTTCCCAGGCGATGACATGACGACGTTTAAAGACATGTAATTTTGCAGTTATGCAAATTTTTCTTTGGTCGCCGGCACATAAATCGGTATCATGCCGGGATGATAAAAGACCTGAAATCACTGACATGGAATGAACTGGAACACGTGGCAGCCCAATATGGCCAGAAGCCCTTTGTTGGCCAGTATTTATTTACGTTTATTCACCAGAAGAATGTGACCGCCCTGGAGCAGATCACCCCCCTTTCCAAGGCGTTTCGTGCTGCGCTGACGGAGGAGGGCTATCATATTTCCACACTAAAGCGGATTGAGACATTCGATGATCCGGACGGAACGATGAAGTTTGTGTTCGAAACCGTCGATGGCAATCGGCTTGAGGCGGTTCGTCTTTTGGACGACCAGCGAAATACATTGTGCATTTCGACGCAGGTGGGGTGTCGGATGGGGTGTCTGTTTTGTGCCACAGGGCAGCTTGGCTATCAGCGGGACCTGACCTGCGGGGAGATTGCCGACCAGGTCTATCAGATGCAGGCCAAGGTTGGCAAAGTCCAGAATATCGTGTATATGGGGATGGGGGAACCTCTGGATAATTATAATGCCACGATGCGGTCGGTGGAATTGCTCAATCACCCCGATGGTCAGAATATCGGAATTCGGCATATTACGATTTCAACCTGCGGGCTTCCGGAGGGAATTGCACGTCTGGCGGAGGAGCCTTTGCAGCCGCGGCTGGCAATTTCGCTGCATGGGCCGGATGATCCAACCCGGCAGAGTTTGCTGAAGATATCCAAAAAGGTCCCCGTGCAGGAACTGATGTCGGCTTTACGCAAATATCAGGATCATACGGGGCGACGGATTACGTTTGAATATTGCATGATACAGAATTACAACGATTCGCCGCAGCAGGCCCGCCTGCTGGCCCGCCTGGTCAAGCCCCTTAAATGCAATGTCAATCTGATTGAGTTCAACGCTTTTGACGGGTGCGATTTTGTTGCCGCAAGCCCTGCTGGAATCCGGCAGTTTGCAGCGATTCTGGAACGCGAAGGGATTGAGACGGTGATTCGCTACAAGCGCGGGCGTTCGATCCGTGCAGCGTGCGGCCAACTGGGTGCGGATTGGCTCAAGCCCGCGACTTAACCTATCTGCTTATTGATTCCGATTGCGATATAATAATGGATTGACGGTCTGAATCATGTTTTCGACATCAAGCCGGCCGCCCAGAAAATGGGAGATTTTTTCGCATTGTTCCCGGGTATGATTCAGCATATCGCGATGGTTGACAATCAGCATCTTGAAATGCGGCTGCCTGGCAATCCAATGGAAGAACTTCTGCAAATCCGACTGGTATAAAGCGGCCATCTGTTCATCGGAGACTTCCGCGGCTGATTTCTGGCTTCGATCGAGCATTTTTTTCTGGGATGCAAGGACTTCGGCCATATCCCGCTGCATGAAGATGACCCGGTATTCATACCCAGCCGGCAAGTCATACAGGAGACGATAGACCATTTTGACAACCTTGCCGGGGGCATTTTTGAGCCAGGAAGGGTCCTGTTTGGTTTTCTTGACTGGCTCATACTCAAAATAACCCAGTGGATTATCTTCGTCGGGTTTGCGGAGATTATCCACCAGAACATTAAGCCCTCCCTTGTGGAGGCAATTCATCATCATTGAGGTTCCGGAGCGGGGAAGTCCCGCTACGATGGTTACGAAATCATTTGTCTGTTCCATGGGCACTTGTCCAATCTTGTCATAAAAGCGAAATTATACCCAAAATCAATCGTAAATCAATCGGAATCAGGACTACAACAGCGGGGCAAACAGACGTATCATGTGTTCAAATAAATTGCGAATAAAGCCGGCTTTCAGTTCGCATTGAATACAGGCATTTTCGATATTTGCAATCCACCCGGAGATTTGGGTAATTTGCGGGCGGCTGTAAACAATCAACATCACTTCGTAATTGAGAAACAGGCTTCGTGAGTCCATATTTGCCGAGCCAATCATAGCCAGGGTGTCATCCACAAGCACAGCTTTGGCGTGAATCATCGCGGGGCTGTAATAGAGTATTTTGGCTCCAAACCGGTGCATTTCACGCAAATAGACACGTCGTACTACGTCTGCAATCAGGTGATTAGACTTGGCGGGAATGATAACCCTGACCTCGACACCCCGCCGGACAGCAAGCTGGAGGGCATTAAGCAACGGTTCGTCCGGGATAAAATACGGCGTTACGATCTGGATTTTACGCCGAGCACTATAAAGCGAAGTCAGGATGGCATCATAGAGGGCATCGCCAGGGATGTCGGGGCCGGAAGGAACCACCTGAACAATGGCGACATTGGGACTGTCATAATACCCGGCCGGTTCTACCTGAGCTGGAATGTCATTTACACCGATGGTAAAAGCCCAGTCGGAATGAAATATTTCAAGGTAGGACCGTACGGCGGGGCCTTTTAAAGTGAATGACAAATCCTGCCACCGTTTCGGGTCGGGTTCGGGGCCAAGGTATTCCTTGCCGATATTGGTCCCCCCTGCCAGAACGGTTTGATTATCAATGACGACGATTTTGCGGTGATTGCGGAGGTTGGTTCTGCCGCGAAACAGCCGGTGCATAAAGAATGCATATTTCCCGCCGGCCTTGACCAGCGGCACAAAGAAACGGCGGCCGGTCTGAATCGCCCCAAATCCGTCCAGCAGTACACGCACATCCAGGCCCTGGCGGGCTTTCAGCGCCAGCCTGTCTCGAATTTCTCTGCCGACCTCATCGGGGCGGAAAATAAAGGTTGAGATGTAAATGGAGCTTTGAGCGCTGTCAATAAGAGAAATCAGGTGGTGGTATATCTGTTGGCCATCGGTAAGAATCTCCAGACGGTTGCCGTCGGTGGCGGAGGGGATTCCATAGCTTTCGAGCAATTCATCGACCTGTGTTCGAGGGACATCAAGCCGTCGCGACGGGCAAGACAGCGAAGTAGCGGATTTTTTGGCGGCTCTGCGTTTCATTTTTCTGCCGCCAAGCATTAAATACAGCGGGACACCCACATAAGGAATCAGGATGATAGCCAGCAGCCATGCGATAGTCCCCGACGGCGAGCGTTTTTGAGTCAGGACATGTGCAATCAGAATGATACCCACCAGAAAGCCTATAAGCAATTCGATATGAGCAATCAGCCACTGTAAAATAATCCATCCTGTCATTTAATGTCCTTTTGTGTAAAATCCTTGAAACCGGCTTTGGTGTCATAGCCCATTTGTAACCGTTCACGGTATTTAACAGATTAAGGACGGATATTTATTCTTGTTCCAATGAGCGATAACTGATTCATGGATAAACTCAAAGACATTTCGGTTCTGTTTTTTGCAGGTCGCCAAGACG
>Ga0228536_1002008_pt1 | contig 14367 bp, 8 predicted proteins | sample SJ1Smetagenome_FD_168611 | JGI IMG/M metagenome (GOLD analysis project Ga0228536, IMG submission 168611) | Enriched culture of PCE-dechlorinating microbial communities from Ithaca, New York, USA - SJ1.S | ecosystem: Engineered > Modeled > Simulated communities (microbial... > Unclassified...
GACATGCCCACCACATCCGCCCCGAGCCTACGCAACATCTCGACCTCGGCCGGGGTCTCGTACGCGGGGCCGAGAAGACCCGCGTAGACGCCCTCTGGCTTGATCGCCACGCCGACTTCGCCTGCAGCGCGCAGGGCGATCCCACGGAGTTCGGGATCGAACGCGTCGCGCATCGACACGAACGGGGTGCCGCCCTCGGGGCCCGGCCAGCCGATGAGCGGGCTGTCACCGGTGAGGTTCATCTGATCGGAGAGCAGGATGATATCGCCGGGCGCGAGCGATTCGTTCACGCCGCCTGCGGCATTGGTGACGACAAGGTCCGCACAACCGGCCGATGCGGCCATGCGTGCCGGCCAGCTCACGTCGTACGCGGTCAGACACTGGTACTGATGGAATCGGCCGCTGAAGACCATGACCTGGATGCCCGCCAACGTCCCGAACACAAGTGCTCCCGCGTGGCCGGCGACCGCATCCACACGGGGCGCCCCCGCAAGCTCGCAATACGGGATGATGTGCGGCGTCTCCACCATCTCCGCCAACCCGGCGAAACCGCTGCCGAGCACGAGTGCGATTCGCGGGCTCACTCCTGATTCGCGCACTCGCGCCACGTCCTGCTCGGGAACCCCGAGGCCGACCGTTGCCATCGCGGACTCCCTCCGACACCGACTACACGCCACGAGAGTAACACCCCGGGCTGATGCGTAGCTCTGCTAGTACATCATCACCATATCGAGAGCGGTCAGACCCGCTGCGGAGATCGCCACCTCACCGCCGAAAAGCCACAGCTTATCGACGGTGTCGCGATGGGCCACAAGGAAAGCCTCCGTGTTCGCGGGGCACGCATCGGTCTGTGTGAGCAGCAACGGCCGGGCCTGAGCGCCGGCGAGCGTGCCGCCGGTCAGTGCGTCTGCGTAAGAAATGCCGGTGGCCAAGTACAGCGCGTCGGCAACGAAACCTTCCTGGCTGAGGCATCGCTCGGCAAGCCGAGCGGCCGTCTCGTAGCGGTCGTGACCACCGTCTCGCTCAACGAGACTCCCGCTGGCCTGCGCTGCTGCAGCCTCCACCGCCGAAGAGAGCACGGCCGTGCCGCCGACGAGTACTGTGGTGCCTGGCTTCTGCGCTGCGAGGAACTCGGCGGCGTTCCCGTCGAGCGAGTCCTTCTGCGTGAGCAGGATCGGGTAGGCCTTTGCATGGGCGAGGGCTGAGGCGGCCGCCGCATCGGCCCAGCCGGTGCTGCTCGCGACGATGGCCTTGTCGGCTCCGCCGAGCGATACAACGATGTCGGCCGCTCTGCGCGCGGTCTGGTAGCGATTCAAGCCCTGGACGCGCGTGACCGTGGCGCCGGGAAGCGCTGCCTTCACGGCCTCCTCCACCGGCATGGTCACGGCTGCCGTACCGCCCATTATGTAGACGGTGACCGGGGCGAGCCTCACGAGCTCGTTGCGCGTGGCATCGGGAAGCGCACCGGACGCCGTGAGCAACAGCGCGCCATCGGCGGCTCCGGCAAGCGCCGAGCCCGTGAGCGCATCGGCGTAGTCCTCCCCGCTCGCGAGCACCACCGCAGGCGCCGTAGACGGGAACGCGCTGGCTGAGACCCTGACCGCGGTGTCGTACCGGGTGTTGCCGTAGATACGCTCCATCGGGAAGCCGGTCAGGTAGAACCGGGTGGACCGGAGGCCGAGCCTGGAGCGGACCGTGTCGCCGGTGACGCGAACCTGTGCCCCGTTGGCAAACGTGAAGGTCACATACCTCGCGTGGCCGCTCGCCACATGCTCCACCGATATCCCGGTCACGAAGACCGAGGCTGTGGGCACGCCCGAGATACCCTGCAGCTTCGCCGAGAGCTCGAGCCCGGTGTAGGTCTTCTCTTGGCCCGGCGGCCACGGGGAGTAGGGCGGGCTCGCAAGATGCTCGTAGGGGTCAGGTACGCCACGGAGCTCTGGATAGACGGCCGCCTTTGCGGCCAGATCACCATCCTCTGGCACCCAGACATCTTCCACGTTGGCGGTATGTCCCCCCGATTGGGAGTAGAAGTATGTGCAGACCACCCGTGAACCGTACTTGACGACCTGGTCAACCGTGTCATTCACAGCCGTGTTGGTTGTCGCCGCCTCGCCTACCCATACACCTGTTGAGTTGTACGCGCCGAACCCCTGGTAGGCTTGGCTGGATGTTGTGCAGTAGAGCTCGGCACTGCTTACGTACGCGTACGAACGAGCAACAACGGCTTGCGCCTTCAGGGCCTGTGGATGCCAGCCGGACGGGCTCTCCCGGGGCACGACCCCGTAGAGATACCACTCCATCGGAAGCACATTCAGCAGCTTGATCTTGCCACCCGAAGCGGCGAGCGTGAGCGTGCCGCGGTACTTGCCATTGGCCAACCCGTAGATGCCAGTCCCCTCAGCAACCTGCAGCAGCTCGGGGTTGCCTCCCGCCGGTATGACCGTGACCGTTCCCGTGAACGTCTGACTCGTATCCGGGCCCGTGACCGTGATGCTCGAGCCACTTGCGGTGAACGTATACGTACCCGGGGACTTGGCCGTGCCGTTGATGGTGAGGGCGGCTCCAGTCTGACCCGGCCGGATGCTCCACGATGCACGCGTATAGCCAGCATTGTAGCTGCTACTGGAAGCCGCGTAGTTGGCCGTCCGATCGAGATTGACCTTGATCGTCTTTGCTGGCGCAGTAGCGATGGTGACGCCCGAGTAGTAGTGTCCGATGATCCAATGGTAGTCCTTGCCGGCAAGCGCCGATCCCTGCGCGCCGTACTGACTCAACCCGATGCCATGACCCCAGCCGGACCCGCGGAAGGTGAAGGACGGAATCGCCTGAACGGACATGGCCCCGGATGCGGGCACGACAGGCATGAAGGTGAAAACCACGGCGAGCACCGCGAGCGCGGCTGCAATCCGGGTGAGGGGGCTACGATGCATGGGAGATTCCTCCACACTGCGTGGTTCGGGGGCTCATCCGGCATCACTATAGCATCGCGCCACACGTGATACCGGCGCACAGGGCACCTGTGGTCGAGCCGTCATACAGTCAGACAGCCAAATCATCCATGTCTCAGAACCACCCGAGGGGGGCTCACTTCTCGTACTGCCGCTCCTGGAGCGTTGCGGCGACCTCCTGCACCACCGCGGGAGACATCGCCTTCTCCCCTCCGGCGATGTACGTATGCATGACGCGATAGGCGTACGCATCCAGGAAGTACGCGGTCGATGGGGTGAGTGTGGCCCCCTGCGTGAGCACCACCGGTCCCCGAACGCGGGCCGCATAGGCACCACCTGCCAGGGCATCGGCGTACTGCTCACCGGTGGCCACCACGAACCGCCGCATGCTGAGCGACGGAGGCAAGCCGGCGGGGGCGTATCCCTGCAGTCCAATGGTTGCCAGCTGCGCCGCCGTCTCGTAACGGTCGCCACCCGCTACACGCACCGCTCCGGGGAGCTGCCCATCAACCAGCCCCGAGACAGCCGCGGGGCCTCCCGCGATCACCGTCGTCTTGATCCCTGGCTGGTCGCGGATGTAATCACGAGTCACCGTCGGCAACCCGCTCGAGCTCGCGAACAACAACGGCGCACCCTGCGTGGCCGCGAGCGGACCAGCCGAGAGGGCGTCGGCAAACGTCTCGCCCGATACGACGTACGCATGCGTTGGGTAGCCACCTCGCTTGTTTTGGACCTCCGTGGCGACCATCACGGCCGTCTCATAGCGATTGGTCCCCGCAATGCGCCTGGACGGGAAGCCCATGCTCCGAACCTGGGCATCCACCGCCGAGGTCACGGCCTCGCTCCCGCCGATGATCAACACCTGGGGTGCCGGCTTACGCGTGCCCCTCAGTCGCCTGAGCTCCGCCTCCACCGCGGGAGGCAGGCCCTGCGACGACGCAAGCAACAGCGGCGCGGAGTACGCCTGGGCAAGCGTCGAGGCGGTCAGGGCATCGGGAAACGCTTCACCCGACGCGACAACGACAGCGTCGGAACCCAACGGGAATCCCTGCTGCGAGATGCTGACCGCCGTCTCATATCTGGAGTCGCCGGCCAGCCGCTTGATGTTGGGGAAGAACTCCTTCCCAACCGTTGTGCCGTCTCCGTTTCGCAAGTAGATCCCGTGAACGAAGTTGCCCGCATCGTTGTTCCACTCCGCATAGAGCAGTCGTGGCCCCAGCGGTTCCTCCTCGTGACCGAGGACGATCTGTGGATTGTTGAAGACAATGCCTCGGCCCACGTCGGATCGGGCGATCGTCTGTTCCTTGGTCCAGCCGTACCCGCTCCTCGCATGCCACCACTCGATGTCTCCACCGCGAGCGGAGTACGGATCATAGTTGGTTCCGTCGCCGACCCCGGCCGCCAGAAACGCATCAACGTCTCCCTGGCTGTTGAATTCCAGCGTCCCCGCATCGAAGAACTGATCGGTAGCGGCGAGCGGCTCTGTGACCCACGCTTCCTCCCACTTGTCGAACCTCGCAAAACGCCATTCGTACGGACCGAATCCGAATCGGTCTTGAGCCTCCAGATAGAGCAGCCCCGCGCCGCCCGAGACTGGATCCTCAGCGCACGTCGCCTGATTGTGGAACGGCCCCGTGATGGGAGCGAACGGTGCGACAGTGCTGTTTGTGGCGGGAACCTCGAGTTCATGGAGTTCGACTCCCGCGGTTCCGCTTGTCTCGTACGCGGATGACGGGTCTGACGGCACTGGCGGTACGCCGGATGATGAATCCAGCGATCGTCCACTCGGACCACGCCACACCCCGCCGGCGCCGTCGCGATACATGTAGAAGATGCCGCTGCGATCGAATGCCGAGGACCCCGCGAACTGCGCCTGGACCGAAGCCACGGCGTGGATCCGACCATCGGCGCCGGGCTCGAAGTGCGCGTACCATTGGATGGCCGAGACATCGTCTCGGTCCGGGTTGATGGCCGCGCTGATCGCCGGGGTCGCTTCTACCGACCAGCTCTCTCCGCCGTCATCGGACCGGGCCTGAAGCCAGCTGCCCTTGGATACCGAGCTGATCGCCGAGGAGTCGGACCGGAAGTAGACATACGCGGTTCCGTCCCCGGACTGAACGACCTGCGGGTACGTGACAGCCAGCGCCAGGCCCGGGTTCTCGATGACACGCGTCGACCAGTTGCTCACAGACCAGGCAGCATCTCGCCCGATATCGTCGATGCGCGCCCGTGCCTGTTTCATCTGAGTTCCGTGCGCCCCGAAGAACACGTTCACGATACGGCGGTCTCGATCGATCAGCAGCGATGGGCCCCCGTGCGTATCGTCGGGATTCCAGGTACCCGTCAGCGGGTTCTCCCCTACCTTGTAGGGCCCCCTGGGTGCGTCCTCACCGTCTTCGAACACCACGAGATAGGGATCGAGGTCGGCGCCCTGAAAGGCCACGTATACGGCATTCTCGAACCGAACAGCCTGGGGGTGGATCGCCATATCCTCATAGAGAGCCTGCCCGGACACGTCGCCCTCGAAGAAGTCCGCGACCCACGCCATCGCTGACTCGGCGCCCGGCCCGACAAGGAGCCCCAGACACAGGACAGAAGCAACGATCAGGCGCCGCACCCTTCTCAGGTGTACATTCACCAGACTCCCCAATCACTCGCCACACCAGAAATCGTCATCCTACCATAAGCCGTCTCGTTGACGAGACCGGCCGATCAGCCCGCGAGTCCCGGATACCTGGCGCACAAGTGTGCGGCGGTCGCCTGCCAGTTCAGTCCCGACTCGACGAGCTCCCGACCCCGCTCCCCGAAAGCGCGCCGCTCCTGGGGATGATCGCGCAGCCACACGAGCGCTTCGCTGACGCTGGCCGGATCGTCGCCCTGAACCGCCAGGCCTACTCCCTGTTCTTGCACCCAGCTGCCGATCCACGTACCCGCACTCACAAGCACCGGCTTAGCGCACGCCATCGCCTCGAACACCTTCCCGGGCGTGCATACCCGGGCGTTGCCGATCACAGCGTCGTACGCCGCGTGCACAACATCGGTACATGCATAGAACGCAGGGATGGCCTCGTATGGTACCGGGCCCGACGACACGACCCGCTCACGCTCACGTGCGATCATGTCCACGGCCGCTGCATCTGGTCCTCCACCGATCAGATTCGCCATCATATCGGGGTGCGGCTGGATGGCATCCGCCAGCGCCTGAAGCGTGCGCGGATAGCGCTTCTGGCCGATGAATGTGACCGTGAACGGTCGATCGTCCGTGTCGCAGGCCATCGGCCGGAACAGGTCCGCGTCCGGAACATTTGGCACGAAGAGCAGCCTGTCACCAGCGCCCATCGACCTGTAGTGAGGCAAGACTCCCTCATTCGCCACGATGACGAGAGTGGCAGACGCGATGGCCCTGCGCTCCAGAGCATCCACCGCGCTCCGTGCGAGCACTCCCGTGACGCCACGTTGCGGAATCATCCGGCTCACGCGATAGAGCTCATGGAAGTCTACGACCAGCTTTGGGCTCCCGCCACGCCCGCGAAGCGTACGCACCGCGCGTAGCCCGGGCACGATGGTGTCGGTATCGTGGGCATGGACCACATCGGGGCTCAGGGAGACCACGCTTGCAGCCGCACTGCGCCAGAAGCCCCTGAACCGGAGGATCGATCGCAGTCCTCCCCCGTATCGGGCACGCGGGCCGATCCGATGGATCGCGAACCCTGAGCGGTCCTCACGCTCCGTCGCTCGGCCCGTGCGATCCCACGCGACGATGGTGACCTCGTGACCGGCGGCGGCGAGCGCGGCGGCTTCCTTCTCCACGCGAGGATCGGGGTCGACCGCGTTGCTCACTATCATCGCGACCCTCATCGAGAGAACGCCTCTCCGGCCCGACGACCATCGCGCAAAGGAACGTCGGCCCACGCGGCAAGAAGCTTCGGGCGCTCGACCGCCCAGACATGACGAGCCAGTGCGGCCCGCTGTGCGCGCAGACCGATCTCGCGCGGGTCTTCATCGCCTTCGAAGAGCGCGCGTACCGCTCCGGCGATCGAGTGAGGGTCCGTGGGATCCGGAATCAACGTTCCAACGCGCTCACCACGAACCACCCGAGCCATCTCGGCCAGGTCGCTCACCACCACAGGCACACCCGCTGCCATCGACTCGAACAGCTTGTTGGGCGCCGCATACACGTACGACAGGCAAGCTCCCACGATCGGGATCACTGCGGCATCCGCCGAGGCGGTGAGAGACATCAACCTCTCGAAGTCCACCGGCTCCTGCACCGCCACCCGATCGGCGACTCCGGCCTCGGCGATGCGGGCCACGATCGACGGGGCGAGATGCCCGTGCCCGACGAATGCGAGCGCGTACCCTGGCAGTTCACGCATGGCATCAACGAGCTCCAGCAGGCCCCGATTGGCCACCAGGCCACCCGTATAGAGCAGCAGCCGTTCCTGTCCGCGCAGCGCGTCTTGCCGCCACACCGGGTCGGGCGTAGGAGGCTTCGTCACATCCGGAACGTTGCGGACGACCGCCGGACGAACGATCCCATACTCAGCAACGAGCACATCCGCGCGGCCTTCGTCGCTCGTGATGGTGGCTGCGGCACGCCTGAGATGGTATCCCTCGTAGGGCTTTGCCAGCAGCTTCCACCACCACGATCCGACCCACGGCCAGTTGCGGTACAGGTTGAGCTCGTCGGAATCGGCAACCACCGCGGCACGACGGCGGGTCGCGACAAGCTGCGCCACGAGCATCGGGTAGATATCGCGCGGATTATAGACGTCCGCGTCTTCCGCATAGGCGGCCCGGTACGTCTTGATGACAGCCTCGATCCACCTGGCCGGGCGTGTCCAACGGGGCCATGCGCGGCTCGTGATCTCCACGCGCTTCACCACGTATCCATCGCGCTGTTCAAGGGCAGGCGCGATGCCGTCGCCGATAGCGATGAGCACGACCTCGAAGCCTTCCTCGGCCAGTGTGCGTGCAGCCCGGTCGACGCGCGCAAGATACCGCGACGCGTTGTACTGGATGACGCATACTTTCGGCTTGGGGCGGTGTGTCTCTACCACAGGCAAATGACCTCCGAGGACGGCGCAAGCGACAGCGAGTCGCCGGACGCGTCCGTATCGTACACTAGCGCCGTACCACGCTGTAGCCTGTCGAACCGTCTGCGCGCGTAACGCCGCATGCCGAAGGAGCCGCCTCCTTGCGTCATATCGTGATGATCTCCCAGATTCCGCTGTGGTCGATGGGCAAGGCGGTAGGAGGCCCCGCATTCCACCAGACCGTGACCGGCTTGTCCCAGCGCTTTCGCATCACGCTGGTTCAGCCTCACCTGGGCTACGTCGACCCGGCGGACCTTCCGCAAAACGTCACGCTCCGCACCTTCGAGCACCGGCTGCACGGACTGTGGCGGTCCATCCCCAAGCTAGGCTGGATCACCGATACAGTGGGCTGGTACACCTTCCAATCATCGGCAAGGCCGGTCGTCCGCAGCGTGCTTGAGGAGCAGGGAGCGGACCTGCTATACGGCTACGAGATCTACGGCACGCCTGTGGCGCGACGCGCGGCCAACGCGGCGGGACTGCCGATGGTCTCGCGCTTTCAGGGGACGCTCATGACCGAGCGTCAAAAGATGCCGCTGTCACGGCTACGGTTCCACAAGCATGTGGCCGGGCTCTCGGTCCCGGCTGACCTGATCATCATGACAAACGACGGCACCCTCGGACGTGACTATCTGCTCAAGCTGCGACACCCGGCGGACAAGATCCGCTTCTGGATGAACGGTGCGGACCGGTCGATACTGGATTCGCCGACACGGGATGTCCGCAGCGAGCTGGGGATCCCGGCGGGTGTGCCCCTGCTTCTCACTGTGTCCCGGCTGTCCTTCTGGAAGCGCGTGGATCGCTCGGTGCGACTGATCGGTGAACTCAAGCGGCGCAACGATCCCTCACACCTCGTCATCGTGGGTACCGGTCACGAGGAGACGGCGCTGCGTGAGCTCGCTGCGCGCGAAGGCGTAGCCGATCGGGTCGTCTTCGCTGGCGGTGTCACTCGTGATGACCTCGCGAGCTACTACACCACAGCCGATCTGCTGCTCTCGCTCTACGACTTCAGCAACCTCGGCAATCCCACCATCGAGGCGATGCTGCTCGGCACGCCACTACTGGCGTACGATACCGGTGGTACGACGGACCTGGTGCACCACGGCGTGAACGGGGTGCTCACACGGGCCCCCGACGACGTGTCGGCGTTGGCTGACGTGGTGCAATCGCTGCTTGCCGACCGGGCCGAACTGCAGCGTCTTGGGTCGTCTGCCCGCAGGTGGGCCGCTGAGAACCTGATGAGCTGGGACGAGCGCATCGCCATGGAGGCCGACGCTCTGGATAGGCTGATCGACGAGCACAGCACGCAGACAGGCTAGCTGTCAGACAGCATCCCTGCGATTGCGCCGGTTCGATGAGACCACCGCTACCGCCAGACCGACCACAAGTCCCGCAAGCGCTCCTTGAGCCGCGGCAACAGCCACATCCCCTGTGTACGACGTGGCCTTGACGCTGGGCTCACCGAACTCCGAGACAGACTGGCTGTACGTGAGCAGCCGCAGCCTCAAGTCGCTCACCGACACACTGAGTGAGAAGCGCTGCGAGCGCAGTGAGTTTGCCAAACTGAGAAGGGCGACATCATCCGGCTGAGCGGCCAGAGCCGCGTCCACCCTGACAAGCTCGCCATCTATCCGAGCCAGCTCCGCTGTGTACGCATCGACGCGCGCCCTGTCCGCTTCCTCCCACGATGAGAGCGGCTCCAGAGCCATGCTCGTGGCCGCGGAGCGGACGGCCGCCGCGAAGTCCATCGCAGCGTCACGATCTTGATGCACGGCGTAGATGTTCACAACGGCACGATCCTTGACCTCTACAGCGGAGGTGACCGCTCCCGCACCATCCGCCGCAGCGCCCAGTGCATCGAGCGCCACCTCACGAACCGACGGGCTCACCGCCGCGGCCGCGACCGTATCGGCGGTCGGCGCACTGGCATTGCCGGTGAGGTTCATCACACGGACCGACGCGACCCCTTCGAAGCCTGGCTCGGGAAGCGTGGCGAACGCGTAGGCTCCCATCGCCACAGCTCCAACAAGCATGGCTACGGCCACGACCGGCCAGAACCGTGCTGCCCCGTCCAACAGGACGCTGATCTCAGACCTCGAACCGGTCATCACTTACGCAACCTCCTCGGCGATCGTGCGCTGCCATGCAGTATAGACGGCCATTCCCACAGCTATGCTGAGCCACCAGAACTTGTTCGTCTCGAAAGAGTATGTGAACGACTGGGCGATGATGCCGATGCCCGAGGCAAGGGCCCCGGCCGCAAGGGCGCGTATGACAGGGTCTGCAGCCTGGCGCCTCACCCACCACACACGGGTCACCGATCGCCACAGGATCCAGGTGAAGGCCAGGAGGCCGAGCACGCCGTACTCCACGATGAGCGTCAGTGGGGTCGTATGGGATTCGACAAGGTTCCACCGGGTGAATGAATCCCGATAGCGTGGATAGACGAGTGGATAGTTGTCCGCCCCGACCCCGAAGGGGTTGTCGCGAGCCATCCCGAGTGCAGAGTCCGCCATCGAGAAGCGGGTCCTGGTCGAGTCATCAAGCACGACTGTGGTCAGTTCGTCGACGATGACGGCCGGGTCAGGCACCGCCAGAGCCACGAGGAGCACGAGTGCCACCGCCGCAACCTTATAGAAGCGGTGCATGCGCGCCCCTAAGAACAAAACGACAACGCCCAGCAGCAGTGCGCCGAGTGCGCCCCGCGATGTGGACACCAGAAGGGCCAGACCGCACAGACCTGCACCCCCGACGACGATCGCCTTGGGCCACCAGCCACGCACGATCGTAGCCATCGGCAGCCCCAAGAGCGCGCTGACCATCAGGAAACTGCCGAGGTTGTTCGGGTCGGCGAATGTCACATGCGGGAGAATCACCCCGTCCCACTGGCGTATGGGGTCGCCGATGAAGAAGATGTTCCGCGACTCGAGCAGCGCCAGAACCGCGAACACGGCAGCGATACCGAGAACACCCAACACCAGCCGCACTAGCGCGGCAGGGCTGTCGGCGATCGTGGTGACCAGGTAGACAAGCAAGATGCTGGACAGCAGCGAGACCAGCGCAACGACCGAGCGGGCGGGGGAAAGAGCGCCGATCACTGAGACCGCAACGACAGCCACGAACAGCAATGCGGGGACGTCGATCGGGGTCCCCGCCAGGCGCGAGCGTTTTGTCCATACCCGCCATGCAGCATAAGCGAGAACGACGACCAGCAGCACCTGGTACAACGTGAGTGTTGCGGGGCCGACTTGACCGATACGCCCTTCCGCGTCGAGGGTTGCCGCCCCGATCAGCGTCACGAGAGAGGCCTCGGGATAGCGCCGCGCCATCCACAGGGCAGCACCCACCATCAGCACCCCGCAGACCAGCAGGAACTTCCTGGGTTCAAGCACGACGAGCGCAAGGAAGACGAGCGTGAGGGCCGATGCGATCAGCACTGGCTCCAGCAGGGTCCCCCGCCAGGCGCGTCCAGCATCCCTCCCGATCGCACCGATCATGTGGCGAGTCCCTCGTACAAGTCGAGGAGCGCTTGCCCTTCGTTGGCAAGGTTGTATCGCTCGGCCACCGCGTTCAGGCCCGCCCTGGACGCTTCGTGCGCAAGGCGCGGGTCTGACAACTCGACGATCGCCGAAGCGATCGACTCAGGGTCACCCGAGCGGGCAACTACTCCGGCACCGGTCTCGTGAACCACACGTGCGAGTGGAGCGCAGTCCGTCACCAACACCGGAAGGCCCATCGCCATGTACTGGAAGAGCTTGTGCGGAATGGTCGAGTCGGTGTGCTCGTTAGCGAGATGCGGCACCGCGCCGACATGGGCAGCCGCCAACCGTGCACGCATCGCTTCCAACCCGATCCAGCCAGTGAACTCAACTGATTCGCCGAGCCCGAGTCGATCCACAAGCGCGCGGAGCTCCCCCTCCCCGCTTCCGGACCCCATCAACACAAGCCGCACACCCGGAATTCGTTCGGAAGCGATCGCGATAGCGCGCACGAGGCTATCGAGCCCTCTGTGAGGACCGAACCCACCCGCATACGCCACGGTGAACGCACCGTCGGCGGGCCGCCAGGTGGATACTCCTTCGGCATCATCGACATTGGTGAAAACGGTGGCCCGGGAGGGGTCGACCCCCAGTGCGAGCACCCGATCCCGTGACTCGTCCACCACTGTGACGACGCGGTCCACAGACGTGACCGCGGAGCGCTCATACCGACGATATCGCCCGGGTGTCTGAAGCAGGCGGGCAACCAGGCCCCGCGGCCAGAATCCGACTGCCGCAGGGTAGTTCTCGTGCATGTCGTAGACGACCGAGACGCCCCGCCGACGCCCGACTGCAAGCGCCGAGGCCACCGCGGGAAGATCGTGCACGTGGAGCGCCTGCAGTGCATGCTCCTGGACGTATCTGTCGATCGCCTTCTCCCATAGAGGCGATCTCCACGTTGCGTACGTGGCCAGCGCCGAGCACTTGGAGGCAAGCCAGCCCGCTCGCGCAGCGTACCGCCTGACGCGTACTCCATCCACCTCTTCGGCGGCCGGACGGCCGTCCTTGTCTGACGTGAGAAGGAATACCTCATGGCCACCGCCGACAAGCACCTTCGCCTCTTTGGCGACACGAATGTCGGGCGGATAGGTACCACCCATGAGCAGCATGCCGATGCGCACAAAACACCTCCAGGCCTGTGTCGGCTCATGGTATCAGAACGTCCCTGCGTCTTCGCATCGCCAGGTTCGCGAACGCGCAAGTCGGTCCCCGCGGTGCGGGTCCGGGTTCTCCATCTGGTTGGAGTCGCTGACGCACAAGAACGCCACAAGCCCCCGGCTCGCCGCTCCTGTTGCGGTATCCTTGGGCGCACACCGGACAGCCAACGACGCAGGAGTGATCTTGAGCAACAACGAGAGGACGACCGGGGGCGCGGGGCACGATGCATCCACCGACGGCGCCCCTGCAGAGCAGCCGAGCATTCTCGAACGCGCCCTGAAGACCGCTGGGTCCGACGCGCTCAAGTACGCACCAGTGCGCTTCATCCCCGCTCTGACATCCCTCGTCACGGTCCCGCTGTTCACCGCGGCGATTTCCACCGAAGACTACGGCGCTTTCTACCTCATCAGCTCGGCCACCGCGCTGCTGGCCAATGTCGCCACCGGCTGGCTGTCGTCATCGTCGATCCGCTTCTACTGGATCTGCAAACGAGAGAGTCGTATCGACGAGTACACGTCCACGATCCTGTGGGCAGCTATCGGAGCCCTGTCCGCCACCGCCGGTGTAGCGCTGGTCGCCGTATTCCTGTTCGGGGATATGTTCGATCCACTGGTGCTTCGATTGGTGCCCGTTGCCTCCGTGTACTTCGTGGCGAACTTCCTCACCAACGTGTTGGTGCAGGTGCTCAGGGCCGCGAAGCGCCCTGGCGCCTTCGCGCGAATGCAGATCGGCGGCGCGATTCTCACCACCGTGCTGTCTATCGTCGCGGTGTGGTACGCGCGCCTCGGCTCCGCGGGTATTCTCGCCGGTGTCGCGCTTGGATGGACGCTCATGCTCGTCCCGATGTTGCGCGAGATCGGGAAGGAAGGGTCCCTCGCACCTCGAGCGGCGAGCCGGAGGCTCCTCGGCGAGTTCTGGTCGTACGGCGCCCCACTGGTTCTGGTGTCTGTTGCCACCTGGTCGCTCGTCCTGCTCGACCGCTGGGTCATCGGCGCATTCCGCGGCGCTGCCGAAGTGGGAGTGTATTCCGTTGTCTACGCTCTTGGCGACAAGATCATGCAACTGGTGACGGCTCCGCTGCTGCTCTCCATGACGCCGTCGCTCACAGAGGCCTACGAGATGCGGGGTCAGGCCCTTGCCGAGAAGGTGCAAACGGAGTTCCTGCGCTACTTCTCCATCGTCACCTTCCCGCTGATAGTAGGAATGGCGGTTGCGGCGCAACCGTTCATCCGGGTGTTCGTGGACCCGCGGTACGCCGAGGGCTGGACCGTGCTCCCACTGGTGGCTGCCGGGTCGATGCTCTCATCGTTCGCACAAGTCGCCGGTACCGGACTAGGGCTGCACAAGCAGACCAAGCGCATCATGCTCAACACTGTCACGGCAGCTGTGTCGAACCTCGCACTGAACCTCCTCACGGTTCCCCGATTCGGCTACATGGCCGCCGCGGTCAACACCATCGTCTCGTACGCGATCCTCCTGGGGCTTACCACCTATCAGTCACGCCGGTATATGAAGCTGATCATCCCCTGGAACCAGCTCCTTCGCATCGCCGGCGCGAGCCTCGGAATGGGTGCCGCTATCCTGCTCGTGTTCGGACGAACCGCACAGTCGGCGTCCCGCACG
>Ga0228536_1002009_pt1 | contig 14364 bp, 12 predicted proteins | sample SJ1Smetagenome_FD_168611 | JGI IMG/M metagenome (GOLD analysis project Ga0228536, IMG submission 168611) | Enriched culture of PCE-dechlorinating microbial communities from Ithaca, New York, USA - SJ1.S | ecosystem: Engineered > Modeled > Simulated communities (microbial... > Unclassified...
CTCCGTACCTGGGTGAGAAGGGGCACGTGGCCGTTTCCTGCAACGACGTGGGACGGGGCCTGGCATTCCTGAAGAGCAAGGGCATCGGCTCTCTTCCGGAAACAGAGAGGAAGAAGGACGGAAGGACTGCGGCAATTTATCTCGACCTGCATATCGGCGGGTTCATCTTCCACCTGCTGCAGAAATAGCTTTCAGCAAAAAATAAGCGGGGGAGGCCTTTCAAGGCCCTCCTCCGCTTTTCATGCCGGACTGGGTTTCTTTCCTTTATCTCTGGACCCTTCCCGAGGCGTCGCCGCCTGCAAGGGTGAGCACGTCTTCCTTCGATACCCTGTTGAAGTCACCGTAGATGGTATGCTTGAGGGCGGAGGCCGCCACGGCGAACTCCAGGGCCTCCCGGGGAGTCTTCAGGTTGTTCAGCCCCCAGATGAGTCCCGAGCCGAAGGAGTCGCCGCCGCCGATTCGGTCGACGATATCGCGGATCTCGTACTTTTTGCTGGTGAAGAAGTTCCCCCTGTTGTCGGCGAGGACGGCAGACCATCCGTTCCAGTCGGCGCTCACGCTCTCCCGGAGGCTGACCGCAAGGTACTTCATGTTCGGGTAGGAGGCCATGACCTTTTCGGCAAGGACCTTGTACTTGGAAACGTCAAGTTCGCCTGACGTCACGTCCACGTCGATCTCGATCCCGAGACACTTCTGGCAGTCCTCCTCGTTTGCGATGGTCACGTCAACGTACTTTGCGAACTCGGTCATCACTTCCTTCGCGCTTTTCCCCCACTTCCAGAGCTTTTTCCGGTAGTTCAGGTCGCACGAGACTGTTATCCCCTTTTCCCGGCATGCCTTTACGGCCTCCAGGGCGACCTCGGCAGTCCCCTGCGCGAGGGAGGGGGTAATGCCCGTAGTATGAAACCAGGTTGCCCCGTCGAGGATCGAGTCCCAGTCGAAGTCACCCGGCTGGATAGAGGCGATCGATGAACCGGCCCTGTCGTAAACCACCTTTGAAGGTCTCATGGCCGCGCCCGTCTCAGTATAATATACGCCGAGGCGCTCCCCTTTCCGAAGGATAAATTTCGTATCGATCCCGAAGGAGCGCATCTCCTTGACCATGGCATCCCCAACGGGATTTGCCGGTGCGGCAGTGACGTAGGAAACGTTCTCGCCGTAATTCGCCAGGGAAACGGCGACGTTTGCCTCGGCGCCTCCGAATGTCGCCACCAGGTTGTTTGTCTGGAAGAGCACCTCACGGTCCGGCGGCGTGAGCCGGAGCATGATCTCTCCGAATGTGACAAATCGGGACATTTTACTCGACCTCCTTGAACAGGTATTGTTTCGTTCTCCAAAACATTGGTTCTTTGAACGGATCGGAAAATACACTATCTTTTTTCTGAACCTTTGTCAATCCGGAAAAACAGCGCCGAAGGAGACCCATTTATTTCCGGGCGATGCGCTCCGGTACGCTGTAGACGTTCATCCGTCCGTTCCGTATGAATCCTGCCAGGGTGACCCCCTGCCCGGATGCGAGTTCCGAGCCTTCCGCCATTGCCGCCGAGACGCTTCCGAGAACGGGTATCCCTGCCCCTGCGGCTTTTATCACCATGTCCTCCGGGAGGCGGCCGGATATGATGAGGACCGTTTCAGAAAGGGGAATATCGTGAAGCACTGCCCATCCCGCAGCCTTGTCAACTGCGTTGTGGCGGCCGATATCCTCGGTCAGGAAGAGCCGCTGTCCCGATTTGTGCAGAAGGGCGGCCGCATGGGTCCCCCCGGTGGCCCGGAAGACCGGTGCCTCGGCCAGCCAGTCCGCCCCGTCCTGCAGGATCGACGGGGGAATGGTCCATTCCGCAGGGATGGGATCTCCGAGACGTGTCCCGGCACTCCCCGCGAGGATCGCAGATGCGGATGAAGAGAGGATGCGGTTCAGGAGAGGCAGCCCGGCTGTCACGGTTTTGCGCCTGATGCTCACCATAGCGGGGACTATTTCCAGGCTTGCAATATCGTTCCTGTCCGTAATGAGCCGCCTGCATTTCAGATGGCCGACAGCCCAGTATCGCTCCTCTCCCGGAGTATATGCCGCGGTGACCTGCCTTTCGCCGTCGAGTACGAGCGTGATCCTCGATTCTCTCAGCATACTGTCCTCTTCCGCCGATGTATTCCCGCCGTTTATCCGGAGGATCTTCCTGCGGACGATGCAGTCTCCGGACGGCTCGGGAACAATCTCGATCGTATCTCCCGTTTGTACCGGTCCGCCGGAAAGCACCTCGCAGAAGATGCCCAGCCGGGGCATTATGCAGTCCCCGGCCGCTTCATAGATGGCGCACCTGGAGTGGCACTCCTTCCCTATCTGGGTTACTCGGAGCAGCGCTCTTCCGATGCGGAGCATGTCCCCGAGGATCAGTCCTTTGAGGTCGATCCCTTCCGTGACAAGGTTCTCTGCAAAGGCCCCGTAGAAGAGCGTGGGAATTATCTGCTTCATCCGCTCGATCTCGAAAGCGTCAAGAAGGCTTACCTGGCGGTGGGCGAAACCGAAATGCCCGTCGCCTTCAAGCCCCTTTCCCGGGATCAGAAGTCCCTTTCCAAGGTCTTTTTTCTGTATGCCTTTCTGCGGTGCGGTGCAGACCGCCCTGATGATCCCTCTCGACGTCATGGCCTAAAAATCTGCCTCCGGTATCCGTTCCAGTACGCCGAGAAGAAGGGCAAACCTTGAGGGAAGGTCACTGATCTCGATATATTCGGTGACCGAATGTGAACCGCCTCCCATTGCCCCGAGGCCGTCCACTGTGGGGACACCCATCGCGGCAGTGAAGTTCCCGTCGGAGCCGCCTCCCGTTCCCTGCCAGCGTATGTCCACGCCCGCCAGGCGTCCGGCTTCTTCCACGAGGGCACAGAGTTTCATGGTTTTGGGAGTGGGATTCATGGGTGGTCTTGTAAGGAAGAAGTCGGCGTCCACTGATATTCCCGGTGTGGCAGGATTGGCCCTGAGTTCGGCAATTTTCGCCGCTATACGGTTTTTTTCCTCCGGGATCCTGATACGAACGTCCACTGTCATGGATGCCTTCTCAGGGACAACATTTGCTCCGGTTCCCCCAGAAACCAGGCCTGCATTAAGGGTAGTGCCCTTTTCGAAATCCGTGAGGCTGTGAAGTCCCAGGATCCAGTAGGCCATCTCGTTAACGGCGCTCACGCCCTTCTCCGGTTCCACCCCCGCGTGGGCGGCTTTCCCGTTGAACGTGACCTCGATGCGGCCCAGCCCCTTCCGTTCGTTCATCAGGTTGCCGTTGGGCCGTGCAGGTTCCAGTATGACAGCCGTACGGCTCTGCTTCGCCAGTTCCTCTATCCATGAACGGGCATGCCGGGATCCGATCTCCTCCTCGCTGTTGTAAACAATGCAGAAGGTTCCTTTTGCCTTTGATTCGGTGAGAGCGCGGGCGGCATACAATCCGAAGAGCAGGCCGGATTTCATATCGTTCACGCCCGGTCCGTAGGCCCGTTTTTCATCCCTTGAGAACGGACGTTCGGATACGGTTCCCTTCGGGAATACAGTGTCAAGGTGCCCGAGGAGGAATGCGTCGTATGGAGGTTTTCCGTTGGTGAACTTCAGGCTGGGTGCCACGGAAGAGTCAAGTTCTTTTTTCTCGACCGACCAGCCGATTTCGGCAAAGGTTTTCTCGAAGAAGGCCCCGATTTTCGCCACTCCTTCAGTATCCTTTGACTGGCTGTCTATATTTACCAGGTATTCGAGATCTTTCAGGTACTGCTCTGTGTTTAACGAAACATTCATGGGAAATTCCTCCTTTAAATAAAAAGCAGAAGGCTCACCGCCATGATCATCATTCCGACAATGAGCCCATATATTGAAACGTGATGTTCACCGTACTTTCGTGCAGAGGGAAGAAGCTGGTCCACAGATATGAATACCATGATCCCTGCCACTCCCGCGAATATGAGCCCGAAAAGGGTATCGGTAAGAAAAGGCATTAGGACGAGCCATGCAAGAAGGGCGCCCACAGGTTCGGCCAGTCCTGAGAGAAAGGAGAGGCGGAAGGCTTTTGCCCTGCTCCCGGTCGCGTAGTAGACAGGCACCGACACGGCAATACCTTCGGGAATATTGTGCACGGCAATGGCGACGGCGATCGGCACTCCGAGACGCGGATCCTGCATGGCCGCCATGAACGTGGCAATACCTTCGGGGAAGTTATGGATGGCGATGGCCATTGCGGTAAGCACTCCCATTCGCATGAGTGACTGTTCCTGTCCCTTCTGCCCTGCCAGTCCCCTCATTTCCTCCACCCTGTGCATCTCGTGGGGGTTTTCATAGGATGGGACAAATTTATCGATAAGCATGACGACGAACATTCCCACGAAAAACGCGATCGCGGTCACCCAGGAGCCCAATCTCTCGCCCAGGTCCGCCGCAAGCGCTTCCCTGGCTTTAAAGTAGATTTCCACCATGGAGACGTAGATCATCACTCCCGCAGAAAGCCCGAGAGTAAAAGCGAGAAACCGGGTGTTCGTTTTTTTCGTGAAGAAGGCCAGTGCGCTGCCTACTCCTGTAGAAAGCCCCGCGAAGAGCGTGAGTCCGAAAGCGAAAAGCAGGTTTTCCATTTCCATGATCGTATTCCCCCTGTAAAAATGCATCCGGCAAGGACACAATACATGAAACAAATGCCGGGAGTCAAGAAATCCTATTTCGCCGCTGCCGCTATGGTATGAGCTGCCGCCCTGATGTTCTCTTCCCACTCTTCTGCGAGGGGATTGACGGTTTCCACATTCGCCCCGATATTTCCGGCGATGATTTCAGCTGTCCGTCGAGAGAACTGGGGGGAAATCAGTATGCTTTTGATTCCCCTTTCTTTCGCGGAAGAAATAAGGGCTGCCAAATCGGAGGCCTTGGGCTCTTTGCCCTCAGACTCGATTGCGACTTCATCCAGTCCGTATTCCCTTGCGAGGTATCCCCATGCAGGATGAAAAACGAGAAAGGCAGTTCCCTCCTTCCCCCGGAAAAGCTCTCTGAGTTCGCTGTCAAGTTTATCCAGCCGGGCCTTGAAATTCCTGTAGTTCCGGACGTAATGTTCCGCTCCGGCGGGGTCCAGATCAGTCAGTGCGGCGAGGATGTTCTCTGCGATAATGCCCGCTTCACGGACCCCGTTCCATACGTGGGGATCGCTCCTGTCGTGATCGTGATCATGGCCGTGCTCATCGGTATGACCATGGTGCTCTTCGTCTTTTCCCATGATCTTTTCCACCCCCCTGTCAGCGGGAAACACCCTGAGACCGGGATTTATCTTTCTGAGCCTGGGAAGGAGGGACCTTTCGAAAGGAAGGCCTATGGACAGGTAGAGTTCTGCCCTTGAGAGCGCTGCCATCTGTGCCGGAAGAGGCTCGAACGTGTGGGGATCCTGTCCCTTTTCTACGAGAACGGAGACGCGGACCCTCTCTCCGCCTACCTGTTCCGTGAAATATTTCTGGGGAGGCACCGAGACGAATACGGAAATCTCTGCACCCGCGAAAGCCGGAAAAGAAAGAATCAGAAGACCGAGAAAAACCGAAGCAATTTTTTTTATCATGCCTTGCCTCCATTATGGAAGGGGGCCCTGCCCCCGTTCTGCAAATTTGACGTCATTTCGGGAAACCGTTTTTTCTCTTTGCCAGCAGGCAACAATATAGCATATCTCTCAATAAGGCATGAAAAAGGGATTGACCTTCTTCATGCTTTGTTCCCCCTGGTTTTGTATAATGACAGGCCATCGATCGATAATACGGACAACAGCCTTTCCGGAAAAAAGCCCGGGAAAAGGTTTCACCTGTCGGGGGAGTGAAATTTACGAAAATGGTCTATTCAAACTGGGCGGATGTTGGTCAAAAGATGCATAAAGTTATTTTCAGGCGAATATTTTTCCGTATGGAGGTTCCAGGTCGCTAACGGCAGTATTTCTCTTCTGGAGCATAATGATAATGGCTGGTGTATACCGCTTTTGGGGGAAGCTTCCCACTTGGGGGATCCTTTTTTCAGGCGGGAGCAGAAAGGATTATGAACAGGCCCCCCCGATTTTTCCAGGGGGGCTGTTTTGTTCAGGATTTTCTTTAGTCCCGGGGCTACCAGCCTTTGACCGTTTCGAAAATACTGTCGGGAATGTCTCCGGCGAAGAAATCTTCAAAGGATTCCTCGATGATATCCACCGCCTGATCCGCCTGTTCTTTTGAGATCACAAGAGGGGGTTGTATTCTCAGGACGCTTCCGCTGAAGAAGGAGAGCAGCAGTCCTCTTTCCCATGCGCGGTAACAGATTTTTGCCGCTGCTTCGCCGTTGCGTTCTTTTGTTTCACGGTCCTTTACAAGGTCTACACCGATGGAGAGCCCGATTCCTCTCACGTCGCCGATGATTTCGTATTTTTTCTGCATTTCGAGAAAACGGTTCTTTATATGCGCTCCGAGATCAACAGCGTTCTGCAGCAGATTTTCCTCCCGTATGACCGAGATGGTTGCAAGGGCTGCAGCGCAGCAGACAGGGTTCCCGGCGGCAGTGAAAAGGTGGGCAGGGGCCTGCCATTTTTCCATAAGGTCAGCCCTCGCAACGACTGCGCCGAGCGGAAGTCCCGAAGCTATGGCTTTTCCCATGACAATGGCATCGGGCACAACATCGAAATTTTCGATTCCGAACCATTTGCCGGTCCGGCCGAAGCCCTGCTGGACCTCCTCGGAGACGAGAAGAATTCCGTATTCGTCGCAGAGCTTCCGGAGGGACTGCATGTATTTCTTCGGAGGCACCACAAGCCCTGAATCTCCCTGTATGGGCTCGATCACAATAGCAGCAGTTTCATCAGGGGGAATATTCGTTGAAAAGGCTGTCCGTATCTGCTCAATGGCGAAGTCTGAGACTTCATCTTCGGTCATCCCGGGGAAAGGGGTGCGATACGGATCAGGATACGGAACATGGTAAATATCCGGAAGCAGCGGGCCAAGTTTCCTGTGCATGTTCAGGCTTACAGCGCTCATTGAAAGGGCGCCGTAGGTGCTTCCATGGTAAGCCCTGAGGTATGCGAGGATTTTAGGACGCCCCGTGGCTATCCTGGCGAGCTTGATAATTCCGTCGTTTGCATCCGAACCCGCCAGCCCGTAATAGGCTCTTTTGCGGAAATCTCCCGGGGTTATGGCGAGAAGTTCTTTCGTCAGGTCGATGATGGGTTCATGGTACATATAGACGTGGGTATAGAGAATGAGGTCTTCCGCCTGCCTGCGGATCGCTTCCACCACTTTCGGATGGCAGTGCCCCGTGTTCACTGCTCCTGCACTTGCAAGGAAGTCGATATAGGTGTTGCCGTCAACATCCTCAACGGTGGCGCCTCTCCCTTTCCTGACTACCAGGGGATAATACGGCAGCTTGGCCGCCGGCGACGTTATAGCCCTGTCTTCTTCCACGAGGCGAAGGCATTGGCTGATATCTCTTTTTCCGGTAAACATTTCGTGTTCATCTCCTTGCAGTTGTTTTCAGGCGCGGCGATTTCCGCACGACAGTGAAAAAAGGCGGGAGGCATGCCGGACACAGCCGCTGCCTCCCGCCTCTCTATGGAGCAAAGATCAGCGGGCTATGCCCGACTCCTTGTAGATACGGTCCATAAGATCCTTGCCGACGATCTCTTCCATCTTGGGCCACACTACCTTGCGGACATGGCCCGCTACTGCGTCAAGCTGCTCCTGGGTAAGGATCACTATCTCCCAGCCGTATTCCTTGACGAGCTTCTGGCGATACTCCTCGTCAGCCTCTTCAGCACGGGCCCACTGGACTTCAGACTCCTCCTGGGCAGCTTTCATCATGACTTCCTGGTCTTCCTTGGAGAGCTTGTTCCATAGATCCATGTTGATTGCAAACCACCAGGACTCAAAGAAGTCGTTGTACTGGATCCATACCTTGTTGACATCCTTGAACTGCCACGCCTGGAAAGGGGGCCCTCCCATCTGGCCGTCCGCGATTCCGGTCTGGATCGCGCTGTAGGCTTCAGCATAGGGAATAGGAGTGGCGATGTAGCCGAGAGCCTCGTAGGTCCACTCGCACGGCTTGATGGGCATGACGCGGACCTTCAGGCCATGGCTCGCTCCCGGTTCGGCGAACTTCTCGGGAACCTTGTTGAGGGAGACTCCCGACATGCCGATGGGCACCACGGACAGAGCCTTGATGTTGTGCTTTGCCCACAGGTCCTGGATGATCTTGTAGGCCCAGCCGTCAGGTCCGTAGACCTTCTGGGCTTCTTTTGCGTTCGTGACGATGTAGGGGAAATAGTACGCAAGGTTCAGCTGAGGGTCGAAATTGGCATTGGCCTGGGCCATGCTCATCTCGATTGTTCCCCTCTGGACCATTTCGAAAATCTCTGTCCAGTCTCCCAGAACGCCGCCCGAGAAGACGTCGATCTGGATCCTTCCGTTGGTTCCTTCGAAGACTTTCTTTGCGAAGGACTTCGCTCTCAGGTCGTAGTCGCTGTCCACGGGATGGACCTGGGCAAGCCGCATCTTGAACTGCGGTTCTGCCGCCGAAGCGATTCCGAAGAAGGCGACGAGGAACGAAAGGGCCAGCAGGCAGACAAGAAATTTCTTCGTGCTGTTCGTGAACTTCATGCTATACCTCCTTTTTTCTTGTGTACACATATTTCACCTGATGGGAACAAACACTCCGGTTTCTGAGCCGCTTCTTTTCCCTGCCATCCCCTCCTTTGCCGGAAGAAAAACGGTCATATTCTCCCTTCTGCTCTACCTGATTCCCATGATCAGCTTCGGGAGGAAGAGAGAAAGCTGAGGTACGTAGGTTGTCAGCGCGATCACGGGAAGGAACCCGAAGATCATATAAATCAGGGCAGGTTTCAGATACTCGTCGATCTGTACGTTTCCGACCCTTCCTCCAAGGTAGAGGATAGGAGCCGTGGGAGGCGTTACATTGCCGAGTCCGAGGTTTGTGCCGAGAATGGCCGCAAAGTGGATGGGATGTACTCCTATTTTCAGCATGAGCGGCATGAGAAGAGGTGCGGCGAGCATGGTCCCGCTCAGGTCGTCCATGAGCATGCCGATGATGATAAGGAAAATATTCACCATAAAGAGGATGACATACTTGTTGCTCGATGTCCCCAGGAGGAAGTTTGCGATCTTCATGGGAACCTGCTGCATGGTGTAGAGCCTGCCGAGTATGGTGACGAAGAAAAGCATGAGCACGATAACGCCGCTGGTTGTGGCCGCTGCCTTGAGAGAGCGGAAGAATACGGTCAGTGTCAGTTCCTTGTGGACGAAAAAGCCGACGATGATGGCATAGAAAACAGCAACTGCGGCGGCTTCTGTGGGTGTTGTGACTCCGCCGTAGATTCCCCCGAGAATGATTACGGGCATGAGAAGGCTCCAGAAACCTCTCTTTCCCGCTTTGAGCACGAGTTTGTTCCGTTCCTTTCTCGGCAGAGGATCGTCGACTTTAATATCAGGAAATTTTCCCACCATAAAATAGTTGATGATGCAGAAAATGGTGGTAGTGATTATTCCAGGAACCACCGTTGAAAGAAAACATGCCGCAACCGACTGCTGGGTGACCCATCCGTAGAGGATCATGGGGACGCTCGGAGGAATAAGCTGACCGAGTACTGAAGCGCAGCTCAGCATTCCCGTGGAATAACCCCTCGGGTAGCCCAGCTTCTCCAGCCTCGGTATCATGATACCGCCGATGCATGCAACTGCCGAGGATGCTGTTCCCGAAATTGCCCCGAATATGGCGCAGGCCACGATGCTTGCTGCTCCCATGCCTCCCCTGAGCCGACCCAGCATCGAGTTTGCGAAGTTCGTCAGCCGTTCGGCTATACCCGCCGAACTCATAAGGGCCCCGGCAATGATGAAAAACGGTATGGAGAGGATAGTCAGGGAATTCAGTCCCCGAAAGCCTATTGTCATAAGAAAAGAAAAGTCCGGGAAATAAATGACTCCCATGTATATGGCTGCCAGCATGAAACAGAACGGAACCGGAATTCCGATAACAATACTCGAAATCAGAATGACAAGGTCGATCGCTATATGATCCATGATGTCCCTCCTTCGCCGCCGCTATTCATCGTACGGGGCCTTGGGCAGCGCAAGGCGGGGTCTGCCTGCCGCCTGGCGGAAATTGTCGAGAAGTTCGATAAAAAAATAGAACGCCATGAGGCCAGATGATAGAAGCAGGCTCATCTGTGAGTACACCATGGGGATCATCAGGGCCGGAGACCGCTCCCACGATTTGATCGACCAGGTGATGTAATTCCAGCACCAGTTCGTCATCACGCATGCAAGGATGAACGTGATCAGCGTAACCACGGTCTGGATCTTCCTGTACACCCTTTCATTCTTCATCACCGAATGGATCAGGTCTGCGCGGATATGGTTCCGTTCCCTTGCGCCTGAAGCCGAACCCATCATGTACATCCAGAAGCCGGTCATTGTGGCGAGCTCTTCGACACCCATGAGAGGCATCTTGAAGATGTAGCGGAGAGCCACCTGGGTCAGTACGAGAGCAACCAGAATGATGGTGCTTGTAATCATTATGAAGTTTTCGATCTTCCTGAGCATTATCCAGAGCATATCGAACATTTTTTTCATTCCATCAGCCTCCTCGGGGTATCGCCTGCCGTTCAGAGAGTTTTCAGTACATCTTCAACGAATGCGGCATCCCTGCTTACTTCCCGGGCCAGGAACTCAATATCGGCCTTTGAAAGGTCAGAGGGGCTGACGCTCCTGTTCCTGAGCGCGTTCCTGATCAGGGAAATCCTCAGGGGATCGAGGTCTACCTCACGGGCACGTATCATGTCAGGATGAGAAGGGAAAACAATACTCCTGCCGGGCACTTCTGTCTCCGGATCACCTGTTTCTACGAGTATCCCGTTTTCCTTCGCGAAAGCGAGCTGGGCGTAATGATGCTTTCCTGCTCCTGTATACTCGGTTTCCTGAACGACAATGTACTGGTCCTCATCGAATTCCTTCGCAAGGGCAAATGCCGCGGTAAGGGCCGTGTTCCCTGCGGGACCCCGTTCCAGTCCTTCCAGGACGGCCAGTGCCTCGGTAATATAGAACACCTCTCCCTGGTTGACGGTAACATACCGCTCCAGGTAGCGAAGAGGCCGTGCGGCATTGCGGGGAACGTCCGAGCGGTCGGGCCATGTGGCGAAGGGAACACCGAATCCTGTATGCCCGGTGGTGAAGGACTTGAGATTGAAATCCCGGTCGCTTGCCATATGGAGGCCCTCAAGGTTTACGCTGGCGCCGATGACCTTTACATCCTCCGCCCCGGCTTTGCGAAGTCCCCGGGCAGTCCCGGTCACATTGCCTCCCCCTGCGTGGGTGATCACCACCGCAGCAGGGAGTCCGCCGTGAAGCTTTCTGCACTGCTCGGCTATTTCGTACCCTATGGTCTCAATGCCGGCGATGCTCAGCGGCGTGTACAGGGAGGCATTGAAAAAACCCGTTTCTTCAAGGACCCTCAGAAGATAGTAGAAAAGTTCGGGACCGACGCTTGTCTGAATGACTTCGGCTCCCAGGGCCTCGCATTTTCTTGTCTTTTCCACGATCTCAGGCTGCCCCCTGCCGAGGCTGTCAAATACTTCCTGGACAATGATCGTCTTGAGGTTCCTGATATTCGCCTGGGACGCAAGTGCGGCACCGTAGTTTCCGCTCGTGGCTGCAGCCACTCCCGGGAAACCTTTCGACTGTGCGAAGTGGCACGATACGGACGCTCTGCGGTCCTTGAAACTCCCGGAAGGGTTCGCCGCCTCATCCTTTATCATGATGCGGGCGCCCTTCCCCCTGGGGGAGAGTGCCCTGGCTGTCCGGGTCAGGTTGTGAAGCTCGATAAGCGGAGTATCTCCTACATGGGCGTCCCTCTGGATTTTGCGTATCGCCTCGAGGGTATATCCGTACTGGTTCATCATTCCCTCGTAATCGAAGGAGATCTTCCCCTGTTCGAACTGTCCGAAATCCATGAGCAGGGATTTTTTCATGATTTCGTTTTTGCGGGCCATGACAGCCGCATAGGAATTATTCATCCTTATTCCCCCATAATGACCGAAGTGAATCACCGAGCCCTATGAACTCAGGAATCTGAGGCCCGAATGAGTGGGTAAAGGGCGGATTTTCCGCGACAAGAGTTCCGCTGAGGATGCGGCCGCAGGTCGAAAGCACACTTGCAGTTTCTCCCGGGGAAGCGTCTTCCTGAAGTATGCCTTTCGCCCTCATGCGAAGCGGCACTTTGCGGGTTTCAGCGGGAAGATGTTCCGGGCGTTCCCGGGGTTCAAGGAGTGTCCACTCGATCTGAACCCAGCCGCCTTTCCTGATTTTGTTCACGATGCCTTTCTCCTTTCGGGGATCTTCTATGTTGAAAAAGCAAATCCTTTTCTTTTTCCCGGTGAAATTTTCCGTGACGTGAGTTTTTTTGTCCTGAGAGCACCGGGATGCATTTCTTCCCGATACGATGTTGGATAAGGATACAACACATCGCGGTGTTTTTCAATTCAGGCACACTCAAATGTTGGCCTTGTTGTCTATATAGAGAACTTTACATAAAACAATAGAATAGACCATAATAAATCATATTATAACCAGGTAATAAAAAGCCCCCGGAACTCCCCGGGGGCTTTCAGTGATTCGTCATTTTTCCTTATTTTTCCTTCAGCCGGTTCAACATATCCGCTGTCATCCGGTCCAGGTCGTACTCGGGCGTGAATCCCCATTCTTCACGGGCTGCGGTGCAGTCAAGGGAATCCGGCCACGATTCTGCGATGCCCTGCCTGAGAGGATCGACGTCGTAATCCATGGTGAATTCCGGCATGAATTTCCGGATCGATGCCGCTATCTGTTCAGGCTCGAAACTCATGGCGGAGATGTTGAAGGCGTTCCTGTGGACCAGCTTCGAAGGATCAGCCTCCATAAGCTTCACCACGGCCGCGAGTGCGTCGGGCATGTACATCATGTCCATGTAGGTGCCCTCGGCGATGAAACTTGTGTAGCTGCCCTTTTTCACCGCGTCGTAGTAAATGTGTACAGCGTAGTCCGTGGTTCCGCCTCCGGGAAGGGCCTCGTAGCTGATCAGTCCCGGGAAACGGAGTCCACGGGTGTCCATGCCGAATTTTTTGTGGTAATAATCGCAGAGCAGCTCCATGGTCACCTTTGCCACGCCGTAAATGGTCGTGGGGCGCTGGATGGTGTCCTGGGGGGTGTGCTTTGCGGGGGTGGCGGGTCCGAAAGCCGCAATTGAACTCGGGAAGAAGAAGGCTGCGCCTTTTTCACGGGCCGCTTCCAGTGCTGTACATGAGCCGCACACGTTGATATCCCACGATGAAAGGGGGTCTGCCTCCCCTTTTGCCGAGAGGACGCCTGCAAGGTGGATCACCGTGTCCGCCCTGAATGAGCCGATAAGGTCCGAGAAGGCTTTCCCGTCCCGAACGTCGAGCAGCTCAAAGGGGCCGCCCTCGGAGACAGGGCCGGGTATGATTCTCCGGGCCGTGGCCAGCACGTTCTCCGCACCGTAAATCTTCCTCAGGTAAGGGGTGAGTTCCACCCCTATCTGCCCTCCGGAACCCGTAACGATGATCCTCTTCATGAGATGATCCCCATTTCCCTGCCTACGGCCGCGAACTGCTCAACTGCGAATCTCAGGTCATTCTCGGAGTGGGCGGCCGAAACCATTGCCCGGATTCTTGCGGTACCCCGCGGGACCGTGGGGAAAACGATGGCCGTCGCAAAAACGCCCCGCTCGAAGAGTTTTGCGCTGAAGCTCTTGGCGTCTGACGCTTCGCCTATGATCACAGGCGTGATGGGCGTCTCGCTGTGTGCCGTGTCGAACCCCATGGCTTTCAGTTCTTTCTTCAGGAAATTCCCGTTGCTCCACAGTTTCTTCACGAGGACCTCGCTCTCCTGAAGGATCTCAACAGATGCGAGGTTGGCGGCCACGTCGGGGATGGTAAGGGCGCTGCTGAAAAGGTTCGGCCTGGCCTTCTGGCGGAGGTAGTCCACGAGGACCGCGCTTCCCGCCGCCATGCCGCCCATGACGCCGAATGCCTTGGACATGGTGCCGATCTCCACGTCCACCCGGCCGTGGAGGTGGAAGTGGTCAACGATGCCCCGGCCGCCCCGCCCCAGAACGCCTTCGCCGTGGGCGTCATCCACCGCCACGATCACACCGTGTTTCTCGCACAGGTCCACGATCTCCGGAAGCTTCGCAATGTCGCCGTCCATGGAGAACACACCGTCGGTGATCAGGAGTTTTCTTCCCTTCACCGCACTGTTTTCCTCAAGTTTTTTCGCAAGGTCGGCCATGTCGGAATGCTCGTACCGGATCACCTTCGCCTTCGAAAGCCTGCAGGCGTCGATGATGGAGGC
>Ga0228536_1002011_pt1 | contig 14339 bp, 6 predicted proteins | sample SJ1Smetagenome_FD_168611 | JGI IMG/M metagenome (GOLD analysis project Ga0228536, IMG submission 168611) | Enriched culture of PCE-dechlorinating microbial communities from Ithaca, New York, USA - SJ1.S | ecosystem: Engineered > Modeled > Simulated communities (microbial... > Unclassified...
TATGAACGCGGCGACAGGTCGGACGGATATTTCCGCCCCGACGGTGGAAATCGATCCCCTTTAACCGCCCGGCTGTCGTTTTAGAGGCGTCCACCATGTCTCTGATCCGGATCAGGCATGGGGGGGGGATTAACCCCCCGCTTCGAAATATTTCACCCCTTGCCGGTCTTGTTTCGGGGGATTTTGTTTTTCTATAATTCCTTTTCATATCGGCTTTTTTTCAGGTTCGACACGATCCGCGAAGAGAGGTTATTCATGTCCGTCGGCAAGAACGCGAAGACGACGGGCCGAACCGGCTTCACTCTCCGGACCGCCCTCCGGGAGCTGATCCGGACGATCCCGGACGTCATCTATTTCAAGGATAAAAAACGGCGTTACTTAGTTATCAATGAGGCCTTTGTGGAGTTGTGCGGATTAACGAACGCGGAGATCATCGGAAAAACCGACGACGAGATCTTTCCGGCCGCCTTAGCCGCCTCGTTTCGGGCCAGCGACACCCGCGTCCTCGAATCGGGGAAGGTTTTTCGGTTCGAGGACATGATGACGGATTCGAAGGGCCGCCGGATCGTCTTCGAGACGATCAAGTCCCCGTTTCGGGACTCCGCCGGAAACGCCGCCGGGATCCTCGGCGTCAGCCGGGACATCACCGCCAGGCGGCGGACGGAGGAAGCCTTGCGGGAAAGCGAGGAGCGCTTCCGGACTCTTTACGAGAACGCAACGGTCGGCCTTTACCGGACGACGCCCGAGGGCCGGATCCACCTGGCCAATCCCGCCCTTCTCCGCATTCTTGGGTATGAAACGTTCGAGGAGATCGCCTCCCGGGACTTGGAGAGGGAAGGATACGGGCCGGGATATTCCCGGGCCGCGTTCAAGGAACGTCTCGAGCACGACGGCTTCATCCAGGGGTTGGAGACGGCGTGGAAGCGGAAAGACGGAACGACGGTTTATGTCCGGGAAAGCGCCCGGCTGATCCGGAGCGCGGACGGGGCGTCGATTTATTACGAGGGCACGGTCGAGGATATCACCGAGCGAAAGCGGGCCGAGCTCGAGCTCCGGACGTCCGAGGAAAAATACCGTCGGATCTTCGATCGCAGCCTGGAGGGCATTCTCCAGACGTCGCTCGACGGCCGGATCCTCGCGGCCAACCGGGCCTTGGTCCGCATATTCGGCTACGATTCGCTTGAGGAATTTCTTTCGGTCAACATGACCGACCTTTACGTCGATCTCGAGGCGCGCGATTACATGATCGAGAGCCTCCGGGCGGGCGACGAGGTCCGGAACCTGGAGCTCCGGATGCGGCGGAAGGACGGCACGGAGTTCTACGCCTTGATGAACGTCACGGCCCTGCGCGATCCGGCCGGCCGGATCGACCGGGTCGAAGGCATGCTGACCGACATCACCGATCTCATCCAGTCCCGGGCGGAGCTGGAGTCCGCTCTTCGGGAGAAGGAAATCCTCCTGAAGGAGATCTATCATCGAGTGAAGAACAACCTGCAGACCGTCTCGGGGCTGCTCAGTCTGCAAGGCCGGTGTTTTCAAGATCCCGAGATCGTCCGGGCCTTCGAGGAAACCCAGGACCGCCTCCGCTCGATGGCCATGATCCACGAAAGCCTCTACCGCTCGGACCGCCTGTCCGGCGTTGATTTCCCCGCCTACGTCCAAACCCTGGCCCGGACCTTGATCGACTCGCACGAAACTTCCCCGAGCCGGATCAAGCTGCGCCTGGACGTCGAGCCGGTGAGCTTCGATCTCAAAACGGCCGTCCCCCTGGGCTTGATCATCAATGAGCTCGTGTCCAACGCCCTCAAGCACGGTTTTCCCCGGGACCGGGAAGGGATGATCGCGGTCGAGCTTCATCGCCGGGGGGAAGACGGGTTCCATCTGTCTATCCGGGACGACGGCATCGGACTGCCGCCGGACTTGGAGCTCGGCCGGTTGGATTCGATGGGCCTTTGCCTCGTCGAGATGCTCATCGGTCAGATCGACGGCCGCCTGCGGCTCGGCACTGCGCCCGGAGCGAATTTCGAAATCACGTTCCGAGCCGGGGTTTCCTGACGCCGTCCCGATCAAGCCGCCGGGACCCGTTTTTGCTCCCATCCGTTTTCTCCCGGGGTTCGCCGGGCCGGGCGCGCAAGCTCCAAGGAAATCCGTCTCCATCCGTTCACGGGGATCAAAGGAGAGGGGGACGGGATGGCCCCGCTCACGCATCCGGATCCTTGCGGATATTCCGGCTCGGACCGGCGCGGCGTCCGCAACTCCGATCGGCGGCTATGATAAACGCTTCCCCGAGGCGATCCGGGGCGGGGAAGAGGAACCGGCCATCGATCGATAAAACGGATCTCTTCGGCCAACGGCCGGGGGCGGCTGATCCGGGAGATCCGCCGGCGCCGCCGGGCGGTCGGCGTTTTTCCATCCGTCACCGCGCGCGTCCGGCCGACGATTGCTATCGGGTCGAATATGCGGAGGCCGGGAGCGGAGAGCGAAGAAATATCCGGGAGGACGGGATGATCGGCTCCTTGGAAACGTTTCATGAGTCGACGCGTCCTATCGCGCGCCCGGGAGATTTACGATGGCCCCCTTTCGCAAACATCCGCTGACATGGACCGACACAAGATTCTATGGCGAACCGCCGACGATTAATCAGAACATATCCGGCCCGCTTCCCGTCCCGCGGCTTCCTTGAGGGACTCCATTCTTTGCGCTAAAATATGCGCCTTCCCCCGGGAAGGCCCGAAGGAGCTTCACTGATGCGAATCGTCCGCCCCGCGGCTCTTGTTCTTCTTCCGGCCCTGGTTTTGGCCTCGGCGGCTTCCTCCTCCGCCGCTCAGAGAAAACCCTCCGCCAAGAGCACGGCCAAGAGCACCGTTAAAATGATCCCGATGCGGACGATCGCGGGCCGGGATCGAACCGGCGGCGGTTTCGGCGAAATCCTCGACTTGGCCTTGGACGATCGCCGGACTCTTTACGTCTGCGACGCCCGGATCGGCGACATCCGGAAATTCGACGATTTCGGAACGCTCCTCGGGACGATCGGCCGGAAGGGTTCGGGACCCGGGGAATTCGACCGGCCCGTCGAGGTCGAAGTGCGCGGCGACCGGGTGTTCGTCCGCGATCTCGGACGGTCGCGGATGTTCGTCTTTGACCTCGAAGGGAAGCTTGTGACGTCGACGCCCGTCGACGAACGGGAAGGCCGCTGGAGAAAGTTCCGGGCTCTGCCCGACGGGCGGTTCGTCGTCGAGATGGAGACGGCCGGGGAGACGCGGCTCGAGCTTTTTTCGGCCGGCTTCTCCCGGCAGAAAACCCTTTACCGGAAAGCCGTCCCGCGGAGCCGGATCGCCGTCGGGCCGCTCCGCGAGGACATTCCCCTTCCCTTCGTCCCTGTGGTGGAGTGGGACGTGACGCCGGAAGGGTTGATCGTCGCCGGGTATTCCGGGGATTATTCCCTCGAGATCCTCGATCCCGACAAAGGCCGCCTCGCCGCCTGGACGCGGTCCTTCAAGCCTTTCGAGGTCGCTGATAAGGACCGGAAAGACTATCTCGCCGGGCCGGGCCGGGACCTGCCGGCCGAAGCCGTCCGAACCCTTGTCTTCCCGAAGACGAAGCCCGCCTTCGAGAAGCTCGTGGTCAACGGCCGGGGGCGCATCTGGACGTTTCTTCCCTCAGCCGATCCAAAGGAACGGACCGTCTTCGAGGCGTTCGACGCCGACGGGGCGTTCCGCAGCCGGGTGATTCTCGAGGACGAATGGCCGCGGACGGCGCCCGTCGTTTTTTTCGTTGGCGGAGTATGGATGGCCGTCGCCGGTCCGGACGGGGAGACATTCATCGTCCGGTATCAAATCACCAACTGACGGGCGGGGCGGGAGGCCCCGGCCTCTCTTGGTCGGAGCGGAAGACCGCTTGCGGGGAGACAATCCGGCGGCCGGCCCCCGACCGCGCCCTCGGCGGCGCCGAGGACGGGAAGGGAAGACGGGGACGAGGCGACGTTAAGGACGCCGGGCCCCGGCGTTTTCGCCCGCCGCGCCGGACGGTGAAACCGAAAGGGCGAACGTGAAGGCGAATCGGATTTTTCTCGATGACGGCGAGCGGAAAAAGCCGACCGGCCGGCCTGTCGCCCCCCCCCGTCTTAACGCGGCCGGATGATGGAAAAGGAGGACGGAGATGAAACGAAGGGAATTCTTGAACGTCGGACTGACAGGAAGCGCCTTGGCGGCGGCCGGGGTCGCCCGCGGCTCGACGCCGGCCTGGCCGGGCGGGCGGGGGGCGTTTCCGGATTTCTCCCCGTTGAAGCTCGACGAGGCGACGATCGCCGAGCTCCAGGAGGGATTGCGGGCCGGGGCTTTCACTTCACTCGACCTGACGGAAGCCTATCTCGGCCGGATCGAGGAGATCGACAGAAGCGGACCCGGGCTCAACGCGGTCATCGAGGTCAACCCGGACGTCCGGGAAATCGCCCGGGCTCTTGATGAGGAACGGGCCGCCAAGGGGCCGCGCGGCTCCCTCCACGGGATTCCGATTCTCATCAAGGACAACATCGCCACCCGCGACCGCATGGCCACGACGGCCGGATCGCTCGCCCTGGAGAAAGCGCTCCCTCCGGAGGACGCGTCCGCCGTCCGGAAGCTCCGGGAAGCCGGGGCCGTCCTCCTCGGCAAGACGAACCTCAGCGAATGGGCCAATTTCCGGTCGACCCGCTCGACCAGCGGCTGGAGCGGCCGGGGCGGCCAAACCCGCAATCCGTATGTCCTGGACCGGAACACCTCGGGATCAAGCTCCGGCTCGGGAGCCGCCGCGGCGGCCGGCCTTTGCGCCGCGGCCGTCGGGACGGAAACCGACGGCTCGATCGTCAGCCCCTCGTCGGTCAACGGCCTCGTCGGGATCAAGCCGACGGTTGGACTGGTCAGCCGGTCCGGAATCATCCCCATCTCCCGCACCCAGGACACGGCCGGCCCCATGGCCCGGACCGTGGCCGACGCCGCGGCCGTTTTGGGAGCTTTGGCCGGCGCCGATCCCGGGGACGAGGCGACTCGGGAGGCGGACGTCCGCGGTTCGCGCGATTATCTGACGTTTCTCGATCCGGACGGCCTTCGGGGCGCCCGGATCGGCGTGGTCCGCTCGTTCTTCGGCTTCCATGACCGGGTGGACGCTCTTATCGAGGCCCGGCTGGAGGACATGAAGCGGCTCGGGGCGATTCTCGTCGACCCGGTGGAATTTCCCTCCGGCCGGGAGCTCGGGTCGGCTGAATTCGAAGTGATGCTGTACGAGTTCAAGGCCGGCCTCAACGCCTACCTGGCCGGTCTCGGGCCGGAGGCCCCCGTCCGCACGCTCAAGGATCTCATTGATTACAACGAGCGCCGCCGCGGCCAGGAGATGCCCTATTTCGGCCAGGAGCTTTTCCTCCAGGCGGAAGAGAAGGGCCCCCTGACCGACCCGGCTTACCTCGACGCCTTGAAAAAATCGCTGCGCCTGTCGCGGACGGAGGGGATCGACGCGGTCATGGACAAGCACGGCCTCGACGCCCTGGCCGCGCCCACGGACGGCCCCGCCTGGCTGACCGATTGGATCAACGGCGATCATTTCTCCGGCGGATGCTCGACGCCGGCGGCCGCGGCCGGGTATCCGCATGTCACCGTCCCGGCCGGATTCGTTTTCGGGCTTCCCGTCGGCCTGTCCTTCTTCGGCCGGGCTTGGAGCGAGCCGCTCTTGATCAGGATCGCCTCCGGCTTTGAGCAGGCGACCAGGGCCCGCAAGCCGCCCCGCTTCCTGGCCACGGCGGATTTCCGGAATCCCTGAGCAGGGCCCGGGCGCCTCGGCCGAGGCCGTCGCGGCCGGCGTTATTTTTTAAGATATTCGAGAAGCTGCTTGGCCAGCGGCGCTTTTTCGTGATCGGGAGCCAGCGAGAGGAATTTTTCCAGGGCGGCGACGGCATCGGGAATCTTGTTCTGGCCGATGGCGATGGTGCCGATCTGGTAATAGGCGTCGACGTAATCCGGCTTGAGCTCCACCGCTTTTGAAAAGGCGGCCTGAGCTTCATCCGTCCGGCCCACGTTGATCAAGCAGGCGCCCAGGTTGTAGTAGGCGTCGGGATCCTCAGGGCTGACCTCGACCGCTTTCTGGTAATAACCCGCGGCCTCCTCGAACTTATCGGCCTTGGCCAGGGCTTCAGCCAGCTCTTTGTTGGAGCTGTAGCTTTCGGGGTTGAGCTCGACGGCCTTTTGGAAGGAGGCCGTCGCCTCCTCGAGCTTGTTGATCTTCTTGTAAGCCAAGCCGAGGTTAAAATGGTATCCCCAGTTGAACGAGCTGAGGGCGATGGCTTCCTTGAAGGCCTCGATCGCCTCTTCATACCGGTTTTCCTCTGCGAGCTTGTTTCCCTTGAGCAGAAGCCGGTCGGCGTCGGAAAGGGCCTTTTCCAGCGCCTCTCCGCCCTTCTCGAGCGTCGCCCCGATGCGGGTGACCTCGGCGATCCGGACGTGGATCTCGGAGGATTTGGGCTGGAAGCCTTCCTTCTTGAAGGTGATCTGGTAATATCCCGGCATCATCCCGACCTGGCTGAACTTGCCCTGGGAATCGGTCGTCAGGGTGTAGTTCATAGAGGCGGACTTCACGGAAGTGACGATCACCGTGACCTTGGCCAGCGGCGCTCCCGTGGTATCCGTGACGACGCCCTCAAGGCGTCCCTGGTATTGCGCCCGGGACAGGCCGGGGGCGAGGAAAACCGCGGCGGCGATCAGAGCGAAAACCATCACGGCGGCGTTTTTATTTTTCATCGGTGTCTCCTTCCGAGGAATCACGATTTTTTCCTGGCCTGCTCGAGGAGGGCCAGGGCGGCCGGCTGGGAGGGGGCAAGCCCCAGGGAGCGCTCGAGAAGGGGAACGGCTTCCCCGGGCCGGTCGAGCTGAAGCAGGCATTCGGCGGCCAGGTTCAGGACCTCGACTTCGATCGCCCCCTCCAGAAGCTGTTCCAAATAGACAAGAGCGCCGGACCAATCCTTGAGAGCGGCCAGGCTGAGGGCCAGGATCTTGCCCGCTTCGCGGTTGCCGCCCGCCTCGTAAACGGGCTTCGCGGCGGCGATCGATTCGTCATAGCGGTTCAGGGAGTAAAGCGTTTTAGCCAGCAGCAGCCGGGCGGCCGGGGAATCCTTGAGGGCCAGGGCTCGTTCCAGGAGGGGGACCGACCGGTCGGATCCGCCGGTCGTGAAGCGCTGGGTGGCCAGGACGGTCAGGGCTTCGGGGTTGGGAAACGCGTCCCGTACCCGGGCCAGCGTCCAGGGAATCGTGGGAGCCGCCTGGGCCAGAAGGACGAAGGGCTCGGCGGCGCCCAGGAGAATCCGGCCGTCGGCCTCCTGGACGGCGGCCCGGGCTTCGTAGTACTCCGGCTTGACGCCGGACAAGTCGAAGCGGGCCGAAGCCTCCATTTCGCCCCCGGGGCCGAGAACGTCCTCGAGGGGCCTCGGATCGGCCGCGGCGATGGATTTTCCGTCCGGTCCGTAAAGACCGAACGTGAGCGTCCGGCCGGCGGCCGCCTCGAGGCCGGCTCCTTGGAGGAAGCAGACCAGCGTCTCCCCCGGGGCGAATTCCGGCCGGGCGCCGAAGGTGAGCTGGACGCCGTTGAAGGCGAACGGCTTGAGGCGGGCCCGTTCGGCTTCCGCGACCGGCCCTTGGCCGTGGCTGAGGAGAAGATGGCTCAGACGCGGGCCGGTTTCCTCGGCGATGGCGACCGTGTTTTCAACCGAGGTGAAATCGCGCCCGGTCTTGTTTTTCAGAAGAACGCTGAGCTTGAATTTTCCGGGAATGACGGGCAGGGTGTCCTGCAGGGCGAAGCGTCGGCGCTCGTGGCTCTTGTATTGCTCCTCGTTGAGGCGGATGGGGATTTCCTCCTGGGACTGGTAGACGAGATTCCCGGATGCGTCCTCAAGCCGGAGAAAAAGCTCGAACTGAGCCACGAAGAGATCTCCGCGCCGGGCGAAGCTGACCCGCTCCGGCTCGAGCGTCCAGTGGAGGACCGTCTGGCCGTTGGACCGGAGGAGCCGGGCCTTGAACGCGCTCGCCAGAAAGTTGTCGGAATAGTCCGTCTCGACGAAATCCTTGAAACTGAGGAAGGAACGGGCGTAGGCGTCGGAAAATTTCTTCTCCTTGAGGTCCTTGATCCCGGCGATGAGGGCGACGGAGGACAGGGACGACAGGCCGGCCCTCCCTCCTTCACCGGCGACGTAGCTTTTCGAGGCGGAAGCCAGCTCGGCCGAAATCTTTCGCAGCGTGTCGGCCGGGAGGGTCATCTGGCGGGCCTCGGCGTAAACCGAGGGGATGACAAGTTTCTCGGCCCCCTCGATGCCCGGGTAGAAGAGACGGAAATCGCCGATGCCGTCAGGCTGGTAAAAGATGAGGTAGAAGTAGGCCGGGAGCCCGTAAGCCGGCTCGCCCTTGTAAAACCAGAGCTCCTGGGGCCAGATGTCCGATTGGGTCACGAAACGCTCCCGCTCGAGGGGCGGGCCGAGCATAAGGTAAAACTGGCCGCGCTCGGTCAAGTGTCCCTTCTTGTGGGCGCCGACGGAGAAGTTGCGGTCGGCGAAGAGAACCCGGTTCATGTACTCCCGGTAAAACTCGTTCTCAGGCGTGTCCGGGAACGGATCGTGCTGCTTCCAGAAAAATTTGATGAATTTTTCCCGGTCCTCGTCCTTGGTCAAAGAGAGAAACACGTCCCTCTCGGTCGATGTCAGGATAGGATCAACCGTCTCCAGCCATTCCTTATAGACAGGCGGAAGATCGTTCTTGACCGCGGCCCCGGATAATCCGGCGGCGAGCATCACCGAGACGATAACAGCGGCCCCTTTGTTTTTTTTCACGCAATTCACCTGTTCCTAGAAATAGCACATCGGGCTTTTCGTTTCAATGAACGGCTTCGGACACCGCCGGCGGGGGGAATTCGAGGCGTTTTTGGCGCCTTTCGAGCCCGGCCGGCTGCGGGCGCGGGAAGGCCTTGCGATGAGGCGCGCCGTCAAAGGCATCTCCGTTCGGCCGGCCGCGGGAAGGCCTTTTCGAGAGGAGAAGGAAATCCGCGTTTTCTGAATTCTTGCTGTTGGAAGGTCTTGGGAATAAAGCAAAGGATTCAATTTATTGAAGACGGATAATCCAAATTATTGAATCCATGTAAATTATTTTTTTGAATATCGCCGTAACTATATTTATATTAATATTTTAAATATTTTTACATTTGGCATAAAGATTGCTATCTAATGCTTTTTATTGAATAGTCTATATGTTATATAAAGGCAATGAGGTGAAAATGAAAGAAGAAAGAGAAGGAGGTGATAATAGAATAAAGATCAGAAGAGGTATTGGATTTTTATCTTAATCCAGGATTGAAGGAGGAAAACGTTTTGAAAACGAAGGCATTGATCGGATTGATTGTTCTGCTTTTTGTTCTTTCTCCCCTCGCGTTCAGCCAATCCCGGGACACCGGGGCCATTATCGGAAAGATTTCGGACGAGGAAGGCAACGCGATCCCCGGAGCCGGCCTGATCGTAACCAGCCCCAACCTGATGGGCGCCCGGACCACGGTCTCGGACGCCAACGGGGAATTCCGGTTTCCGGCCCTGCCGCCCGGCGAATATGCCTTGAAAGCCGAGCTGACGGGCTTCGGGACCGTCGTTCGAGAGAACATCCGGGTGACGACGACCGCCACCCTCAATGTCAACATGATCATGAAGCCGGCGGCCATGGCCGAGGAAATCACGATCGTGGCCGAAGCCCCCACGGTCGACGTCAAATCCACGGAGACGGCTTCGGTCACCCTGAGCAACGAGATTCTACGGAACGTCCCCTATAACCAGTTCACGGCCGACATCGTCAACCTCGCCCCGGGCGTCAGCGGAAACGTCGCCTACGGCGCCTCGGCGAACACCGGGATTGCCTACACCATGGACGGCGTCAACGTGGCTGACCCCGAGGCCGGCTCGGCCTGGGTCTTCTCCGACCACAACGTCATCGAGGAAGCCAAGATCATGGGCGTGGGACTGCCGGCCGAGTACGGCAACTTCACCGGAGTCATCTTCAACCTGGTAACGAAATCCGGCGGCAACGAGTTCTCCGGCCACTTCGAATTTAATTTCCAGGGTTACAAGGCCGACTCGGACTTCTGGCAGGCGACCAACAACCAGGCCTATGTGGACGATTTCCCTAGCCTGACCTCGCCGTCGTCCAAACTGATGGACGTCAACGGCCACTTGGGCGGCCCGATCATCAAGGACAAGCTGTGGTTCTACGTCGGCGGGCAGTTCTACCGGACGCAGGATAGGCCGACGGGATTCCCGGAGGACGTCGACTACAAGCAGCCGCGGTTTTTCGCCAAGCTCTCGGCCCAAGTGGATCCGACTTTGAGCATGAACGGCGTCTTTCAGGCTACGTCCTATAATGGAATCAACCGCGATTCCGGCGCGACGGTTTCCCCGGAGGCGACCGTGACTCAGGATTCGCCCGACTGGCTGGCCAGCTTCAGCCTGACCAAGATCCTGAGTCCGAACACGTTCTTCGACCTCAAGACCAACTACTTCAAGGGCCGCTATTACCTCGATCCCGAGGTCGGCTCGGATGCGTACTGTCATTTCAACCAGAATGATAATATGCGCTATGAAAGCGCCGGTTACACCTACTATGCCGACCGGACTCGGTTCGGAACGAACGCCAGCCTCACCCATTATGCCGAAGACTTCATCGCCGGCTCCCATGATTTTAAATTCGGCGTCGAAGTCGAGCGGTCGTCGGCCCGGAGCCGGTACGGCTTCACCGGCCGGGGCGGCGAGCTGGGCGACAACATCAAGTACTATGACTACGTGGGCTATGGTTATACCGGCCCCTACCTGGCTTACCAGTACGAGGGCTACGACAACAACACCCGGTACACCCGGCTGGAGGTCTTCGCCCAGGATTCCTGGCAGATTTCCGACCGGCTGAACGTCAGCCTGGGCGTCCGCTTCGGCCAGAACTGGGGCGATGTCAAGGGCGTGGACGGAGCGGTCTTCAAATCGAACCACATCGATCCGCGCATCGGCTTCACGTTCGACATCCTCGGCGACAAGACGACGATTTTGAAAGCCCATTACGGTCATTTCGCCGAGGCCATGCTGACGGTCTACCACGACCGGATGAATCCGGTCTCCCAGTTCAAAGATTACATCGGCTATAAGTATGATCCTTATGCCGCCGAATGGTACGAGATGTTTCGCATCCCGCCGACGCCCTATTCGATGGACGACAAGATCAAGCACCCCTACATGGCCCAGTTCACGGTCGGGATCGAGCGGGAGCTGTTTAAGGACACTTCGGTCGGCGTGACGTACATCAACCGGAAGTGGGATAACATCATCGGCCGGTATGACCGGGCGGCGGATTATGACACGGTCGATTACTATTCGTCCGCCCTCGACGAGACTTTCCAGCTTTATGAGCGGACTATGGACACGCTGGAGGAGACCGATTACCTCATCACCAATCTCAAGAAAGACGCCAGTATGCCCTGGGTGTTGACCGATGTCTACCGGAAGTATGAGGGCGTCGAACTCCTGTTCAACAAGAGGTTCTCCAACCGGTGGCAACTGCTGGCCTCCTATGTCTACTCCAAGGCGTCTGGAACCCGGGACAACAGCTTCGGGGGCGACCTCGGGTGGGGAGCCAGCCCCAGCGATCCGAACAACTACGTTAACGCCGAAGGCAACTTGACCAACGACTTCACCCACATGCTGAAGATCCAGGGGACGTACATCCTTCCCCTGGACATCAGTCTGTCGGCCTATTTCCGGTCTGTTACGGGCTCCGCGTGGACGACCCGGGTCAGGACCTCCTACTTCAACCAGGGCCGCATCACCTTCTTCGCCGAGCCCCGCGGCTCCAACCATTACCCGATGCAGACGACCCTCGACCTGCGGCTGGAGAAGATCTTCACCTTGGCCGGCAAGTACCGCCTGGGCGTGATCTTCGACGTGTTCAACGTCCTCAACGACGACACGATCACCAGCTGGGGCACGCGGATCGGCTACGACTGGAACGTGGGGACGTATCCATCCACCAACGGGCACCAGCTCTACAGCATCGCCGAGCCGCGCCAGGCCCGGCTCGGCATTCGGCTCATCTTCTAAGGCTCCTGTTCGAGCGCATGCTCAAGGGCGGCGGGGAAACCCGCCGCCCTTTTTTTATCCCCCGAGATGAAGGGGCTTCCCGGACGAGCCGCGGAGAACGGATCGCCATGCGGCCGCACGAAGACTCCGGGAGCCGAGGAAGGGAGGCGGCTTGTTCTCCCGGGGCCGCGGCGAAACGCAAGGGGGGAAACCGGCGTTCTCAAAGAACGGCCCCCGCGGCGATTTCGCCCCGGCCCGGCTTTTGTTAAAATAAAAACGAGGTCGGACATGAAGAAAAAAACGATCCGGATCGGCGCGGCCGCGGTGATCGCGGCCGCCGGCGTCTTCCTTCTTTTCGGGCGCCGGCCGGCGTCCTTCGGGCGGATAGCCGGAGGCAAGGCCTACAACGTCGTCCTGATCACGGTCGACACGCTCCGGGCCGACCGGATCGGCTGCTACGGGTTCGGCCGGGTCGAGACGCCGGTGATGGACACGTTCGCCGCCCAGGGCGTCCGGTTCGCCCGTTGCACGGCCCAGACGCCGCTGACCCTGCCCTCCCACACGACCCTCATGACCGGCATGCCGCCGCTGGTTCACGGCGTCCGCGACAACGGCGGTTTCGTCGTCCCGCCCGAGATCACGACCATGGCCGAGCTCTTCAAAACGAAGGGCTACGCCACGTCCGCTTTCGTCGGAGCTTACGTCCTCGACTCGAAATGGGGCTTGAACCAGGGATTCGATTATTATTTCGACCAGTTTGACCTGAGCCGGTTCGAGAAAATCTCCCTGGCCAGCGTCCAAAGGCCCGGCGGGGAAGTGATGGACGAAGCCCTCCGCTGGCTCGAGACGAACAAGGACGGGCCGTTCTTCGCTTGGATTCATCTCTATGATCCCCATACGCCCTACGATCCGCCCTCGCCCTTCAAGGAAAAATATCCCAACAATCCTTACCTGGGCGAAATCGCCTATTCCGATGCCCAGCTGGGACGCCTGTGGTCGTACCTGGAGGACAAGGGCCTTCGGAACAAAACCTTCCTCGTGTTCGCGGCCGATCACGGGGAAAGCCTGGGCGAACACGAGGAAATGAGCCACGGGTTTTTTGTCTACGAATCGGCCGTCCACGTCCCCCTCATCTTCGTGACTCCGTTCGCCCGGCTCCGGGGCGTCGTCTCCCCGGCCGTCGTTTCCCTGACGGACGTCCTACCGACGATCTGCGAAATGTCCGGCCTCGTTCCCCCGGCCCAAATCCAGGGCCATAGCTTGGTTCCGTTCTTTTTCAAGCCGGACCGTCCTTCGGACCGCTTGGCCTACGCCGAAACGTTCTATCCCCGTTTCCATTACGGCTGGTCCGAGCTGCAAAGCTTCCGGGACGAACGCTACAAGATCATCCTGTCCCCCGAGCCCGAGCTCTACGACCTTTCCCTGGACCCCGGGGAAACCACCAACATCATCGAGAACCAGCGCTCCGTCTTCCTGGCCCTGAACGACCGGGCGGCGGATTTCATCAAGGCCGCGCCCCAGGACAGCTACAAGCTCGATTTCAGCAAGGTCGACGAGGAGACCCAGGCCAAGCTGGCCGCCCTCGGCTACATCGGCTCCTTCTCCAATCCCGAAAAGCTCAAGGGGAAGCGGTTGGCCAGTCCGCGCAACAAGATCGGCATCTTCAACGAGCTGTCCCGGGCCCGGGAGATCGGGCTGGAGGGCGACGCCCAGGAGGCCATCGGGATCTTCCGCCGGATCATCGCCGAGGATCCGGAAATCACCGACGCCTATTTCTCCCTCGGGAACGTCTACTTCAAGACCGGGAAGTACGAGGAGGCGATCCAAGCCTTCCGTCAATCCCTGGAACGAAAGCCGGACGATTCATTCACCGTCATCAACATCGCCAATTCCTACGTGGCCATGGGGCGCTTCGCCGAGGCGGAGCGCTTCGTCCTGGAGTATATCGATTCCGGCTTCAACGATCCCCAGCTCTATTTCCTCCTCGGCAACATGAACTTCCACCGCAAAAACTACGAGGCCGCCGTCCCTTACTTGGAGAAATGCCTGTCCCTCAACGCCCAATCCGCGTCCTCTCATAACACGCTGGCCGCGATTTTCATCATCAAGAACGATCTCGGCCCGGCCCAGGAGCACCTCGACGCCGCCCGCCGGCTCAATCCCCGATTGAGCAACCTCAATTACAATCAGGCCCAGCTTTTGGAAAACCGGGGAGAGGTCGCGGCGGCCGTCG
>Ga0228536_1002013_pt1 | contig 14291 bp, 11 predicted proteins | sample SJ1Smetagenome_FD_168611 | JGI IMG/M metagenome (GOLD analysis project Ga0228536, IMG submission 168611) | Enriched culture of PCE-dechlorinating microbial communities from Ithaca, New York, USA - SJ1.S | ecosystem: Engineered > Modeled > Simulated communities (microbial... > Unclassified...
TCCAGAAGATCGATGATGTCGTCGTACTCGTGGATCAGGCGGTAGATGTCTTCCCGGTCGAACGGAGTGATGAAGCTCTTATTGATGAGGTTGATGATCCCGTGGGTGATATCGTCCGCCCGGTGTTCGATTTCCTTGGATTTCTGCCAATATTTCTCGAAATCGCGGAATTCGACGGAAAACGTGTGAAAGACGTCGGCGATTTCGGCAAGGCAGACCGACATTTCCTCGAAGTGCTCGGCGAACGCGGGGGCTTTGGGAAGAAGAAATTTCATGATGACGCCTTGGGAAAAATAAGAAAAATAAATGCGGCGGAGGGGGTTTGCGACGGAAGACGGACAGCCATGAGGGAGTCACTATATCCGACGCGGCGGCGGAAATCAAATCAAGCGCCTCCCGCCGGGACGGGCGCCTTTTCCGCCCCCTGGAGCCCGCCTCCCGCGTTCTCCGCATAGAAGATAAGGGAGGGGTTTTCCGGTTCAAATGCGAACTCCGGGAAGCGGTTGTCTCATTCGAAGCGGAGCCTGCGGAAACCACCCAAGACCAAGGATCGGATGGACCTTGGCTTCCGGATCTGCCGCTTCGCCCGGCCGCCGCTATTCGGGACATCACTCAAGGTCCAACCGAAAGACCTCCCCCAAAGCCCGCGCCGAATGTTTTCAAACGCAAAGGCCGGTTCAGCCCTCCGCCCGATCATACCCCGGCGCCGCCGTGAGCCCGCTCTTCACCATAATGCCCATCTCAAATGGATAGGGCCCATTGGTTAAACCGGACGATTTGGCTTTGCAGAAAACCGGACATTTTCGGTTTGCCTTTAGCCGGAATGACATCCCGTCGACATGCCCGGGACGTTGTGCTATATAAAATCCTATGTCCGCGAACGACGTTCATCCCCCCGCCGGGGACGCCTCCGAAGCCGCCCGCGAGAAAAGCGCGGCCGCCAAAAGCTCCGTTATCGCCGCCGTTTTTCTCACCGGCATGAAGATCATCGTCGGCCTGGCCACCGGTTCGCTGGGCATTCTGGCCGAGGCGGCCCATTCGGCCTTGGACCTGGTCGCCGCAGCCATGACCCTCATCGCCGTCCGCGTCTCCAGCCGGCCGGCTGATCGAACCCACACCTACGGTCACGGCAAGATCGAAAACCTGTCGGCCATGCTGGAGACGGCCCTTCTGCTCATCACCTGCGTCTGGATCGTCATCGAGGCCGTCCGGCGGCTCTTTTTTCAGGACGTTCCCGTCGAAGCGTCGCTGTGGGCGTTCCTGGTCATGGCCGTGTCGATCGTCATCGATCTGTCCCGCTCCCGTGTCCTGGCTCGGGCGGCCAAAAAACACCACAGCCAAGCCCTCGAGGCCGACGCCCTTCATTTCTCGACCGACGTCTGGTCCTCTTCCGTCGTCATCCTCGGCCTTCTCCTGGTCAAGCTGTCCGGTCTTCTCGACGTCCCTTGGCTGGCCAAGGCCGACGCCGTCGCCGCTCTGGGCGTCTCGGCCATCGTCGTCTTCATCAGCTTGAAGCTCGGCAAAAAAACAATCACCGACCTTCTTGACGGCGTCCCGGCTGATCTGCGCGAGGCGGTCGTCCGGGCGGCCCACGTCCCCGGCGTGATCGAAGTCGACCGGGCCCGCATCCGGCGCTCCGGCCCGGAGATTTTCGTCGACGTCGTTCTCTTCGTCAGCCGTCACGCCGCCTTCGAGCACGCCCATGACATCTCCAACGAGGCCAAGAACTCGATCCGCCGCGCCCTGGGCCTTCCCGACGCGGACATCATCGTCCATGTCGCCCCGAGCCGGGACGAAACCCGCGACATGATCGAGCACATCCGGGACATCGCCGCCCGGCTCGACCTGGCCGCCCACGAAATCCGCTTCTTCGAAGCCGGCGGCCGGCCGGCCCTCGATCTGCATCTTGAAATCCGGGAAGCGGCGAACGTCGCCGACGCCCACGCCCGGGCCTCCGCGTTCGAGGAGGCCGTCCATGCCGCCGTTCCCGGGCTCGACCGGATTTTCACCCACTTGGAGCCCGTCGGCGGCCAAGCCTCCATCGCCCCCCTTCCTCCGGGCGAGGACCGGGCCATCCGCCGGCGGATCGTCGAGCTGTCCGAGGAGATGGGGATCGTCTGCGATCCGCACCACATCTTGATCGAGGAGACCGTCGGGGAAATCTGCGTTTCCTTTCACTGCAGCGTCGACCCCGCCACGCCCCTGGCCGAGGCCCACAAGTTCAGCGAGCGATTCGAGGTGGCCCTCCGGCACGACATTCCGCGCGTCGGCCGGGTCTTGATCCACATCGAGCCGCCGGAATCGGCCGGACTGAAGGGCTGAGGGGGCCTCCGGCGGGAGGCCCGCCCGCGGGAAGGGGCGGCCGTCCTGCTCCGGTTCTGATAAGCGGGGGGCGCCTCTCAACCGAAACAATGGCGGTCTGTTCCCGCGAAAAGCGATTCAAACGTCGATTTCATCCCCGGCTCTGTCTTCAACCGTTCCCTGGTCGTCCGAGGGACGATTTCCAAAACGGCGGCCGGACGGTTGAAATGGATCGACATCCACCGCTCCCGCGGGGACATTCGCCGGACCGGCCGCCGCTTCACGTCTCGCCGACGACTTTCCACACGCGGAGGGGACGGTTCAATCCCGATAATCTGACGACCGACGAGGACGAATCGAAACGGTCCCCTCACGATCATCCCGCCAGCCGCGGGAGGCGCCCGCCATGTGGTGAACTAGCACAGTCGTTGACCCCCGGCAAACCCTGTGCTATAAGCAAAATTCCACTTTTCGACGAGCGAGGTCCGCATGGCCCAATCCATCTTCCGGAAAAAAGAGCTGGCTCGGCTGCTGTCCGACACCGAGCTGGAAGGACACAAGCTCCGCCGGACGCTGAGCGTCTGGGATCTGACGGCCTTGGGCATCGGCTGCATCATCGGCGTCGGCGTTTTCGTCCTGCCGGGCGTGGAGGCGGCCAAGCACGCCGGCCCCGGCATCATCCTCTCCTTCGCCATCGCCGGCCTGGCCTGCGCCTGCAGCGCTCTCTGTTACTCCGAGCTGGCCTCGATGATCCCGGTCGCCGGCTCGGCCTACACCTACGGCTACGCCACCCTGGGCGAGCTTCCGGCCTGGATCATCGGCTGGGACCTCCTGCTTGAATACATGGTCGCCGCCTGCCTCGTCTCCATCGGCTGGTCGGCCTATTTGGTCAATCTCCTGAACAACATCCTCCGGGGATGGGGGCTGGCCCTGCCGCCCGCCCTGGTCAACGCTCCGATCGAGTGGAACACCGAGATTCATAAGTTCGTCTCCACCGGGGCGGTCATCAATATTCCGGCGATCTTCATCGTCCTCCTTCTGACGGGTCTGCTCGTCCGGGGGATCAAGGAGAGCTCGCGGGTCAACATGATCATCGTCATCATCAAGATCGCGGTCATCGTCTTCTTCATCGTTTTGGCCGTCTGGCACGTCAAGCCGTCCAACTGGACGCCCTTCATGCCCTTCGGCTTCGGCGGAGTGATGACGGCCGCGGCGATCGTCTTCCTGGCCTTCGTCGGATTCGACGCGATCTCCACGGCGGCCGAGGAAGCCAAGAACCCCCAGCGGGACATGCCCCGGGGGATCATGAGCTCGCTGGCCGTGGCCACGATTCTCTACATGGCCGTGTCGGCCATCATGACCGGAACGGTCCCCTATGTTAAGCTCGGCGTCCCCGATCCCGTGGCCCTCGTTCTCAATGAGCTGCAGATGCCCTGGGCCTCGTCCATCGTCAGCGTCGGAGCCTTGGCCGGCATCACCAGCGTCCTGCTCGTCCTCATCCTCGGCCAGCCCCGCATCCTGTTCGCCATGTCCCGCGACGGCCTGCTCCCGCCGGCCTTGTCCCACGTCCATAAGAAGTACAAGACGCCCCATAAAACAACGATCCTGACGGGCGTCATCGTCGCCATCGCCTCCGGCCTCCTGCCCATCCAGGTCGTCGCCGAGCTGTGCTCGATCGGAACCCTCTTCGCCTTCATCATCGTCTGCTTGGGCGTCCTCGTTCTCCGGTATACGCGGAAGGACATCCACCGGCCGTTCAAAACGCCTCTCTTCCCCTTCGTCCCGGCCGCCGGGGTGCTCCTCTGCGGCTACCTGATGATCAACCTGCCGAAAACCGCTTGGGAGCGGTTCCTGATATGGCTGATCATCGGGATGACGATTTATTTCTCTTACAGCCGCCGCAACAGCGGACTTCGCCGCGAACCCTCGGAACAGATCGAAGCCGACATTAAAATCTAAGCGGAAACGCCGGCTCCTGTCCCGATTTCAGGCGCGCGGCCGGTCCCTCCTCAGAGGAAAAAGGGAAAAGAGTAATGTCTCCGGCTTATTCGATTTTTATTTTGCGGCCAGGTCGCGCAGGAACGCGTCGAGCTCCTCGGCCAGGATCTCCGAGATCACCCCGGCCAGGAGGCCGGCGTCTTTCTCCGCCAGCGGCTCGAGCCGGTCAAAGGACCGGGCGGCGATCAGCGAGCCGGAAACCGGGTCGACCACTTCCAGGGACATCGCCAGCCGGCCGTACCAGCGGTCCACCCGGTCTTCCTCCTCGATGCGGAAAATCTTGATCCTCAAGGTCCAGTCGGCCGGCTCTTTCCCCGGCTCCATCTCGATCCTCCGGAACCTCCGTTCCGCGACGAGCCGGTCCCGGACCATATCCCGAACAAGCCGGGAAGGCCGTTCGGCCCAAAAGTTATAGGCGTAATAATTGATTTCCGTCGGCGAAATCCGGTAGACGATCCGGAAGTCGTCATAGATCCCCTCGACGACCGGCCGGTCGAGAAACAGAATCCGGTCGAAGGCCGGCCCGGCCGGGCCGGAGGCCGGGACCCCCAGGTCGAAATAACGCTTGGCGTGCGCGGCGAAGCAACCCGCGCCGGCCAGGATGACGGCGGCAAGGAGCCATGCTTTTTTCATCACTTCTTTTCCTTTTTGCTCCGAATAAGCATCATGGGATCCTCGGCCAAGGTCCGGGCGAGAGCGGAGAGGTTATCAACGGCCACCCCCAGGTTCTCGACCGTCCGGCGGAGGTCGGACTGCTGGATCATCAAGACGTTCTCGATCGTCTTGAGACTCGCGTTCGCTTCGGAGATGAACGACTCGAGGTTGGTCAGGACTTTGCCCATCTCCTCCTCGGAGAAACGCTGGTTGATGTTGTCGAGAATCGAGCCGCCCTTGGCGTCCAGAGTCCCCGTCAGGGTGGACAGATCCTCGGTGATCTTCCGGAGGTTCTCGGTGACCGCGCCGAACTCGAGGGAGGCTTTCTCGATATTGTCGATGGCCCCGGTCAAGTTCATCTCCTTGCTTTCGAGAACGCGGGAGACCACTTCGGCGCTCCGGTGCCAGGCGGTCAGAACCTGGTCGATCTTGGCCCGGTTCTCGGCGTTGAGGAGCTCGTTGACGCTTTTGATCGCCCCCTCGATGTTGGCCACGATGTCCTCGGCCCGCTCCCCCAATCCCCGGGCCGGAGGGATCTCCCCGCCCGGCGCGAGAAGGGGGGAATCCGAACTCCCGCCGGAAAGCTCGATGAACTTCTGTCCGGTGATCCCGGTTATCGTCATCGTCGCCGTCATGTCCTGCTTCACCGGGAACTCCCGGACGATGCCGATCTCGACAAGGATGGAGCTCAAGTCGTAGGGGTTGACGCGGATTTCCCGGACCTTTCCGACATCCACTCCCTGATACTTGACCGAAGCGCCGACGGAGAGGCCGTTGACCGAAGCCCCCTTGATGTTGATCGTGTAGGGCAAGCCCTTGTTCCGGAAGGCCGGGACAATGAGCATCCCGGCCAGAAAAAGAAGCAGCGCGACCGAGACGACCCAAAAGATCCCCAAGCGCGTTTTTTGTTCTTTAGTCAGCATGACGGTCCGTCCTCAGGAAGAAAGATCGCAGATATTCATCCTCCGACTCCTCCATCTCCGCCAACGTCCCATCGAAATGGATCCCGTCGCCGCGCAGGAGGAGGATGCGGTCGGCGATCCGCCCGATCGACCGCAGCTCGTGCGTTACGGCGACGAACGTCACCCCGCGGGATTTCTGGAGCGAGCGGAGGAGGTCGTCCAGCCCCAAGGCGGTGAGAGGGTCAAGACCGGCCGACGGCTCGTCGCAGAAGACGATCTCCGGCCCGAGGACCATCGACCGGGCAAGGGCTCCCCGTTTCCGCATTCCGCCCGAAAGCTCGAACGGGTACTTGTGATCGGCTCCGACTAAGCCGACCATCCCCAGGACCTCGTGGACGCGGTCGGCCTCGGCCGGCCGGGGGGTCTCGGGCCGGTGGATCCGGATGGGCAGGGCGACATTCTCGTAGAGGGTCAAAGAGTTCAGAAGGGCGTTGTTCTGGTACAGGACCCCGATCCGCCGGTACAGGGCGCCCAGAATGCGCTCGGAGTCATAGTCGATCGGCTCCTCCCCCCAGTAGACGTCGCCGCGAAGCGGCCGGGTCAGCCCGATGAGGGTTTTGAGAAGCGTCGATTTCCCGGACCCGCTCTCCCCGACGATCACCGTGATCCGGCCGGGCGGCAGAGTGAAATTCAGGTTCCGGAGAATCGTCTCTCTTCCGTACCCGACGTCGAGGTCGACCGCCCGAATGGTTTCCATGGTCACTCTCAGTAGAGGATGAAGGCGAACACGCAATCGAGGCCGATGATCAGGGAAATGGCCAGGACGACCGATTCCGTCGTGGCCTTCCCCACGCCCTCGGCCCCCCGCTCGATGTAGAAGCCCTTGAATCCCGCCCCGACGACGACGGCCCAGCCGAAAACGAGGGTCTTGACGATCCCCACCAGGAAATCGCTCAAGGTCACAATGTCGAAGACCTCCCGGAGGAAGACGGCCGGAGGCGTGCCCAAGGCGACCTGGGCGACGAGGACGCCGCCGGCCACGCCGACGGTATCGGCCATCGCCACCAGAAGCGGCACGACCAGGGTGATCGCGATCAGGCGCGGGGCCATCAAGAACTTCTCCGGAACGATGCCCATCGTCCGGAGGGCGTCGATCTCGTCCATGACCTTCATCGTCGAGATCTCGGCCGTAATGGACGCCCCGACCTTGCCCGCCAGCATGATCCCGGTCATGAGCGGGACAAGCTCCTTGATCATCGCCAGGCCGATGAGGTCGGCCAGGTAGATGTCCGCCCCGAAGAGCCGCAATTGGGCGGCCGAGGTGAGCGAGATCGTGACGCCGACAAGAAACGTGATCAGGGCGACGATGGGAAAGGACTTGTAGCCCATGACATAGAATTGCTGGACCACCGATCCGGGCAAAACCCCCCGCCGGGATCCGAGGTATTGACCGGTATAGTGGAGCTCGTCGGCAAGAAGACTGAAAAAGCGCCTGAATTCCTCCTTCAGTCTCATGCCGTCTCCTGCATTTGAAGGCCTATTATACCTTAAATTGACCGACCGGCGACGAGTCTGCTACATTGTCCTGGCAACGCCATCTTTCGGAGGTCCGCTATGAAAAAAGCCGTCGCCGCGGTCGCCGCGATTCTCCTCGCCGGCGCCGCCTTCCTCTCCGCCTCGTTCCGGAAGGAGGACATCAAGGTCCACCGGCTCGATAACGGGCTGAAGATCCTTCTCCTCGAGGATCACGCGATCCCCAACATCGCCCTGTACACCTATTACCGCGTCGGATCGCGCAACGAGCGGCCCGGCCTGACCGGAGTCTCCCATTTCATCGAGCACATGATGTTCAACGGCTCCCCGAAGGTCCCGCCGGGGGAGTTCGACCGGAGGATGGAATTCGCCGGCGGCTCGAACAACGCTTCGACCAGCCAGGACCGGACGGGATACACCGATTGGATTCCCGCGGCCGCCCTGGAAGAGATGCTCGAGATGGAAGCCGACCGGATGCAGGACGCGACGTTCGATCCCGAAGTCCTCGAGTCGGAGCGCCAGGTCATCGCCTCCGAGCGGCGGATGGGCGTGGACAACGACAACGACGCCATTCTCTCTGAAAACGTCCAGGCGACGGCCATCATGGCCCATCCCTACCACTGGGACGTCATCGGCTGGATGAGCGACATCCAGGGCTGGCGGCGGGACGAAATCATCGGATATTACAAGACGTTTTACGCCCCCAACAACGCCGTCCTGATCATCGTCGGCGACTTCGCCGAGGCCCGAGCCCTCGAGCTGATCCGAAAATACTTCGGACCGATCCCGTCCGGCCCGACGCCGCCGGCCGTCGTCACCGTCGAACCGCCGCAGATGGGCCCGAAGCGCGTGTTTATCCGACGCGACGCCCAAGTCCCCTCCTTCCAGGCCGTCTGGCACGCCCCGGCCGTCCATGATCCCGGATCCATTCCCATGGACGTCCTGAGCCGGGTTCTCCTCCGCGGTGAAAGCAGCCGCCTCTACCGGCGCTTGGTCCGGCAGGAGCGGTTGGCGACCAGCGTCTTCGGCGGGGCGAGCCGGACCATCGACCCTTATCTCTTCGCCGTGTACGTCAAGCCCAAGCCGGACGCCGACCTCGACCGGATCGAAGCGGTGATCGAGGAAGAGCTGGCCAAGGTCAAGAAGGAAGGCCTGACCGATTCCGAGATCCAAAAAGCTCTGAACGCCGTCCGGAGCGATTTTTACCGGGGTCTCCAGACCATCGCCGGCAAGGCTTACCAGCTGGCCGAGACCGAAACAGCCTACGGCGGCTTCGAGAGGCTGTTCACCCTGATGGACGATTACGCGGCCGTCACCAACGCCAAGATCATCGAGGCCGCCAATCAATACTTCACCGACAACAACAAGACCGTTGGAACGCTCGTTCCCGAAGGAGGCCGGAAATGAAATCCCGGATGAGCCTTCTCTGCCTTTCGGCCGCGGTTTTCCTGGCCGCCTCGACGGCCGGGGCGGCCTTCAAGCTGCCCGTCCCGGAAAAGCTCACCTTGAAGAATGGGATCGTCGTCTATTACCTGAAGACGGCCGAAGTCCCCATGGTCAGCTTCCGCCTTTATCTCAAGGGCGCCGGCTCCGCCCAGGAACCCGCCGCCTTCGAAGGCATCGCCGGAATGACGGCCGACCAGATCATGAAGGGAACTCCGGCCATGGGCGCCGAAGCCGTGGCCGAAGCCCTCGACTTCCTCGGTGCCCGGGCTGGAGTTTCGGCGGCCGATGAATATGCCTCCCTCAGCGCCGAGTGCTTGTCGGAGCATTTCCCCAAAGTCCTGGACATCGCCGCGGCCTGCCTGAAGGAGCCGGCGTTCCTGGAGGACGAGTTCAAAAAAGCCCGCGACATCCGGCTGAACGAGCTGAAAAGCAGCAAGGACAACCCGGCCAGGGCCGTCCGGTATTATTTCCTCAAGGCTTATTTCGGAACGCATCCGCTCGGTCATTTCTCCTCGGGGACGGACGAATCCCTGGCCAAGATGACCGCGGCCGACGTCCGGGATTATTACCGGACGTATTACGGGCCCAAAGGCGCGATCGGGGCCCTGGTCGGCGATATCGAAAAGAAGCAAGCCCTCGTCCTTCTTAACGCCGCCCTCGGCGGCTGGAAGGGAGCGAACGTCCCGGTCACGGCGACGCCTCCCCTCCCCGAGCCGCGCGGGGCGAAGCTTCTTCTCGTCGACAAGCCCGACGCCACCCAGGCTTACTGGATCCTGGGCGCTCCGGGCCACGCCCTGGGGGACAAGATCACCCCGCAGGCGGCGGTCATGAACACGCTCTTCGGCGGCCGCTTCACCTCCTGGCTTTCCACGGAAATGCGGATCAAGCGCGGCTTGACCTATGGGGCGGCGAGCAGCCTCCAACCCTACCGGATCGGCGGCTTGTTCCAGGCCGCTTCATATACCCGGAACGAAAAAATCGGCGAGATGCTCGACATTCTCTTCGACCTGCTCCGGAAAGCCGGCCGGGATGGGTTCACGCCCGCGGAGGTCGAAAGCTCGCGCAATTACATCCAGGGGCAGTTCCCGCCGACCCTCGAGACGAATGGAGCCAAGGCCGGCGCCTATGTCCAGCTGGCTTATTTCAACCTCGGGTTCGATTACCATGACCGGTATTTGGCCGGCGTCAAGGCGACGAGCCCGGAGGCGGCCAAGGCGGCGGCGGCCCGGCTGATTCCGGCGGACGATTACGTCCTTGTCGTCGTCGGCAAGGCCGACGAGATCCGGGACCAGTTGAAAAAATTCGGGACCTGGACGGAAAAGAAGATCTCCGATCCCGGATTCTGAATCAATAAGGAGACACAATACCAATTCCCCTCATTTCCCGGAGTGTTCTCCCGAGTTTCGGAAGAAACGAAAAGAGGTTAATAGGTATCGGGTCTTCTCATTTTTGCTTCTTCGGGAACGGGAAGGAACCGCCCCGGGAAAAACAGGTGAACAAATGATGCGCGCCATGAAAACAATCTCCGCCGCCCTGATCTTAACGTTCGCCGCCGCGTCCGCGGCCGGAGCCGCGCCGCCCGAATTCCAATTCGGGCTGGCCTTCAATCCCTCCCTCCCGCAGGGAGGGTTCCATGATGTCCTCGGCCGGACGATCTGGGGCGGCTCGTTCCAGTTTGCCTTCCGGCCCTCCGGCAGTCCGGTTCTCCTCGGGACTTCGCTGGGCTTCGGAATCTACGGCTCCGATTCCTGGCAGGATTGGCTGGGGGTCCTCGACCCCGACGTGCTAGTCGACATCCGGACGACCAACGCCGTCTTGGCCTGGAGCGTATTCCTTCGTCTCCAGCCGTCGCGCGGCCTCGTTCGGCCCTACCTCGACCTCTTCGCCGGGCTTCATCTGCTGACCACGGACACGCGGATCGGAGACGGAGACCGGGACGACGACGGTTCCGGCGGTTTCAGCGTCAATAACGCCTCGGATACGGCCTTTGCCATCGGCGCAGGCGCGGGCGTCATGCTTCCGGTCGTCCGCTTTGTTCACCGGGACGGCCGCCTCGCCGCATCCATCAACCTGGACCTCGGGGTCCGGTATGCCGCCGGCGGCCGGGCGGATTACCTGGTCAAAACGGATCGCCACGGCGTTTTCGATGAGCGGACGTCGCGCACCGACCTGCTCACCCTCAACGCCGGGCTGTCCTGCTGCTTCTGATCCGCAGCCGTTTAAAAGGGAGACGCAATACCGATTCCCCTCACGTCCCTTCGTTGAGAACCGAGGGAGAACGTCTTAATCATTCAAAAAAAACCGACAGGGATTTGATTGCGCCCCATGAACCGATAATGAGGGATTCTTTTCAGGTTTCCGGCTCTTTCTCCGCTTGATCCTTTTCATGGGCTCTCAAGAATAAGACATGATAACAATTGCTAAGGAAACAAATGAATTCCGCGAATAAGAGGAATACCCAGGCCGACACAACCGTTCCAATGGTTTGAGTCACCGGTCCGACGATGCTGCCCAGGTATCCGGAATCCGACAGAAACAACGGCAGCAATTTTTGGATCGCGCGAAAATCCATTGCCGATGATATGGAAATATTCGCCGATATGACCGCTCGAACCGCGCCAATCACAAGCCCGGCCATTCCAATGACAACAACGCCTAACGCAATCCATCGCAGAATGACAGACGTCATGTTTGTGGCAAAATAAGCTTCAAAAGTCGACTTACGGGGAAGTCCCTTGCGACGAATGACTTTAAAATAAAGAATCAGCACCCAACACATAAAAAACGTCACCAGGGCTCTGATCAAAACGGGGAACCATTTGTTGTAAAACCTTTTCCGCGCCTGGGCTCTCGCCTCAGAAAGCGCCCTGCCCATCTGCTTCAATTCCGCTTGATAAGCCGCCCGAGCCTCTTCTGTTATGCTTTTCAGCAGGTCTTTGTCCCTTTTCAGTTTTGTCTCATCAACGTCGGTTGCAGGAACACCCGCCATTTTTAAAAACGTCGTCGTAAAGGCAGGTCTTGCGTTCTGACCGGTAAATATGTAACTGTCCTTGGCGTTTTTTATTATCCCTTCGAATCTGTCCGTCGCGATAAATCCAAAAGAATCCGATGTTCGGCCGTTCGGAAAAGCGATCTTAAAATTCAATTGACCATTCTTAATGAACAAGTACAGGCTGTCGATTCTCCTTAAGAGGATCCTCTTTGCTCTGAGCGAGGCCAAAGCATCCTCTCGCTCCCAAAACACCATTCGATCGATCGCCTCTTCTCGTTTGATAATTTCATCATTCAATCCCGACACCACGGCCGCATACGCCTCATCGTACTCCCTGTTCGAAAAATCGGCGGTGGTCCCCGGCACGACAACGGACTTTCCGATATATTTTCGATTAATGGCATCCACAAGCGACTCGATGGGATCAGAATGAATCTCCCCTTTCAGAATCGTCATGGCTTCTTCTCGAAGAACGGCGCCTCCAAGGTAAGAAAACGTTCTGGCGGAGCTAAAGAAATCCGATGCTTCCTGGTAGGCCTCTTTGGGGAACACGACAGTACGACTCTCGGGCTTCTCGACAAGGGATAATCCCCTGAAATAACCCCAAATCAAAATAATGACGGCCAGAAAAAGAGAAACTCCGATGACCGCGACGGCGGGATTGTTCCCGATCTTTGAATACAAGTCTTTGCGGCTTTGTTCCGCATTATCACTGCTCATCAAATCCCCTCCTGATGCTTATTTTTCGAAAACGATGCCTTCATTTCTTCGTTGAATCGCTTGGGCGCAAGGCCACAATGATGAACAAGCCTCCAAGAAGAAATGTTTTGATCCAATCGATTTCCTTTTTTTTGAAGGCGACTTGTTTATCTTGCAATTCCGTTTCCTGGTATTCTTCCTTTGTCAGCTCATAAACGGTTCTAATTTCGGTTCTTGTTTTTGTCACGATTTCCGTTTTGAATCCCTGTTGCACCTTACGATCAAAAAAGAGATTCGCGGCAAGCTCCAACGCCGTGCCCCGGTCACCCGCCACCGCTTCACCGAAAAGCATCTGCATGGTCTGAGCGGAAATGCCCTCGACGCGGAAAGAGAAGGCTTCCTCGTTTAGGTTTTTGACATGGCCCGTGATAATCGTTTCAATCCCCAGGGTTTTGCTCAGCATGCGAATCGAGTCCGGAGAAATTTTATCCATACCGGCGCCCAGCGCGTTTCGAACCTGAGAAGAGCCGATGATCCTAAACTTTTTCCCGGATTCAGGATTTCGCTGAACGGCCTGTTTGACAAGCTCGCTGATTTCGGATCCATCGCTGGGATTTCCCGTCGAACTGGAAAAGGGCAGAAAAGCGATGGTCATCAGTCGGCCGGGAGGCACGCTCAATTTCGCTTTTCGAGTGACTTTGTATTGCGGAATTTTCGCTTCTTCCCGATAAGGAACCTCCACTTCTTTCTGAACGGGTTTCTCCACCATCCTATACTTCGTGACCGGGACGGGGACTTGTTCGGTTCTATATCGGGTCACGGTTTGCATACAACCCGTCAACAGCGGAAAGTGAAGCGCGATCAGGCCAACGGCGATGGCTTTTTTCCAATTCTTCATGACCCCCCTCTAAAAATAAATATAAGATAAACGACTAATTCATATTCCTGCCTATCGGGAAACCTGCCGGGACAAAATAATCGGCAAACTTGCGAATTGGAGATGCCATCCCAACAAGTAAACCGCCCCCTCCATCCATCCGTTCGGTTTTCCCGGGCAAATCATATTAACAATTTTTCGTGATGTCAATAACGATCCCCATAAATCCTGCCGCTTTCCCCCCTTTTTTCACCACGCGAATCGACGCAGATCACACGTTTTCGCAATCACATGATGCAGACGCTCATTGTTCATCCGATCTCTGTCTTTCCTCCTTGCCCGGAACGGCAAGGATTTCATGGCCTGGACATCGGGGGAACCGGAAGAGGCGAAATTGGGTGAATAGGTATTGTGTCTCCTAAATTCTTCCGTTATAGTATCCGTCCGGAGGAATCCATGAAATACAAACCCGCCCTTTTCGCCGTTTTGACCGCCGTCCTCCTGACGCTCGGCGGAGCGATGGGACACGGAGTGCAAGCCCGGGCCGCGAATCCGGACGATCCGGCCGGCTGCCCGACCTGCCTGGACTTCAATCCCCGTCTCGAAGCCTGTACCGTCATCCTGGTCGGCAAGAACGCCTCGACCGACGGGTCGGTCATGACGACCCACACCTGCGACTGCGGCCTGTGCGACTGGACCTTCCGCCGCGTTCCGGCCAAGGACCACCAGCCGGGCGAAATGCGCCGGATTTTCTACTCCGATCAGTTCGGAACCTGGCCTCCCGACCTCGGCCTCAAGTGGGATCGCGTCCCCGTGGACGGCTTCACCGGCCTTGAAATCCCCGAAGTCCCCCATACGTACGGCTACATCCTGGGCGCCTTCGGCTACA
>Ga0228536_1002016_pt1 | contig 14275 bp, 15 predicted proteins | sample SJ1Smetagenome_FD_168611 | JGI IMG/M metagenome (GOLD analysis project Ga0228536, IMG submission 168611) | Enriched culture of PCE-dechlorinating microbial communities from Ithaca, New York, USA - SJ1.S | ecosystem: Engineered > Modeled > Simulated communities (microbial... > Unclassified...
CCTCCAGCAATGGATTTGTGCCTATGGTAACACAACCCATCTTTACCAGCAGGGGTGCTGCACTCGGTGGCCGTTTTTGCTGCATTTTTATTGGCCATTTTTGCTGTATTTTATTTTACCGCTTACAGATGTCCGTGATAATTAAAAAGTAAGTGTTTATTAGGCATAATATTACTATCCATACATAATTAAATCTCTTTGTCTGCTTATCATCAAGCTTGACCAGATACGGTATAGCAAACAGCCCAACAATAAATGTTATTAGTAAAATTCCCCAAATAATCTTTATCATTGCACTACCCTTCTATTGGGGCCATATGCCGGTACTCACAATACTTGGTATGCCAGCAACATAGTAATAATTATATTTTATATATACCCCATTACCTTGGTCATATGTTCTCAAAATATAACTTAATGTTGCTAGCGATAAACAAACTAATGTTCCTATCCTTGATTGTCCGGCACCAAATAAAGCCATGATAGTTGCCACATATCCACTTCCATTCGCTACAGCTTGCGTTAATTGGTGATCCATATATAAGTAGAAGCCCCACCAATACCAATCGACTTTAGTAACACCTGCTGACCGGGTAGTGACAGCTATGCTATTTTTGCTTACTGTAACAGTAGTATTCGGGCTTGCAGAAACAACGTCATCATTATACTTCTGGGTAACATTCATATTAAAGTCTTTATCACATACCAAATAACCAATTTTGATCATCTCATTGGTTTGTTCAATTCCTGCCTGCAATTGAGCAAATATGAACCGAAGATGCGTAAATTATTTCTAATGGGCGCTATATACATTAAAATACTTTATTCCCAAAATCATTAACTTTTAGATATATTTCTTGGTTTTGTTGCTATTTCCCTTTTGGGATGTGCGAAATACCTTGAAATTGATCTGAATAGTCACATATCATACCTGAAATACGTAAATTAGTGTTTTATATATTGATCTCTTATATCCCGAATTAAAGGATAAGCAATTCCTACTGAAACTCATAGCGATTCAGTTACACTATTTGTAAAAATGTTTTGACATTATTTCTTGATAAGAATATAATGTAAAGGAAATTTTACATTCGGGAGGGGTCTAATCTTGAAAAAAGCTGACGAAATGCAAGTGTATATAAGTTTAAAAAGCACTCGTCTGGCATGGACATACTGCATTGTGTTTCTTTTAATATGGATGTGGTACCAGTACATTAAAGGCCAATACTGGGAGATTCTGCTTATATTAATATCTAGCCAATTAATGGTTTTTTGGGCTAGTCAGATTTTCTTAAAAAGAAGAATTGTGGGTAAATATGAAGAACAGGATTAGGGAATTGAGAAAAACAATGGGTTTGAGGCAAGAGGATCTTGCTTTAAAGCTTAATGTAACCAGACAAACCATTAATGCTATTGAGAACAACAAATACAACCCAACATTGGAGTTGGGAATGAGGTTGGCCAGGCTGCTTAAAACCAGCGTTGAAGAATTGTTTCTAATGGAGGATTAAACAAAAACCAGTGATTCTTTTTATTTAGACTAAAGCGCTGCGCTAGGGTTGTCATGTAGTGCTGAGTTGTACAACATGGTATTAAGCCCAAATGGCAGGAGTTTAAAAAGTTTGTGTCGAAAATAAAGTGTTAATTGATAATAAACTGCAGATTGTTTAGTTAAATGGAAAGGGAGGAATAAAAGTGGAAAATCCTCAGATGAATGTCGGCCAGCGTTTGTGGAAGGTCATAGTCAGTCCCTCCCGAACTTTTCAAGCCGTCAAAGAGGAGCCCGGTTTCCTAATCCCGGCGGCTCTATTTCTGGTTATCATGATAGCAGCAACGCTGCTGATAGGGCCAGAAACCCGGCAGTATACGGTTGAGTTGATGACCAAACAAGGAGCAACCCCCAGTCAAATAGATGCCGGTTTAAAAATGATGCTGCCCATGGCGGTAATCGGAGTTTTAATTAGTTATCCAATTTTGTGGCTGCTGCAGGCGCTGGTTCTGCTCATATACAACCAGATAGCTCTGGGCGAAGGCAAGTTTAAGCAGCTCTTTGCGGTGGCGGTTTTCAGCAGTGTTCCCACGGTAATCCACCAGATAATAGCCAGCGGCTTGATAAAAGCTATGGGTGTGAACGCCGCCATGCAGGTCAACACCAGCCTGGCCGTGCTGCTGGGCAGCGACAACCAGACCTTTTTGTATCGCTTCCTGGCTTACTTCGATCTTTTCACTATCTGGGGGCTGGCGTTATTAACCCTGGGTGGTGCCATAGTAATGAACAAAAGCGTCAAAGGTATAGGACTATATATCCTGGTTCTCTGGATAATACTGGCGGTGGGAATGGCCTTTTTGGGAGGTCTGTTTCCAACCACGGTTTAACTATACGTAGGCGATACATTTCCTGGAAAGTGGGTGAAGGGATTGGAGTCTGAAGTCCAGGCCCATCCGGAAGAAAAACGAAGACCGATAAAGAAAATCTTGATAGGGGGCGGGATTGGCCTGCTGGTCCTGGCCCTTATCATTGTAAACGTTTATCGCATCACTCAGAAGGATGTGGTAAAGGTCGATATGGCCAAGGTAACTCAAACCCAGCTGGTGGAGAAGGTTCCGGCCAGCGGCACGATAGTCGCGGCTGACAAAGAGGTGCTTTTTTCTGAAGCCAGTGGCACGGTCAAAGCAGTTCACGTGCGTCTGGGGGAAGAGGTGAAGGCCGGGCAGGTCCTCATCGAACTTTCGGTTCCCAACGGCCAGGAAAAGCTGGCCCAGGCCAGGGCTGATCTGGCCCGCGCCGAGGCCGACCTGGCCGGCGCCCGGTCCGGAGGAAAGAGCTCGGAAGTGGCGACCGCCGAACTGGCCCTGGTTCAGGCCCGGAGTAATTACAAAAACGATGAAGACGCCTTCAAACGCGCTACTGTTTTATATGAACAGGGGGCCATGTCCAGGGTCGACTATGACAAGGCCCAATCTGACTTTGAAAACAGCCAGGCCAGCCTGGCCAAAGCCGAAAGCGATCTGCGCCGGGCCCAGGATGCAGCTCCGGCGAAGCTGAAATCCTATGAGGCGGCGCTTGAATCCGCGCGCCTGCGCCTGGAGTCGCTGGAACGCCTGGTCCAGGGCCAGGGTTTAATCTGCTCCCGGGATGGACAAATCCTCTCCATCAGTGTAAGTCCCGGGGATGTGGTCAACGAATTGTCTCCTATTTTAAGCATTTCCAGTATGGAACGGCTGCTTATCGAAGGCAGTGTTCCCGAAGCCGAGGCCAGCAAAATCAAGCCGGGTCAGAAGGTGCAGATAAGCGGCAATGCCTTTTCCGATGTCAGGTATCAGGGTCGGGTAAAGGAGGTTGGGCTGGAGGTCTTAGACCCGGAAAAAGCCCAGATTGATTCGAGCAGATCTCTGCCTATCATAGTTGAAATCGAAAACCCCGGGTCCCTGTTGCCCGGATACAGTGTGGATATGGATATAACCACGGCGGAAGAGGACACCCTCATCGTGCCGATTGAAGCCCTGGTGGAAAAGGATGAAGGGCGCAGCGTGTGGCTGGTTCAGGACGGAATCGCCCGACTGGTTCCGGTTACCACCGGCATCAGCGACGGCCTGACCATTCAGATAAAGTCCGGCCTGGAGCTTGACAATCAAGTGGTTATCAATCCGCCGGCAGACTTAAGCGACGGGAAAAAGGTTCGCAAGAAATGATCGTTTTAGAGAAGGTTTCCAAAACCTATGACACCGGCACCGTGCAGGTGAATGCCCTTAAAGCCCTTGACCTGGTAATCAGTGAAGGTGATTTCACTGCCATCATGGGCCCGTCCGGATCGGGCAAGTCTACCTTGATGAACATACTGGGTTTGCTGGATCGTCCCAGCGAAGGCAGCTTTATTTTGGACGGGGTAGACACCAGAAGTCTGGATGAGAGCCAGCTGGCCAACCTGCGCAACCAGAAAATCGGTTTTGTCTTTCAAAATTTCAACCTGCTGCCCCGGCTCAATGCCCTGCGCAATGTCGAGCTTCCCCTGCTCTATGCCGGCATAAGCGCCAAAGAGCGCCGGGCCAGGGCTAGAGCCGCCCTGGAGCGGGTAGGACTGGCCAGTCATGTAAACCATCGTCCCAACGAGATGTCCGGGGGGCAGAAACAGCGGGTGGCCATTGCCCGGGCTCTGGTCAACAATCCAGGCCTTTTGCTGGCTGACGAACCGACCGGCAATCTGGACAGCGGGTCGGGGTATGAAATCATGGACCTGTTTCAGGAGCTCCACCGGCAGGGCAGCACCATTGTTCTGGTTACCCATGAACCTGAGATAGCCCGTCATACCAGGAACATCATCCACTTTCGGGATGGACGGCTGGTTCACAGCGAAGCTGTGGCCGAGCCCTACCAAGCCCAAGAACGGCTGCAGTTGTGGCTGGAACAGGAAGAAGGTCTGGCATGAAATTAAGGGAAATGCTTATGGTGGCCCTGGAAGGGGTCTGGGTAAACAAGCTGCGTTCCGCGTTGACCATGCTGGGCATTATCATTGGCGTTCTGTCGGTCATAATTATCGTTACCCTGGGACAGAGTCTCCAAAAGCAGACCGCCACTGAGGTTGAACGCCTGGGGGTAAACTCTTTTACTCTGGTGGCGGTGCGCAATGACGATGGGCAAAAAGGCAAACTGACTATCGAAGACCTGAATTTTATCGAGGATTCCATTGAGTCAATAGATTTTATTGTGCCGATGACTTATGCCGCCAGCGGCGCCGCCTTTGAAACGCCGCGCAAAAAACTTACCGGCATGCTTATCGGCACCAGCCCCGACTATCTGAAGATCAGCACCCTGGGTTTGGAAAAGGGCCGCTTCTTTACCGAGGTTGAAAACCAGATGGGGCGCCGGGTGGTGGTTATAAACCAGAAGATGGCGGAAGAACTGTTCGGAACCGGAGTCGATGCCATCGGTAAGACGGTGCGGATAAACCGGATACCCTTTGTTATCTGCGGCCTATCCAAACCGGAGGCCCAGGTTATGGGCATGCAGTCTTACTACAGCTACGTGCCGGCCCAGTGCGTGCTGGAGATGGAAGAGACCAAGGAAATTCAGCAGGCCCTGGTCAGGGTAAAAAACGCCGAGCAGTTTAAAGTGGCCACCAATCAGACCATCAGAATGCTGGAGATGCGCCAGGGGATTAAAAAGGGTTTTGTGACCCAGACCAATGAACAGATGATGGCCCAGATCAACACCATTGTAGGCGCTATTACCGGAGTATTTGGAGCTCTGGCGGGCATCGCCCTGGTGGTAGGGGGCATAGGTATTATGAATATTATGCTGGTTTCAGTCACGGAACGCACCAGGGAAATCGGGATTCGCATCGCGGTGGGAGCCAGGCGCAAGGATATACTGATCCAGTTCCTGGTTGAAGCCCTGGTCATCTCTGCTATAGGAGGCACCATAGGCATGCTTTTGGGCATTGGAATAGGGGCTCTGATATCGGTTTTTCTTGGCATGCCAGTGGTAATATCCTATCAGGTCATTATTATTTCCTTCCTGTTCTCTTCGAGTATAGGCATAGCCTTCGGCATCTACCCGGCCAACCGGGCAGCTAAACTTGATCCCATCGACGCGCTGCGCTACGAATAAGGCTATTTATATTCCCGGTAAAAGCAAAATAAGTTGAAGAACCGTCCTCAAACTCATTTTGGATGAATTATTATTACAGCTAGTTGACTGGTTCGATCAACTAGCTGTAAAATATTTTTGACCAAAACAGTCAATCTGCGCATTTTGGTGATGCCTGTGAACCGATCATTTGAAAACCTTGACCCGCAAAAGAAAAAACGCATAATCAATGCGGCTTTAGAGGAATTCTCCAACAAGGGATACACTCAGACGGCCACTGATGTTATTGTTGCCAAAGCCGAAATTTCGAAAGGGGCTCTGTTTCACTATTTTGGCAGCAAAAGAAGGCTGTTCATTTATCTCTGTGATTATGTTTTTAAGCTAACTACCGAAGCGTTTTATGAAAAAATGGACATGGAGATAACGGACTTTTTCGCCAAATACCGGCTGGCCCTTAATGTTAAATTGCAGATGATGTATGAACACCCGGCCATGTTTGAATTTTTGGAAATGCTGGTCTTGGACAGCTCGGAGGTTGCGGTTTCCTATTATAAAAAGGCTCAATGGGAAACTGTGGCTGATGCCAGGGCCAGGTTCTTCAATAATCTTGATATGGCAAAGTTTAAAGCGGGGCTGGACCTTAACAAGACTATAAATACTGTTATATGGGCCTTTGATGGCTTCAGTAATGAATGGATTGAGAAAATCAAAGTCAACCAGGAGCCGATGGACTATCAAAAGATTGTGGCTGAAGCTGAAGAATACCTGGATTTTTTTAAGGAACTATTTTATAAGGATGAAGAACCCTGATTCTATTCCATTTAGAATACGATATTGATAAATCCCTCTTTCACTGATAATAAGCCGATAAAGGATTCATTGTGCGTTAATGGAAACGTATAATTAAGAGAAATTGCTATTTTGACGAAAAATGGGAGAGCACTATGGAACAAGAGGTACTGATCCACCTGCATGAAGTTACCAAACAGTATCAGATGGGTGAGGTTATAGTGGACGCTTTGCTGGCGAGCACGGTGGATATCATGAGCGGTGAACTTATGATTATCATGGGACCCAGCGGCTCAGGCAAGAGCACCCTCCTTAACATCCTGGGAGGAATGGATCAGCCGACATCGGGAGAAATCTTCTTTCAGGGCCATAATTTAACCCGTGCTTCAGACAAGGAACTCACTCAATACCGCCGCCACGAGGTGGGTTTTGTTTTTCAATTCTACAACTTGATTCCGGATCTAACCGCCGCGGAAAACGTCGCCCTGGCTGCCCAACTGGTCGAGGACCCTATGCCGGTTGCCGAAGTCCTGGAGTTGGTAGGACTGGCTGAACGGGCCGGCCATTTCCCGGCCCAGCTCTCTGGAGGAGAGCAGCAGAGGGTGTCTATTGCCCGGGCCATGGTAAAAAAGCCGCGTCTTTTACTATGCGACGAACCCACCGGCGCGCTGGACTACCAGACCGGAAAGAGCGTGCTGGCTTTGCTTAACCGGATCAACCGGGAAACCGGCAGTACCGTAATTATAGTGACTCACAATACCGCTATCGCGGATATGGGCCAGAGGGTCGTCAGGATGCGAAGCGGCAGTATAGTGGAATTGCGTGTTAACCAGGAACCGCTCGACCCGGAAATGATCGAGTGGTAATAAGTGGCCTATCCGAGCTCTGGGGAGTTATTCGGCGAGTAAATGGAGGGGGAGAAATACGGTGAAGAACAGGAAAGTCTGGTGGATAGTCGGGGCTTCGGTTTTATTGATTCTCATCTCTGCTTTCTATTATGTCAGCAGCGCTCAGCCGGTGACGGCAACCAGGATCCAAAAAGGGGCGTTGGTCAACAGCATCAGCGAAACCGGATATGTTAAAACGGTGGACCAGTATGATGTAGAGGCCCAGAACTACGGGCTGGTCGAAGAGGTGATGGTTGCGACCGGACAGCAGGTAAGCTCGGGAACTGTATTGATGAGGTTGAAAAACCCGGATCTGGACGCGGAAACCGAACAGGCCCAGGCCCAGCTGGCTCTGGCCCGGGGGGAGCTTAGCCAGGCAGAGCTGACCATGGCCAGTTATGAAATGGAGACCAGTCAGGCTCAGACCGCCTTCGACCGGCAAAAATCGCTGTATGAAATGGGCGCCGTAAGCCAGGCTGATTATGAAGCGGCCCGGGACCGCCTGCAAAAGGCAGTGCAGCAGGTCGAACTGCACGGGCAGTATATGGGCCAGGTGCAAAGTAAAATCGCTATTTACTCTGAATTGACCGGCAGTTTGCAGAGCAAGCGGAGTGCCCTCATCATAAAAAGCCCTATTGATGGAACCGTTTTGGACCTGCCGGGCAAGGAAGGAACGTATATAACTCCGGGAAGCCTCCTGGCCCAGCTCGGGACTACGTCGCAATTAGAGATACAGGCCGATCTATTGAGCGATGATCTGGGTGACGTCCAGCTGGGGCAACCGGTTTCGATTACCGCGACCGTGCTGGGGGAAGAGGTGCTCTCCGGAGTGGTCAGTGAGATCAAACCCCGGGCTTTTGCTAAAATCTCGGCTCTGGGCGTTGAACAGCGCCGGGTGCCGGTGATGATCAAATTGAACTCCAGTTCCAAGCTTAAGCCCGGTTATGAAGTGCGGGTCAGCATTGAAACTACCCGCCGGGATGGCGTACTGCTGGTGCCCCGGGAGGCTTTAAAAAGCAGCGAAGACGGACGCTACCGGATCATGAAGATCAGCAATAACCGGGTGGTATATCAAGACATAGAACTGGGGCTCAAGGGAAGGGAATATGTGGAGGTTATTTCCGGAATTGAGGAAGGCGATCTTATCGTTAAGGATGGAAGTCAGGTACTTGACGAAAAGTCTCGGGTCAAGGTTCAGTGAGCCTGAACCGTGTCGAAAGTGAATTTAAGCAGGCCTGAAATCGACGGCCCTTTTGTTATAATCTGCAACCGGCCGAAAGGATTGAATAGGATTGAGCATCCTGAGCCGAAGAATACTTCGCCGGGTTAAAAAGAGCCCGGGACAATTTATCGCTTTAAGCGTTGTAGTAATGCTGGGTGTTCTTATTTACATTGCCATGACTACCGCCTACTACAATCTCAACCGTTCGCAAAGCGATTTTTACCAGAAAACCCGCTTTGCCGACTACTTTTTCATGGTAGTAAAAGCGCCGGAGGGGGTGGCCAGACAGCTTAGCGATGTCCCCGGCGTAGCCCGGGCCAGTGGGAGCATCCGCCGGGATCTCACTTTCATCAAGCCGGAGGGAGGAAGGGGAACCCTCCGGCTGGCCACCTACGATCTAGATGATGAAACCCGTCTGAACAACCTGCAAGTTATCAGCGGGAGAGATTTTTCCAAAAACAGCGGGCAGGATATCGAAGTTCTGCTGGATCCCGCTTTTGCCAAGGCCAATAAGCTCCAGCCCGGCTCAGTCTTTAAGGTAATTGCCGAGGGAAAGGAGGTACCCCTTACCGTAATCGGCACTGCGGCCAGTCCGGAATTCGTATATCTGATGAAAGACACCGCTTCCTGGATGCCTGATCCGAATGAATTTGGCCTGCTGATGATGCCGCGCGATCGGGCGCAAAAGATCCTCAATATGCAGGGACAGGTCAATCAGATAGCCGTTCAGCTTACCCCGGGGGCTTCGGCCGATGAGGTTGAAAAGCAGGTTCAGGATAGACTGCGTCCCTACGGCAATCTCGCCGCTTATCCCAGGGATGCTCAATTGAGCCATTCGGTTTTAAAAGGTGAACTACAGCAGCTCAAAATCTCCGCCCTCTATCTTCCCCTGTTTTTCTTCATCATCGCGGCCGGCATTCAGTTTATGCTGCTGGGGCGTCTCATTAAAAACGAGCGCACTTCAATTGGGGTCTTTAAAGCCCTGGGCTACAGCAACGTCCGGATCATAAACCACTATGTGGCGTATGCATTGAGTATATCCCTTACCGGGGCGTTACTGGGCAGTATATTGGGCGTGGCCCTGGCCTCGGTTTTTTCAGACATGTATGCTACCTACTTTAACCTGCCCAGTGTAATCGGCGGGCTGAACCTGAACGCCATTGTCAACAGCGTGCTGCTAAGCCTGCTGGTGGGAGGCGTATCCGGTGTGCTGGCCTGTCTGGGGGTTATCCGCATAAATCCGGCCGAATCAATGCGGCCCAAGGCGCCGCAACGGGGGCGCCGCATTTTATTGGAGAGCTGGGCGGGCCTGTGGAAACGGCTCAACAGTGGCTGGCGTATGAGTCTGCGCAGCATGCTGCGCAACCGGACCCGCTTTATGGTCACGGTGCTGGGAGTCGCCTTTACCGCAGTGGTTTTGGTGATCACTTTATTTATGAATGATGCTATCGATTATATGTTGACCAGGCATTTCGCCATGGAAAACAATTATGATTACCTGGTCCAGCTGAGCGCCCCGGTAAAAGAATCTGAGATCACCGGCTGGAACCAGTGGGAAGAAGTAAAAAAATTGGAACCGGTCTTGGAGCTGCCGGTGGCCCTGACAGCTGTGGACGGCAGCCGTGAAGAGAACGACATGTTTTACGGGGTGAATCCCGGTCAGGATTTCCTGGGTGTCTTTGCAGCCGATGATAGTGTTCTGCCCATCCCGGAAGAAGGGGTAGTTATGAGTGAACGGGTGGCCAAAAAGCTGGGGCTTAAAGTAGGGGATATGGTCAATGTGGAGACCAAAATGAATCAGGGGGCGGTGCGCAAGGGGCAGTTGAAAGTAGTGGCTCTCAACCAGGCTTTAATGGGCGGAGGTTCATATGTTTCCCTCAATACGGCCAACCGCCTTCTGGGCGAAAGCCACCTGTTTACCAGGATTCTGGTCAGGGTGGATTCCAGCCAGGCCGAGCGCTTTGAGAAGCGCCTGCAAGATATGACCGCCATCAGCTCCATTGTAAGCGAAGCCGATGAAAGAACGGGATGGAACCAGATGCTGGACAGTGCCCTCGCATCCATTGCGGTAATGATAATGTTTGCCGCCCTGCTGGGCATGGCTATAACCTATAACTCGACCTACATGAACTTCAATGAAAAGCAAAGGGAGCTGGCCAGCATGAGAGTGCTGGGCTACACCCGCCAGGAACTGACCGGACTGTTGTTCAAAGAGACCATATTGCAGGCCGTTATTGGAGTAATCATAGGCCTTCCGCTGGGACGCTACCTGGGCAGCCTCTACCTGGCTTCGGCTACCAATGAATACTACAGTCTGCCGTTCATCATTTATCCCCGAACTTATGTAATGAGCGCTGTAGGCACCATGGTTTTTATTGTACTGGGCTTTGCCCTGGTTCTGCCCCGCCTTAAACATATAGACCTGGTGGAAGCCTTGAAGAGCACCGATTGATTAACAAGGATCGGCCGGATACGGCGCGCAACCGGATAGACACAAGTACTCTGTTAATCCTAATTCCACATATTATCGGCGGCTAAATTTTCGAGAGTACTAGAGCCAGGAAAATCCAGAGATTCCTGGCTTTTTTGCGTGAATGCGGCCGGGTAAAAGAGGATAAACCAATTTTGAAGGGATTTAAACCTGAAAAACGTTGTTATTAGTGATGGGAAAGGAGGTGGTTACGGTTTGGAATGATACAGCATGGGTGGAGCTCTACAGGACCGACGATCCGCAGGCCTTTGAGGCCCTGATAGAGCACTACCAAGCCTATGTCTTTGCTATAATCCTCCGCTTCGTCGATAATATGGACGATGCCCAGGATATAGCCCAGGAAGTTTTCCTGCAGATATATCGATCTTTGCCTTCTTTCCAACCGGATCACCTCAAGGCCTGGGTGGGAAGAATAACTACCAATAAGGCCATCGATTGGAAGCGAAAAAAGCAGAGAAGCGTTCAGGGACACGAACTGTCGGATATTGATATAGGGAAACCGCTGGCTGACAGCCTCCCCAGCCCGGAAGAAGCTTTTATCAGCAAAGAAAGGGAGGTTTACATCAGGGAATTATGCGACAGTTTACCCGACCGTTACCGAACGATTTTGATAAAATACCATTTTCAAGATAAATCCTATCAACAGATCGCCCGTGAGGAGGGCATCAGTGTAAAAACCGTAGAGACCAGGCTATACCGGGCCAGAAAGCTTTTACGCCAGCTTTGGAAGGAGGGAAAAGTATGAAGCATTACAGCGCTGAGGAATGGTCGGCATTTTACCGAAAAGAAGAAAACCTGGACCTTTTAGCCATGGAGGACCATTTGCTGGAGTGTGACCAATGCCTCGAACTTTTTCTTCTAGCGGTTGAACAAGGTGATCTGAAATCGATAGAACAGCGCATTCCGGCTGACTTCAATCGAAAGACCAGTCAGATGCTGCAGGGGCCGGTGGTACTTGAGCTTCCTCGCAAAGATTTCCGGCCCCGCTGGCTGGCAGCCAATTATGTTGCGGCAGCCATTTTAACAGTCATGTTAATGGGGGGAGGCGTGTTTCAAACCCTGGCCCTAAAGGCTTCCGAAGTTCCAGTCAGACATCCGTCCAGCTATTCACAAAAAATCAATTCATTTTTATCCAGTTGGCCCGAGCAGTTAAAGGACAGCACCTGGGGGCGTATCGATAAGCTGCACACCCTGGATGGCAAGGAGGTTAAGAGATGAAGAAAAAAAGCAGGTTCCTGGTGTTTATTCTATCCCCGCTGCCGGGTTTAAGCCATCTCTATGTGGGGTGGCCGCACCGGGCCATGGTATTTTTTATGACGTTTATAGGGATTTGTTTCGCAGGTGGAATGATTTCCAGTTTGGGCTGGACCATGAATCAGATGATGGTTCCCCTGACCTTTTTCTGCGCCGCCCTGGTCTGGTTTACCGCGTTTGCAGAAGCCATGAAGCTGGCCGGATCATCAAGAGTTGCTCCGGCAACCGGGGATGGTGAAGCGAATCCTGACCAGGAAGATGAAAGACAGCTTATGATCGGCAACCGCAAACTGGTGACCCTGGCCTTTTCGGCGATACCTGGAGCCGGGCACATGTTTATGGGGCTCTTAAAACCAGGTGCGCAGTTGATGGCGGTCTTTTTCCTGGTGTTGTTTCTTGGGAACTGGCTGGAGATGAGCATACTGGCTTTCCTGGCTCCAGTAATATGGTTCTTCAGTATATTTGATGTGTATCACCTTCTAGAAGAGGAAGAAGAGTTAAAGATCGACTCCCCCAATCTCTTTGACTGGATTGCCCGGCATTCAAAATGGGTTGGCTGGGGGCTTATAGCGGCAGGCGTCTTGATTATTATTCAACGCCTGGGGGGGCCTGTTTTAGGACACTGGTTTAATGCGGCGCTGCGTTCTTATGTCCAAACCAGTATTGTGGCCCTGTTGTTGATCGGTGGGGGGATTAAGCTCCTGACCGGCAGCAAGTCCTCCGGGAAGGAGGAAGAAGCATAATGAGACAGTGGAGAGTAGGAACCATTTCCATGGGCCTCCTTCTGGTGGGGGGCGGACTGGGATTGCTGGCGGCTCAATACAATGCCCGGGCCATAACCGTAGCTATGCGCTGGTGGCCTTTACTGCTGGTGGTTCTGGGTATTGAAGTTCTGGTCTATACCTATTTGAAAAAGAGCGAAGATGGGCGGGTTTGCTACGACATTTTCAGTATAATTATCATTTTGTTTCTGGTGTTTTCCGGAGTGGGACTAAAAACTGCCCAGGATGCGGGGATCGCCCAATGGGTGCAGGAGCGGCTTCAGCTTTCGAGTTATACCATGGTCTTACCGGAAATTCAGGTACAGCTCCCTGCCCAGGTTCAAAAAGTCGTATTATCAGCAGAGCAGAGTTCACGCTTGGAAATCCGCAGCACTTCGGTAGAGACGATGCTGGCCGGAGGGAAAGTCACGGTAAGGGCCAAATCGGAAGAAGAAGCGCGGCAGATGGCGGAACAGGCGCTGAAAGTGAGCACCCGGGAGGCGGGGGATACCCTGTTCATTACTATGTCGGGCGGACATGACATAAAGATCAGCCTGCCGTCCCGGGTGGAGTTGGAAGTAAACGCGCCCGAGCAGAAGGTTGTTCTGACCGCGGATCAGGTACTGGGAAACTATGTTATCATAGGCGATTTCGACAGTGAAGTGCTTCTGCCGGCCGGCGCCGACCTGTCCATTACAGCTATAAACGACGCCCCCGGCAGAATCAGCGGCAATTTGGCCTGGACCACTTCGGCGATGGCGGGCGGGCCGACCGATAATACAAGCGCCGCGGCCAACGGGAATGATGGGCAGGTTCAGGTAAAAAACGCGGGGAGCAATGCGGAGCGGGATGCTCACCAGTATCATCAGAAAAATGATTACATTTCCAGAGTCCAGATGGGCAATGGGACCAACAAGATGACCATAATCTGCGAAGGCAACTGCACCATACGGCAGCTGCCCTAAATGCCATACTAATTCCGAAGAAAAGGCCTAATGGCCTTTTCTCAGCTTGTCGACAAAGGCGACAAGCTGCCAGAGCGAGCGACGGAGGTGAAGAGCAAGGCGCTCAATAGGCCCGCGATTGAGGCGTACCGAAGTACGCTGATTGAGTGGGCCTATTGAGCAACGCAGCTATTCGCTTTTGTCGACGGTCTGAAGGGCGTGTCGCAAAACGTTAATTTAAAAACGTTGGGTGACGCGCCCTTTTTTATTAAAGACAGGCAAATCAGCAGGGAATATATCGGTAAAATTCACCATCAAGCCCAATTCTAAGCATAACAAA
>Ga0228536_1002018_pt1 | contig 14259 bp, 12 predicted proteins | sample SJ1Smetagenome_FD_168611 | JGI IMG/M metagenome (GOLD analysis project Ga0228536, IMG submission 168611) | Enriched culture of PCE-dechlorinating microbial communities from Ithaca, New York, USA - SJ1.S | ecosystem: Engineered > Modeled > Simulated communities (microbial... > Unclassified...
GCGACGGGCGTGGTTGCCGCGGGGGGCAGTCTGGGCATACTGATTCCGCCGAGCACGATTTTCATCATTTACGGCATCATGACGGAGCAGTCGATCGGCGAGCTGTTCATGGCCGGCGTGGTTCCGGGCATTTTGCTGTCCTGCTTCTTTGTGTTGTCCATTTTAATCTGGACGGCCTTCCGTCCGGAGATCGGGCCGCGGGGGCCGAAGAGCAGCTGGAAGGAGCGGGGCAAATCCCTGTCGGGCCTGATCGAGACGCTGATTTTGTTTTTGCTGGTGATGGGAGGGCTGTTTGCCGGTTTCTTCACGCCGACGGAGGCGGCGGGCATCGGGGCGGCGGGTACGATCGTCATCGCCTTGATCGGCCGGACGCTGAGCTGGAAGGGGTTTCAAAACGCGCTGTACGACACGACGCGGATCACCTGCATGATATTCGTGGTGGTGGCCGGGGCGACGGTGTTCGGGCACTTTCTGGCCGTCACGCGGATACCGGCGGACATCGGAACGTTTGTCTCCGGTCTGCAGCTTCCCGGAATCGTGATCATGGGCCTCATCATTGTCATTTACCTGCTGTTGGGCTGCCTGATGGATTCGCTCGCGATGATCATGCTGACAATTCCCATTTTTTATCCGGTCGTTCTGACGCTGGGCTTCGACCCCGTCTGGTTCGGCGTCATCATCGTGGTTATTTCCGGCATGGGCGTAATCACGCCGCCGGTCGGCATCAACGCCTACGTGGTGGCGGGCGTGGCGCGCGACGTGCCGCTGCACGTCATCTTCAAGGGCTCGCTGCACATGCTCTATGCGATGATCGCCCTGGCGTTCCTTCTGCTGCTCTTTCCGAAAATCGTGACCTTTCTGCCGCAACTGCTCCGCTAAAGGACGGATGACCCTTTTCCGCCCAGATGCGTACGGCTTTTCCGCGTGTAAAAACTCTTTTACAGCCGGTTGTGGCGTTTTTTCACATCTCCTGAAAATCCTTATTTCAAATGTCTCTGATTTTCATCAGTTGCATACCTTCCTGGTGCAATACCTCTCTGGCATGGTTGCTGCTTCTGCCTGCGCAAGTTCGACTGACATTGCAAACAGGAGTATCAACGATGAAGAAGTTTCAAAAAATACTGATCGCCAACCGCGGCGAAATCGCCGTGCGCATCATCCGCACCTGCCGCGATATGGGCATACGCTCCGTGGCCGTTTATTCGCAGGCGGACAAAGACGCCCTGCACGTCAAGCTGGCCGACGAGTCTTACGAAATCGGCCCGCCGGAGGCGGCCGACAGCTATCTGAACTTTGAAAAAATCGTCGCCATCACCCGCCTCTGCAACGCGTGCGCCATCCATCCCGGCTACGGCTTTCTTTCAGAAAATCCGGAATTCGTGGAACTGTGCGAAAAGGAAAAAATCACTTTCATCGGGCCGTCGAGCCGGTGCATGTTCAAGGCCAAACCCAAGAACCGCGCGCGGCAGCTGATGAAGATGATCAATATTCCGGTCACGCCGGGTTGCGACGACGCCATCACCAACGGCACGGAGGAAGGCATGAAGCGCGCCCGCGACATCGCCCGCGACATCGGCTATCCGGTGATCGTCAAGCCCTCCGGCGGAGGCGGCGGCATCGGCATTATGATTGCCCGCAACGAGGAGGAACTGGGCCGCGCGATCACCGGCGCCGAAACCCGCGGCCGAAAAGCCTTCGGCACCTCTTCCTTCTACATCGAAAAGTACCTGCAGGGCATGAAGCATGTCGAGTTTCAGGTTCTGGCCGACAGCCACGGCAATGTGGTCCATCTGGGAGAACGAGACTGCTCGGTGCAGCGCCGTTTTCAGAAGCTGGTGGAGGAAGCCCCCTGCCCGATCGTAAGCCCGTTCTGGCGGATGAAAATGGGGGCGGCGGCCATCGACGTTGCGCTGGCGCTGGATTACGTGGGCGCGCTCACCGTCGAATTTTTTTATTTCCCCGAGGAAAGGAAATTCTACTTCAATGAAATCAATTCCCGTCTGCAGGTGGAGCACTGCGTCACCGAAATGGTGACCGGCATCGATATCATCCGCGAACAGATCCGCATCGCCGAAGGAGAGGAGCTCAGTTTCAACCAGGACGACATCCGCATGAGTCTGCACGCCATCGAGTGCCGCATCAACGCGGAAGACGCGCTGCGCAATTTTATCCCCTCGCCGGGCGTCATCCGGAAACTGATGCTGCCCCACGGCCCCGGCATCCGCATCGACGAAGGCGTTTATGAAGGCTATACGTTTCCGTTTTATTACGATTCCCTGATGATGAAGATGATGAGCGTCGGCAAGACGCGCACCGAGGCGATTGCCCGGATGCGCCGGGCGATCGGCGAGGTGGAGCTGGAAGGACCGAAAACCACGCTTCCGTTCCACCGGGTCATTTTGCAGGAGAACGATTTTCTGGACGGCAGCTACACAACGGACCTGGCCGACCGGCCGGACATCCGCGGCAAACTGAAATAGGCTCAAAAAAACCCGCCGGCGAAGGCGGGTTTTTTAAGCGCAGGGCGGATCGGTTCAGGCGAATTCGCCGGGGGTGATGACAGACTTTCCGGTTTTTTCCCTTGCCGCGGTCAGACGGTTGCGCAGCATGTCCATGATGGCATGGAACTCATCGGGAATGTTTTCCTCCTCGCGGTAGGCCTTTTCGACGCGGTCCAGTTTCTCCAGGAACTTTTCCACCCGGACCGAAAACAGCTTGTCGTACATTTCGCGCGAAAACTTTTTGCCGAAAATCTGCACAAACAGCTTGGCGATATCGTCGTAATGCGGAATATAGCCGATCGGCGTTTCGATCGCCTTGTACTCGCCGTGCACCCGGCCTTCCATCCACATGAGCCAGACTTTCTTGTCGACCTTTTCGTTCAGGAATTTACCGTCTTCCTTCAGGAAATAGTTGGTGGCGAAAACCAGCGGCTTGACGATGAGGCGGTTGCCGAACTTCAGATGGTTGGTGAGGTACGTTCCCAGCGGCACCACCAGAAAATCCAGGTTGGCCATGGGAGACAGCTCCCGAACGCCCACCGCGCCGATCGTCGCGGCGGTCGTCTCCGACTCCAGCGACGCGCCGATAAACATGCCGTGGGCCCAGTCAAAGCTCTGGTACACGGGCACGGACGTATCGGAATCGCGCCCGCCGTAAATGATGCCGCTTACGGGAACGCCTTCCGGATCGTAAAGTTTCGGATCCACGTTCTTCAGTTCGTTGAGGCGAATCGTGTAGCGCGCATTCTTGTGGGCCAGGAGAATGTCGTTGCCCTTTTCATCCTTTTTGCCTTTTTTCCACTCGCCGGAAAAATTGTAGCCCTCCTCCGGAAGAATCTGTCCCATGCCCAGCCAGTAGGGCTTGTCGTCTTTCACCAGGACGTTGGAGAAGATAAGCTCGCGCGGCGTCGTCAGGGCTTCGTAAATCACCGGATCATCGATGGGGTTGACGTCTTCGATGATGCCGAAGATGCCCTGTTCAATGTTGACGGCATACGCCCGGCCGTCCTCGCCGTGGCGGATGTAGGCGATGTCGTCGCCGACAATCTGCTGCCCCGGCACCATGGCCGTCGAGGTTTTGCCGCAGGCGCTGGGAAACGCGCCGGTAAAGTAGGTCACGCGTTTCTTGCCTTCCGGCTTCACGCCCATGATGAACATGTGTTCGGTGAGCCAGTCCTCCTTGTTGGCCTTGTAAATCGCCAGACGCAGCGCCAGCTTTTTCAATCCGACGCTGTTGCCCGCGTACTGATTGTTCACGGTCAGAACTTTTTTGCCGATCACGTCGATGTAAATCCGGCGGTCCTTGATGTTCCGAGTGTTGCCCCGCTCGTCGAGTTCGCCCGCGGAATGGACCAGGTAGAAGAAATCATCCGAGCCGGCAAGCGTTTTGAAGTGTTCGTATCCCACGCGGTAAAGCAGATCTTCACTGTGGGCGACGTAGGCGGAATCGGTGATCTGCAGGGCGGCAATGGAAAAGCGGGAGTGCAGCGGGCCCAGGCAGAAGAACCGGACGAAGCACTCCTTGCCCGTCATGATGCCGTCCATGATCCCGCGGATTTCCCGGAGGCCTTCCTCCCGGTCTTTCACATCGATGATCTTGGACACCTTCATGTCGGGCGTCACCAGCAGACAGGTATTTTTCTTGTCGCGGCCCTGGTCGTAAATGCTGTCGAAATGCACCGTGTGGCCGGGCATGGCCAGCTTCTTTTCCTCGCCCAGATCCAGGGCCATCTGGCGGATGTAGCCGATGTCCGTAAAGCTGTCCGTGATCACGGATACTTTCGCCGGCTTGCATAGCGTCACGTACTCTTCGACGATTTTTTCCACGTGGGGATTGTTGAGGGCTTTAATCTTCTGCAGATTTTCTTCGCTTAAAATGGTCTTATCGATGTTCAATTGATCACTCTCCCTGAATGAATTTCGTTGTTCCTTCTTTTCATGCACACAACGCAGCGTAGTGATTTGAAGGCTGAAGGAAATATCGCCGGCATCCCGGTAAATACGGTAAGCGGATCCAAACCCATTTACGCGGGCGACTTTAAAGGACAATCATGTAAAAATCAATCCTTTTTTCTGCGGCATCCGTTTCCGACGAACTTTGCACCGGATCGGGAAGAAGAATCCGCAAAGAAAAGAACCGACCGGTTGGAGGACGGCCAACCGGCCGGACCGTCTTCGGACGGGTGACGACAGTCCGGCCGACAGCCGGATAAGAAATCAGGGAAACGAGGTCTTGCTCAGCGGTCTCTGCCCGGTCCGCCCTTGGGACCGGGGCCGGGGCCCTCCCCTCTGGGCGATCCGTCATAGCGGTCGCGGTACTTTTTCCCCTGGCCGGGCGGTCGCCGGTCCATACCTCTCACGCCCCAGTGGTTCTCCTTCTCCCAGCGCTTGTCGCGCTTCCAGCTGCGCCAGTTTTTTTTGGCGTCGCCGGAGGGAATGCGGCGCTGATCCCATTCATACCCTTTCCACCGGCGGTCCCGGTAGTCGTTTCGCCACCCCGGCGGCACCTCCCGGTAAAACGAGGGCACACGGCTGTAATAGTTCCAGCCCCTGTCGTAGTAGCGGGACCGATACCAGCGTCCCTCCCACGGGCGCCACCACCAGCCGCCGTAAAAGAAGATATCGACATCGACATCGGGCACCGCATAAACGTAGGTTTCCGGAATCACGATCACCTCCGGCGGCGCCGGAAAAACAATCGGCGGCGGGAGCGGAATATTGATGCCGATTTTCACGTCGACATCCGCCATGGCCGAAAGCGGCGTCAAAACGGCCAGCGCCAGGAAAATCATCCTTAAAAAAAACTTTTTCATTGACCTTCTCCTTTCTTTTGCAAAGTTGCCTCTCCGATCACCGGGAAAAACGGTGTGGCTTGATGATCGGCAGCAACCTACCGCCTGGCCGGCACGATTTCAATCCAGTAATCGTCCGGATCGTTGATGAAGTAAATCCCCATCTTTGGGTTTTCAAAGCAGATGCAGCCCATTTTTTCATGCAGCGTGTGCGCGGCGGCAAAGTCCTCCACCTTGAGCGCCAGATGAAATTCGTTGTCCCCCAGGTTATAGGGCTCCCGGCGGTCCCGAAGCCAGGTCAGCTCCAGATAATGCGGGGTCACGCCGTCGCCGAGGTAAACGATGATAAAGCTTTTATCCGGCGGTTCGTAGCGGCGCATCTCGACGAGCGAAAGCGCTTCTTTGTAGAAAGGCAGACTCTTTTCCAGATCCAGGACATTAAAATTGTTGTGGGAAAAAATAAACTTCATGGTTTTTGACTCCTTACGTGAGATTGACTGTAGCGATAGAAACACTTTATACGCCTGCGCTCCGACGAGCCCCCTATTTCAGCGTGCGAAGGCCGAAGGTTTTGCTCATCAGCCCGTCGAACGGACCGAGCGGCAAATGGGCCACCAGCGGCAGACTCGTGGATTGCCGGCCCAGACGAATGACTTTCGGAATTTTTTTGAGAAAGAGTTTGTCGACCAGCTTCTTCACAAATTCCTCCGCCGACGTCGGATTCTCCTGCGACGCGGTGGCGCGCGCCTGCACGTACGCGGCAACCGGTTTGTAAAACGACTCGTCGCCTAGCCGGATGCTGTCGCCCGCGGCCTTGCCGAAACTGGACCGGATCGCGCCGGGCTGCACCGTCACCACACCGATGCCGAAAGGCGCAAGCTCGATGCGCAGCGACGTGGAAAGCAGGTTCACGGCCGCCTTGGAGGCGCAGTAAGCCCCGGCAAACGGTGTGGCGCAGACTCCGGAGACGGAAGCCATGTTGACCACCAGCCCCGAGCGTTTGCGGATCATGAAGGGGGCAACGGCCTTGGTCAGCGCCATGAGGCCGATGACATTGGTTTCAAACTGCCGCCGCAGGTCCTCGATGGAGAGATCGATCATCGGACCGATGAGCGCATAGCCGGCATTGTTCACCAGCACGTCGATCCGGCCGGCCCTGGCCATGACGTCCGCAACGCAGGCGTCGATGGACCGGGTGTCCGTGACATCCAGGATTGCCGTCTCCATCGCCTCCTGCCCGAGCTTTGCAATGGCTTCCGGCCGGCGCGCGGTGGCAAACACCCGGCAGCCCCGAGAGGTGAATTCGCGGGCCAGGGCAAGACCGATGCCGGACGAACAGCCCGAAATGAGGACGACTGAATTTTTGTCCATGCGTTACCCTCCTTATTATTTTTGTGTTCGGTCCGCTTCCGGAAATTCCGGCGGCTCAAAAAAAGACGCAGACCGTCATGCCAGCCTGTCCAAAAGATCGCGGAAAACCTCCAGCGGCTGGGCGCCGGTGATCCGGTAAGCGTTATTGACGATGAACAGGGGAATGCCCGTCAGCCCGAGTAGGCGCCCTTCACCGGCCGCCTGGGCCAACCGGGACGCATAGCGGCCGTCACCTGCCGCGGCAAGCGTTTCTTCGGCGTCAAGGCCGCTTTCGGCGGCGACAGCGCCAATCACCTCCGGGCGGCCGATGTCCCGGGCCCGGCTCAGATACGCCTGAAACATGTTTTCGTGAAACACGTCATGCCGCCCCCGGTCGCGGGCATACTCCGAGGCCAAGAGCGCCAGACGGGAATTGGAAAGAAGGGTGTGTTTCTGAAAAACAATGCCCAGCTCCCGGCCGCGCGACTGCAGCTGGGCGTAAAAAGGCGCGAGGTCTCTGCCTTTAAAGCGCTCGGAAAGCAGCAGGCCTCCAGGCGGCGTTTCCGGATGCAGTTCGTAGCTCACCCACTCATCCTCTATCGGGTATTCCTTCTTCAGCCGATCGACAATCGCCTTGCCGAGATAGCAAAAGGGTCAGACATAATCGGAAAAAATCCTGACGCGGATCATCACAGCACCTCTCGATTCTTAAGGTGCCTGGATTCTAGCATTATCGGCAAGAAAAGATCAACGGGGGATTGCCGGCCGCTGAAAACGGCCGCAGCCGCAAAGGATTTTCAAAGAAGCCCCTGCGTTTTTGCCAGCCGGGGGCTGGCCGTACAAAAACGCAGGAGCTGTGAGAAGGGGCAAAAATATTATTCAGGGCCTCGCGGCAAACAAAAGCGAGGCCCGGTCTGTTATTTCCTCAGATTTTCAATGATCGCCACGATGCCCTGCCCGCCGCCGCAGCAGGCCGAAAAGAGGCCGTACCGTCCGCCGGTCCGCGCCAGCTGTTTCATGGCAAACATGGCGCAGCGGGCGCCGGAGGCGCCGTTGGCATGGCCGAACGCAATCGCACCGCCCAGGGGATTCCAGCGGTCCATCATGACCGTCTCTCCGGTCTGCTGCTCCAGCTCCTTGATGACGGCCAGGTTCTGCGCGGCAAAGGCTTCGTTGCACTCCACCACGTCCATATCCTGGAGCCTGAGGCCGGCCCGTTTCAGCGCGATCGGAATGGCGTAAGCCGGAGCAATTCCCATGATGGAAGGATCCACCGCCGCCTCGGCGCCGCAGATCCAGCGCGCATACGGTTCATACCCCAATTCCCTGGCTTTTTCGGCCGTCATGAGCAAAACGAACGCAGCGCCGTCGTTGAGGCCGGAGGAATTTCCCGCCGTGACCGTTCCGCCCTTTTTGAAGGCGGGCGGCAATTTGGCCAAAATGTCCAGGGACTCCAGCCGAGGATGTTCGTCCACCTTAAACTCCAGGGGCGGCTTCTTCTTTCCCTGCGGCACGGCAACCGTTACGATTTCATCGACGAAATACCCCGCATCCATCGCTTTTTTGGCGAGCGTCTGGCTGCGAAAAGCAAATTCATCCTGGGCCTCTCGCGATATGCCGTACATCTCGTGCAGATTTTCCGCCGTGAGCCCCATCTCGAAGGGCAGATACGCCCGGCCTTCCGCCGGCGGCGGCTGAAGCTGATATTCCAGAACCTTCGGCGGCGTGATCCGATAGGGCGTCGGGCTTGACGTGAATTTAAACGGCAGCTGGCTGAAGGATTCCATGCCGCCGGCAATAATGACGTCCGCATGCCCGCAGAGGATTTTCCAGGCGGCGTGATTGATGGCGTCAATGGACGATCCGCACTGCACTTCCACGTACGAAGCCGTTGTCGTCACCGGCATTCCGGCATTGAGCACCATCCAGCGGGCCGGATTAATGGGCCGGGACACGTGAAACGCGGATCCCGCAAAAACACAGTCCACTTTCCCCCGCTCGCCAATCCCGGTCTTGTCCAGGAGACCCTTGAGGGCGAGGGTGCCCAGTTCCTCCGCCGTCATATCTTTCAGGCTGCCTCCCAGACGGCCGAAAGCCGTCCGCGCGCCGTCTACCAAAACTACTTCTTTGTTGTTCATTCCCTTCATCTCCTGTTTGTTTTACTTGCTGTCGTATTTGTAAAAGCCTTCGCCCGTTTTCCGGCCCAGCTTCTTGTCGGCCAGCATCTTTGCGAAAAGCGGCGAGGGTTTGTAGCGCTCCTCTCCGGTCATCTGATACATGGCCTCGATGGCGTTGGCGCACACGTCCACTCCCGCCAGATCGATAATCTCGGTGATCCCCATCGGCCAGTTGCAGCCCAGCTTCATGGCCTGGTCAATGTCTTGTGCCGTCGAATCGCCCCGGGCAATCATGTCCGCCGCCTCGTTGTAGATCAGGCACAAAAACCGGTTGACGATGAAGCCGGGAATGTCCTTCACGACAATCGGCGTCTTGCCGAACTTCCGGCACAGCTCCACGGTCCGCTCGGCCGTGGCATCGGTGGTTTCCTTCCCCCGGATGACTTCCACCAGGCGCATGGCGGGAACGGGGCTGAAATAGTGGGTGCCGATCACCCGTCCCGGTGTCTTCGTGACGGCCGCAATCGACGAAATGCTCAATGTCGAGGTATTGCTGGCCAGAATGACCTCCGGCGGACACAGGGCGTCGAGCTTCTGAAAGATCTCCTTCTTGAGCTCGAATTTCTCGAAAACCGCCTCCACGACCATCGCCGCGCCCGCGACCGCCGCGGCCGTATCCGTTGCGCCTGTCAGACGCGACAGCATGTCGTCAAGCGCAGTCTGCGCGAGCTTGCCTTTTTCCACTTTCTTGCCTAAAAACTTCCGAATATTGGCCAGCCCCCGGTCCACGAACGACCGGTCCGTGTCCACCAGGCTGACCTGAAATCCCGCCTCCACGGCAACCTGGGCAATGCCCGATCCCATCGTTCCCGCTCCGATAACGGTAATCTTCTGTGTCATCATCTTACTCCTTTCCCCTCTTTAAAACAGAATTACAAATATCCGTACGCCAGCCAGCCGCCGTCGATATTGACGATGCTGCCGGTCATATAGGACGACTCGTCGCTCGCCAGATAGGCGGCCAGGCCGGCGATGTCCTCGACCTCCCCGATGCGGTGCTGGGGGGTTCTTCTTAAAATCGCCTCCATGGAAATGGCTCCCCGTTCGATGACGTCCTGCACCAGTTCCGTGCGCACGTATCCCGGAGCGATGGCGTTGACGCGGATTTTCCGGTCGGCCCATTCAATGGCCAGCACCTTGGTGAGTTCGTTCACCGCCGCTTTGCTGGCGCAATAGGCGGCGCGCCTGGGCGCGGCAAGAATGCCGTTGACCGATGAAATGTTGATAATGTTGCCGCCGCCCTGGGGGATCATGACGCGCGCCGCCGCCTGGCAGGAGAAAAACACGCCGAACAGGTCGGTTTCCATAGCGGCTCGCCAGTCCTCCGGCGACAGATCCTCGGAAGGGCTGCCCATGGTGATGCCGGCGTTGTTGACCAGCAGATCCAGACGGCCGTACCGGTCGACGGTCTTTTGAACCAGGGCGTTGATGCTTTCCACGCTCCGCACGTCGACGGTTATGGCCGAAGCCTCGCCGCCGGCGCTTTTGATTTCCTGGACGACTTTTTCCAGCGCGTCAAGCGAACGGCTGGCCACCACGACCGCCGCGCCTTCCCGGGCAAACCGGGCGGCAATGGCTTTGCCGATGCCCTTGCTGGCGCCCGTGACAAGGGCGACTTTATTTTTCAGTTTCATAAATACCTCCTGCGCGCCGTTTAAGAGACATGCTTCCGGTCGCGCTGCTCCGCTTTTTCCCGGAGGCGGGCGGCGCGCAGCTCTCCGGTCAGCTCGCGGCCGGCGGACAGCTCCGGTGCGAAATTGCGGATGAAATCGATTTCCTCATCGCTGGGCCGTCGGGTCACACTCAGGTCGGATGCCACTTTTAATTCCCAGGGAATGTCCTTTTTAATGGATTCGATGTCGACAGCCGGGAAAATTTCGGCCAGATACATTTCCTTCGTTGCCGGATCGAACCGAAAAACGCCCTTCGTGCTGATGAGCGCCGAAGGCCCGGAGCCCTGGGGAAACAGGCCTGTCCTGTCACGGCTGTCGCCGCCTTCCAGATAGCCGGGCGACGTGAAATAATCGAGCTTGTTGACAAAGGTTCCGCCGCGCATGGTCAGGACCGTCCGCTTGGCGTAGGAAATGAAATCCGCGGCGCCGCCGGACCCCGGCAGGCGCATCGTCGGCTTTTCATAGTCGCCGATCACAGTCGTGTTGAGATTGCCGAATTTATCGACCTGCGCCACGCCGAGAAAACAGACGTCCACAAAACCGCGGTAGGTTGCGGTAAAGGCGGAAAAAAGATCCGTCGCATAGGAAAAGCCGCGCGCGGAATGGGCGTCGGCGATATTGTTCAGCGACAGAAGCGGCCGAATGTCCACGATGCCCGATTCCATCATCAGCGTCGCGTGCGGCGCAAAAAGCGCCTTGGCCAGAGCGCCCGCCGTCATGGGCACGCCGACGCCAAGAACGACGTTTTCGTAATCGTGAATTTCTCTGGCCACCGCAATCGCCAGCAGTTCGTCCAGCGTATAGGGTTTACTCATAGACCTTTCCCCTCTCTTTCAATAATTGTTCCAGCTGCGGAAGAGTCACCCCCATACTTCTCTCCCGGCCGTCGCGATCCCAGTGCGACGTAAACGCCGCGCCGTAATTGGCGGGAGCGGAGTAGAAGGGCCGGGCACGCAGCTCGTTGAGCGTTTCAACGCCGAACCGCTGGATGTAATGATCAATGTAGGCCGCCCGGTCGGGACAGCTGTAAACCCATTCGTCCATCCAGGCGGCAAGGCCGTCTGCGGTCGCCGCCGCAGCGGAGAACAATCCGTTGTACATGAAGGTGTCCACGTTGTAGTACCCCAGAACCTCCGTAGGATGGGCGCCCCAGGGAGCCTCCACAACGGCGTTGACGCGGTAGGCCGGAATGATCGTCAGATGGGGGCTGGACTGGATGATGTCGTGCTCGACGATTTCTTCACAGGAAACGATGATCCTCTTGCTGGCCAGCGCCGCCGCGGCCACGCTGCCCATCGCTCCCCAGTACTGGGCGTTGCCGTCCACATCCGCCCGCTGCACGTGAATGACGCAGACATCCGGAGTGGCCGCGGGCACCGTGACGATCTCCCGGCGCGTATAGGGGCAGGAAATGATCTGAAATTTGTTTTCGCCCATAAATCCGCGCTTCCGGAAGATATCCGTCACTCGCACCCCTTCCAGGACCGGCATGAAGGTGAATCCGTGCATGCCGGCGACCAGGCGGGCGTTGTATTCAAAATTGGTATAATCCTCGATTTCCAGGGTTCCCGCATTCAGGGCCCGCTCGACGGCGGATCCGCCTTTTTTGCCGCCGGAACGCATCACGTACGTCGATACCAGACGATTGACGCAGCCGCCGGCGACAAGCACTTCGACGTCGAAAATGCCGGATTGTGAATAGAGGGTAAAGCCTTTTTTACCTTGCCTGATGATTTCATAGACCAGTTCGGCGCAGCTGCCCACGGTGTAATTGCCGATCACCACTTCGTCGCCGTCATGGACGAATTTTTCAATCGCCTCCCGCGCGCTCATGACCTTACCGGTTGCTTGTTCCATAACACTTCATCCTCACAGTTTGCTTCTTTTTCTTGATGCCCGCTTTTCTATCGCCTTATGAAGGGCCCCTGAGCCCGGGAGGGCATCCGGGGCCGGTTCATAAGGGGGATTGGGCCATTAACGTTTTGGTTTCCGGCGCCTCCCGCCGCTTCCGATCACGGCGGAAGGCGCCGCTTTGCCGGTATTGGCCGGGTGACTACTTCATCTTGCAGCCGGTTTCCTCGCAGGGCACTTCCACCGCTTTCGCGGAGATCATTCCCTTGGGCGCCTCAAACGCGTGCTTGAAATATTTCGTTTTCGCCACAATTTCCGTGTACCAGTAAGGAACCTGCGCCTGGTGATCGCAGGCTCTCATCGTCCAGAGGCCGGCCGGGCCGTCGTAGGTCAGGCCTTCCCAGGCTTTGATGACCGCCGCGACATCCGTCGTTCCGGCTTTTTTAACGGCTTCCGCCCAGAACATCGTGGCGATAAACGCCTTTCCGCGCAGCCAGGTCGGATAGTAGCCCTTGTCCTTGTAGAACTTGGCGACAAACGCCTCGTTCTTCTTCGTGGGAATGGACAGGGTGTAGATTTCCGCGCCCATGTTGCCGATCATGAGGCTGTCGTTGCCCAGCGCGTCGATCGTGACTTCATCGTTGATGTAATAAGAAAAGACCTTCTGGTTCATGCCCATGGGGCGGCCCTGTTTGAGCAGCAACGTGAGGTCGTTGCCCCAGTTCGGCGTAAAAATGACATCCGGTTTGGCCGCGATGAGCTGGCTCACGTAAGGACCGTAGTCCTTGGTGCCCGCGGGGTGATAGAGTTCGACAACGATTTTTGTCGCCGGGCTGATCTTGGCGACTCTTTTCTTGAAGGCTGCCAGCGCTTCCTGGCCGAAGGAGTAGTCCTGGGCGATGATGGCGATTTTCTTGTAGCCCATCTTGACGATCAGTTCGGCCAGGGCGAAAGAACGGCCGTCGGTGCTTCCGCCGGGGCGGAAGAAGTTTTTGTTGCACTTGACGCCGGTCATGCTGGCCGCGTCCATTCCGTAGGTAAACATGATGACGTTCTGTTTTTCCGCAAGCTGGGCCATGGCGGCTCCGACGGAGCTTCCCGTGCCGCCGCAGAAAAACTTCACGCCGTCGCGCAGAATCAGGTTTTGCGCCTTGCGGGTCGCGACGTCGGGCTTCAGTTCCGAATCGATCGGAACCACTTCCACCTTCTTGCCCAGCAGTCCGCCGCTCTCATTGATCACCTGCGCGGCATAGAGCACGCCGTCCAGATAGCGCTCGCCAATGTCCTTAAATGTTCCGGACAGCGGTTCCGTCGCGCCGATCTTGATGGTGTCGGCCGCAACCGCGGAGGAAACGGGCCCTGACATCATCAGGACTGCAAACAGAAAACATAAACCGTAAATCAGCTTCTTGCTCATACTCCACCTCCCATTGTATTGTTTTGGTCTTTTTTCTTCTCGCCGAATGCAACACTGCATTGACCCCCTGTTCCGCTTTTCAGCGCGTCTCCTTCCGGTCCCAGCGGGGAGGCGCGGACGATCATACTTCGAGGTAGTTTTTTCTCACCTCCTCCGCTGCCAGCAGTTCTTCCCGGTTTCCGGAAAAAACGATGACGCCTTTGCTCATGATGTAGAAGCGGTCTGCAACCTTGATGGCCGCGTTGAAATTCTGTTCCACCATCAAAACCGTGACGCCCGATTTCCGCACCGTGACCAGCATGTCCAGAACATCCTTGACGATCAGCGGCGCGAGGCCTTCCGTCGGTTCGTCCACCAGAATCAGGCGGGGGTTGCCCATCAGCGTCCGCACCACCGTCAGCATCTGCTGCTCGCCGCCGGACAGGTGGCCGCCCTTGTTGTTCTTCCGCTCTTCCAGGCGGGGAAACAGCCGATAAACCTTCTCGACGCTCCAGGCCT
>Ga0228536_1002023_pt1 | contig 14183 bp, 13 predicted proteins | sample SJ1Smetagenome_FD_168611 | JGI IMG/M metagenome (GOLD analysis project Ga0228536, IMG submission 168611) | Enriched culture of PCE-dechlorinating microbial communities from Ithaca, New York, USA - SJ1.S | ecosystem: Engineered > Modeled > Simulated communities (microbial... > Unclassified...
AAGTGTCTCCATCTGTTGGTTCTGTATTGTTGCACCCTCAGTAAAACACCCACCCCCCTGCCCCCCTCCTACCGCTACGCTGGAGGGGGTATGGGCGATGATTGTGCCGGTGTCCTCACCGCGCACGAGATTTGACCGGACGGTTTCCATCTGTTGGTTCTATATTGTTGCGTCCTCAGTAAAACACCCACCCCCCTGCCCCCCTCCTACCGCTACGCTGGAGGGGGTTTGGGCGATGATTGTGCCGGTGTCCTCACTGCGCACGGGATTTGACTGAAGTGTCTCCATCTGTTGGTTCTGTATTGTTGCACCCTCAGTAAAACACCCACCCCCCTGCCCCCCTCCTACCGCTACGCTGGAGGGGGTATGGGCGATGATTGTGCCGGTGTCCTCACCGCGCACGGGATTTGACCGTCGAGTCTCCGGGTGATGGAATTAAAGGCAGATCGCCACGTTACGCTCGCGATGACGAAAAAAACGCCTCAGTCTCCCATCCGCTTACAGTAGCAAACACGGGTTTGGGATGCCAAACCCCTACGTTGGAGGGGGCAGCCTCAGGCGGGCTTGGAAAGGGTCAGGCTGGATTGGCTGGTGATGCAATACTCGATGCCGTCAATGATCTGCTGGAGGTGAGAGGGGTTGTTGACGAAGTCGAAAAGCAGGCTGTTAATGGTGAGAACAGGGCTCTCAGCGTATTCGACTGACCACTGCTGGTAGTAGCTGTCCAACAGGCGCAGGTAGTCGGGGTCGATGGTGTCTTCGATCGAGCGGGCGCGCTGCTGGATCCTTTCGACAAGGATTTCAACTGGCGCGACCAGGCGGATCAGCAAGGATGGCTTGGGCAATTGCCGGAGCACCAGGTCATACAATTTGAAATAGGCTTGATAATCCCGATCGGAAAGATTATTCATCTCATGCAGCGCGCGCACAAAAATATGAGCGTCCTCGTAGATGCTGCGGTCCATGATGGCAGAACGCCCGGAACTCAGCAGCATCTCAACCTCCTGGGCGCGGTTGCCTAGGAAATACATCTGCAGATGAAAAGCCCAGGTGCGCATATCCGCGTAAAAATCGGCAAGATAGGGATTGTTTTCAACCGACTCGTAGGATGCCAGCCAGTCAAAGTGCCGGCTGAGCAGCTGGGTCAGAGAGGTCTTGCCACTGCCAATATTCCCTGCAAGAACTATCAGGCGCTGATCTTTTTGAAGTGTTAGTGTCATGGTTCTCTCACCAGCCCGTGGGCGAATAGGTTTTTTCAGGCTTGATCGTTCAAGACTGATTGTTTTATTGGTAATAAACTGCGAATAATGTTACCACGCGGTGAAAAGTGATGGGTCAGCTTTTCAGGGCTCTTTTACAGTTTTCCAGACCGATGGGCTCATCGAGTTTCATCCTGCCTGCAAGACCTGCCATTTCTCTGTTTTCTGAGCAAAGCCTATATAATCTATAGTCTTCAATTGTGGGCGGGTGTAGACTAGAAGCGTTCAATATCGTAAAGGTTCTCAAGGAGAAAAATGCCTAACAATTTACTTATACCGCTTATCGTAGGCGTGTTCGTGCTGCTGGGTTTACTTTCCGGCATACGCTTCATACCCAACAATCGCATCGGGATCGTGGAAAAACGCTTCGGACGCCGCTCACTCAAATCGGGCTTTATTGCCCTGAATGGGGAAGCCGGCTATCAACCCAACGTGCTCCGTGGTGGTTTGCACTTCCTGATGCCCATTCAATACAATGTCCACATCGCCCCGCTGGTGACGATCGCACAAGGCAAAATCGGTTACGTCTTTGCCCGTGACGGTGAACCGCTGAGCGCGATGCAGGTGTTGGCGTCCAACATTACTGCCAATAACTTCCAGGATGTGACGGACTTCCTGACCCACGGAGGTCAGCGCGGTCCGCAACGCCAGATCCTGCGCGAAGGCACCTACGCTATCAACCTGGCGCAGTTTGTCGTCATAACAGAAGAACGCGTTTATTACCTCTCGCTCAGCAAGGACGACCAAATGGTCATCGAGAATATGACCTCGGTTATCCGTGAGCGCAAAGGTTTCGCGCCTGTGGTTATCAAGGATTCGGACGATCTGATCGGGATTGTGACCGTGCATGACGGACCTTCCCTGCCATCGGGCGAGATCATCGCGCCGATTGTCGGCTCGGACATGACCGACAGCGCCACCTATCACAACAACTTCCAAATGCCTGACCGTTTTGTGAATGCTTCTGGTTTGCGCGGTCGCCAACTTCAGGTTTTGGTTGAAGGCACCTATTACCTCAACCGCCTCTTTGCCACCGTGGAAATGATCCAGAAGACAGTCATCGAGGTGGGATTCGTCGGGGTGGTGGTCTCATATACGGGCAAGGTCAGCGAAGATCTCTCCGGTTTGGATTACCGACACGGCGAGTTGGTCAGCAAAGGCAGCCGCGGTGTTTGGAGTGAACCGCTCTTACCTGGTAAGTACGCGTTCAATACTTATGCCGGCAAAGTGGTGATGGTGCCAACGACCAACATTATCCTGAAGTGGATCAAGTCCGAGGTGGGTTCCCACAACCTGGACGAAAATCTTTCGGAAGTCTCTTTGATCACCAAAGACGCGTTCGAACCCTCCCTGCCACTTTCGGTCGTGATACACATCGACTACCAGAAGGCTCCGCTGGTGGTGCAGCGCTTTGGGGACGTCAAGAAACTGGTTGAGCAGACACTCGACCCAATGGTGTCAGCATACTTCAAGAATATTGGTCAAACTCGCACGCTGATCGAGCTCATCCATGAGCGTAATGAGATCCAGCGCCAATCCAGCCAGGAGATGAAAGACAAGTTCCTGCATTACAACCTGGAGCTGGAAGAAGTGCTGATTGGCACGCCAACCACAGCCGGCGAGGATAAGAACATGGAGGTCATCCTCAATCAGCTGCGTTCGCGCCAGATTGCGGTTGAGCAGATCGAGACTTTCCAGCGCCAGCAAGTTGCGGCACAGAAGGAACGCGAACTGCGCGAAGCGCAGGCGCGCGCGGAGCAGCAGCGTAATATTACCGAGTCGGAAGTCAGCATTACCGTGCTTTCCAACCAGGGTAAGGCAGACTATGCCCGGGCAGTCCAGCAGGCCGCTCAGATCCGCGCACTCGCGGAGGCAGAAGCCGAGAAAATCGCCCGCACTGGTATTGCCCAGGCTATCGCCACCGAAGAGCAGGTTGCCGCTTATGGCGGTCCGCAGTTCCAGGTGACCCAGCAGGTCATGAGCCGCTTCGCCGAAGCCGTGCAGCAATCCCGCGTGGATGTGGTGCCAAGAGTGGTGGTGGGCGGTGGCGGTACCGGAGGCGGCGTAACTGGCAGCAGCATCATGGAAGGGTTGCTGACCTTATTGCTCTCAGACAAGCTCAACCTGGAGGTAAGCGCCACCCAGCGCCAGCCCAGCGAGGAGACCGACAAGCTGAAAGAAGAAATTAGGAAAAGCCTGACGGAAAAGAAAGCAGCTGCCGATAACCCGGCTCCTGCAGCCAAGGGTTAATCATTTCTGAATTGAAAGAAAGGGATTGGCACCAAGCCAATCCCTTTTCATTTGGTGCAAAGATTATTGGCTGGCAGCACTCTGACGACCAGATGAGAGAGGGAGGAGACCAAATATGCTTGGTGAGATCGTTGGTTTACCACAGGTAACGACGCATTACAATAATTTTTGATCTTTTTTGATATTCCAACCCGCTAATGATCTGTCTGACAAAGGGTTTGCATTTCTGCAACATCCAGAGGTGACCCCTTGTATTAATGGGAAATGATGCTATGATATCCATATTAAAGTTGTTCCATCAGAACGACTCAATTTTCACGATTTTCATCGAAAATACAAGTTATTGGCAAGAGGAAGTCCCTGTGGGGATCTTGATACATTTACCTTTTCGGCTCTTTCAAACAGAAAGGAAGGAAGAAATGAAACACTCTTCAACCTGGCGATCCATCGTCAGCCGCCTGCTTTTTGTATTTATCCTGGTTGTTCCGCTTGGTATTACAACGTCACGGGCGGATATTGTACAAGCCTCACCCTCCCCGATGACAGTTCAACAAGCAGACTCAACCATTGACAATTCCGTGCCGGGAGAATTCATCCCTGCTGCTGAAAACCCTTCGGGTGAACTGGCTCGAGAACCCGGCAATCCGGATGTTTCTTTGCCGGGATCTGTCGGTGTTCAGGTAGTTGAAGACGTACCGCTTGAAACAATTCCTGAGGTGGAACAGGTTCCCAATCCAGACGCTCCGATAGACATGAGCCTTCCGGAGAACGTGGGTCTCAGTGTAACACCCGTGGATGTTAGTTTCCAACCACCGAATGTCCCAGAAGTAACTGATCCAGGTGTTGACCAGACTCTTGGGATACCCGCTCCAGAAGTATTGGAGGAAAATGGGCTGGATTCGCTTGGGGGGCTCACTGGCAACCTGGAGGATTTTAACCGCCCCAATGGATTTTTGGGTGGCGCATGGACCGACAAAGTTGCAGGGATCTCGATTACCAATTCACATGCCCAGACAGTTTTTGGGGAAACTACTGCGGCGATTTCAATCCACAATGGCATCGGCGTCAACGAGGCGATGACCAGGGTGCTTTCCTCAGGTAGTGGAGAGGTCCAATATGCAGGCTTCGCCTTTAATTATGCGGACGGGCAGGATTTCATCTTCATCAAGGTCCAGGACAACAACGATGACGGTTTATTCGAATATGGCGCTTGTTATACTGGGAATAACAACCTGGTCTCCTTTGGTTTGGGCTTCTTCGCACTTTCAGGATCGTTTAGCGCGGCTACACTGCACGTGACGGTCAACGCGAATCGAAGTGTAGTGATCGCATTGACAGACCTGGCTGGTGGAGGAGCGGATCAAAAGTACATCTGCAATGGTGCCCCGGCAGTAAACGGCAGTAAATTTGGCATCGTCTCTTTTGGTGGAGGTCAGCTGGAAGATGTTACCGTCGAGGCAGCAGATCCAGATCCCTTCACCTCCTTTGCAGATCAGGATGGACCACTTGGCTCTGACTGGTATGTTCAGGCGGGAGATTTGCAGATTTATCAACAGAAGGCGGTCAACTGGGCCTCTGCCTCAAGCCTTGCTACTTACAATAGCCTGGGAGCAAACTCAGTCGAAGCGGACATTTCTCTCACACCCGGCGGGGGTCCTCAGTTTTCAGGTTTGGTGCTTAATTATGGTGTGGGCGTAGACAATCTTTTCCTGAAAGTGCAGGATAACGATGGCAATGGAACGTTTGAGAGCGGGGCGTGCTATACCGGGAACAACGGTACTGGATTTGGTTTAAGTTTCTTTGCCCTTAGTTACCCATTTACCCGTGCTCATCTTACTGTTTCGGTGAGTAATGACCGGGTCGTTCACTTCCTTCTGACCCATATCGATGGAGGTAGTGGCAGCCAGTATTATGAATGTGCCAACGCACCAGCGATTGAGGGTTATGGGGTCGGAATTGCCAGCTGGCATAGCGGAAAGGTGGACAACTTCCAGGTGGTACAGGACTTCCGGGATAACTTTAACCGCGCCAATGGTCCGCTTGGCACCAATTGGACTGTTCGTGATGGAAACTATGAGATAGTAAGCCAAAAGGCCAAAGGAACATCTGGATATGCTCGGGCCACATTTAATCAAATAGGAGGAAGCCGCATTGAAGCGGATGTGTCGCTGGAACCCGGAGTCGGAGCTAAGTACAGCGCGCTGATGTTGGATTATGGCGCGGGAGCCAACAACCTGTTTATCAAGGTGCAGGATAATTTCGCAAACAACACTTTTACCACAGCCGGCTGTTACATTGGGAATAACACAGGTGGCTTTGGTGAAGGATTCTTTGATTTAGACGCTCCGTTTACAACAGCTCATATGATTGTAAGTGTGGATGAGGCGAGGGTGGTGACCCTTGTGTTCACAAACATCAATGGTGGAAGCGGAACACAGGCTTATGTCTGCGGTGTTGCTCCGGCAGCCGAAGGACCATTGGCAGGAATTGCCAGTTATGGAGGCGGTCTAGTTGACAATGTCCACATCGATCGCGTTTTTGGGCTGGACCATTTCAATCGCCCTACAGGATCTTTAGGCCCAAGTTGGGAAACTAGAAATGGTGTCATGGGGCTGGTTGATCAAGCCGCACGCGGGACCACGATGGGTTCAAGTCTGACTCTCTTTAAGAATGTGACAGGAAATCGCGTTGAAGGGAATATCGTCGCAAATCCCTCTGGTGAATTTAACTTCTCCGCGTTTATCCTGAATTACGGCACAGGAGCCAACAACCTGTTTATCAAATTCCAGAACCAGAACGGAGATAACGCTTTTGAATCCATTGGATGTTATATTGGGAATAACTCCGATGGATTTGGTCCCGGGTACTTCAGCATGACCTCTCAGGTTATTTATGCGCATGCCAGCATCTGGGTTGATAGCACCAGAACGGTACACATTTTGCTTACCCGCATCAATGGAGGAACCGGCATGCAGTTCTACACTTGCGCCGGGGCGCCTGCCGCAGAGGGAAAGCTGGTTGGCATAGCAAGTTGGAATGGCGGTCGGATTGATAACGTAACGGCATCCGAATACGTCCCGACATTGGATGAATACCTGCCGGTGATAATCAGGTAGTTTCAGAAGAGGCTCCATTCCTACATTGACAGATGACCTAAACAAAACATAAAGCTCTCTGGGTGAGAAAACTATCCAGGGAGCTTTAATTTTCTGACGTTACAAATTGTGTGTGACTCAGGAACCTCTATACGGGCCGAATTTACGGAATTGGGTGGGTGGGACGCGCGTCAGGCGGTCGGTGGCTGGGCTGAGGAGGTAATCGAAGCCGTCCCGGTGGAGGATTGGGATTCGGCGGCGGCGTTTCTTGAAAGCTTTGCGCATATCCTCTGAAAGGAAGTAGTAGCTGTCGTACTCTTTAGGATATTCGTAGAGCAAGCGATCATAAAGGTCAATGAATTCCCGCCGGTAAGTGGGTGTGACCTGGTCGAGATTGCTGATGACCCAGCAGACTTGCTCGAAATCCCAGTTGTAGGTAAGCCCGATAAAGCGGTCGTCAGCCGTTATGTAGGGTGAAAAAGGAAACTGGCGGCAGCTGAGGGTGCGGTAGTCTCGCTCGCAAAATTCGGGACCACGGCAAGCCATCAGATGCATGTAGCCCGGAGTTTCCGCTTTCATCTTGGGCACGTCGATGGGATCGATGGGGCATTCATCTCCGCGAAGGCGGTGCCAAAGCTGGGTATTGGATTTGAGGTAAGCCCATTCTTCCTTGAAGGCCACCGGCACCGCCACGCAAATATCGCAGCAAAAGGGTTTGCCCGAGGGGTTGTGGGGTGCGCATAGTCTGCCGCAGTCGACTTCGGCAATCGGGGCGGCAAAGCTGGCATAAAGTTGGGCGATATCGAGATCAGGTTTATAGGTCATGAGGGTAATTATAGCTGATGGAAGGTGGCTGATGGGTGATAGCTGATTGTCGTCGGTCTGTTTCTGTTTTTGAACCTGACCCTATTCCCTTGACCAGGAATAATCCGATCTGTTGTTCGTGCGATGCATCTCAAAAGAAACGCGCATTCCCAGTCATATGCACTTCTCAAAGATGCTTTGTCCCTGTATCTGATAATTGAAATTTTGGCTATTATTGACGAATGACACATTCATTATGGAAAGCACAGGTTTTTTGGTCATTTTGCCGTTCAAGAACTGCTGGGATGCGGGCATTAAGAAAGCGGTGGTTTTCAGTTCCCACTTCGTGTCCTGCCACCGACGTTGGCCTGAACTGCGCCTGTCCGGGCACTGTCCCTACATCCGCAGCCGGCTGGAGCAAATCCGCAATGTTTTTTTGGACACGGAATACAGCCGCAAGCAACTTGGCTATGAAAAGGGCAATCATGATAAGGCTCTGGAGAACACGGTCCGAGCCTGCATCGGGAGAACTTCCTGATAGAATAAGCGCATGAAACTGAGCAGATTACTTGACCCTCGCGGAACAAAAATCGCGTACCTGGGGTTGGCGATGGGCGGTAATGTAACCTGGGCACTGCTATTCTTCAGCCTGGTCGATAGCATGGTGGCGCGCTACAGTGATCTGATGACGGGCTTGGATACGACCCTGATGCTCGGCATCTTCCTCGGTTCCCTGGCAATCGGCTTCCTGATATCGATCATTGCCAAGGATAAGCGCGGCTTGACCTACGGGATCTATGGCGGGCTTGCCGGCATGCTCGTGATCGGATTAATGACCTGGAAGAGCGGCTTGCTCTCAGCGCTGGTTGGACTGATGGCAGTTTTTGGTGGTTTTAATGGCGGATCCCTGGGGGAAATGTTCCAGCGGACCCGCAAGCCGAAATAGAGCGATCAACTAATCAGGTTTTGACGCAGAACTGGTCGGCAGCCAGGGCATCTGTTCGCCTTGTATTCCAAGGTGTTCTGCGAGGGCAGCTCGCATGGCTGTGCAATCATCCCAAGGGTATTCTTCAACGCCAAAGCACATGGACTGCTCGTGCCCCTTACCGCAGGAGATTACCAAATCGCCCGGTTGAGCCAGGCTGATGGCTTTGCGCAAGGCATCCCCTCGATCCCCAACGCGGTAGAAATTCACGCCTTCCACCCCGCCGGCTTGGATCGCTGACTGCGCCATTTCGTCCAGGATGCCTTCGAGCGGCTCTGTACGCGGATCTTCCGCTGTGAGGATGGTAATATCGGCGAGTTTGACCGAGACCGCTGGCATCATGCGGCGCTTTTCGCGGTCGCGCAAACCGGCTGAGCCATAGACGGCGATCACCCGCCCATTCATCATGGCGCGGGCAGTGACCAGGGCATTCTCGAGCGCGTTTGGCGTGTGCGCGAAATCCACGATGGCAGTAAAGTCCTGCCCAAGATCGATGCGCTGCATCCGCCCGGGGATACCCTCAAAGCTCTCCAGATCCTTCACAGCCTGCTCAAGCGGTATGCCAAGCGAAGTGACCGCGGCAAGCGCAGCGAGCGTGTTGGAGACGTTGTAAATGCCGGCGATGGGGCAGTGCACTCGTAATTTTTGTGTCTCAGTATGCAGCGTGAAGGTCACTTCGCTGGTGGTGCTGGCGATTTCATCCGCCCAGAAGTGGGCCTCGTTGATCCGACTGTAGGTGAGGAAGCCAGGTGGCGACACGCGCTTGAGATAGTCGTAAGAGCGGTCATCCTTGTTCAAGACAGCCAGCCGCAGATTGCCGATGTGTTTACGCGGGGTTTCCTGGAGCATTTCGAACAACCTGCCCTTGGTTTGGAGGTAATTCTCATAGCTTCCGTGGTAATCAAGGTGTTCATGGGTCACGTTTGTAATAACCGCCAGGTCGTAGTCGCAGGCGATCACGCGCCCTTGCGCCAGCCCATGCGAGGTGGTTTCGAGTACGCAGTGCGTTATGCCGGCGGCTACCATTTGCGCCAGGTATGCCTGGATATCGGGGGAGTCGGGCGTTGTCACGTGGAAGCCGGTGTCAAGCGCCTGGTCCCCGATCAGCGCGTTGACAGTGCTGATCATACCCGCAGGGATACCGGCTTTGGTCAGCAGGTGATGGATCAGCATGGAGGTGGTGGTTTTACCATCGGTGCCGGTGACACCGATCATGCGCAGTTTCCGCGCCGGAAACCGCTGGAAGCTCGCCGCCAGGGTTGCCAGGGCGAAATGCAGGTCTCCCTGCAGCTGAACGTAGGGTATGGCAAGCTCATCCGGTTTGGGACGGTCGCTCAGGATGACGCGGGCGCCGTTGGTAACAGCAGAGGGGATGTAATTGTAGCCGTCGCTGCTCTCACCTTTGATGGCGATGAAAGCAAAGCCCTTACGAACAAGGCGGGAATCGCTGACCACGCCGGTGATCATCACTGGCGGGACGGGATGCAGCGCGGTCAGAGGCGCGTTTGCAAAGATAGAGCGGAGTGAGCGGCGGCGAATAGGTTGGTCCATTTCCATTTACCTTCGCTTTTTTACAGGCTGCTTTTTGTTCATCAAGTAGGCAGCCAGGAGGCTCAACAGCCCGACACCCAGGCAGATAAAGCCCCAAGTGGTCAGCTCACCCCGAGTGGCGGCAGTGGACTCGGTTATTTCCATATCAAAATTGATTTGTTGCTGGGCTGTGATGGCATAATTGCCGCTAAGGCTCTTATCGCCAAGCGCCAGCGAGATGGAGGCTTTGGAAATCCCGGCTGTAAATGGCTCCACTTCCCAGATAAAGGTCTTTCTTCCGCTTTCCACCGGGATCAGCATGCGTTTTTGAGGTTGGACGACTGTTTTGATCATGTCGAGCTGCAGGTCAAAAACCACGCCGTCATCCAACACACTTTCCAGCGCTTTGTCTGCCTGGTAAGCCACCGTGATCAGATTTTTCCGTCCGGTTTCCAGCTTTTCGGGGTAGGTCACCATCACGTTCAGGCTGCCCCCGCTGCCATACATCCAGTCCGCCAGCGCAACAGCCTGGCTTTGAGATGGTACGGGGATCGTCCGGCGTGTGAAGAGAAATCCGCCGACTGCCAATAAAAGCACACCCGCAACAAGGAGAATGGTTTGCCCTTTAATTTTCATTTGAACACCACCAGGTAAATTATGCCCAGAACCAGGATCGCAGAGGTGATCCTGCCGAGTAACGTGTAATCATTTCGAAGCGCGTACAGCAGCACAAACGGCAGCAATACTTCGATCACAAGGATAAGCAAGTTGATACGGAACTTCTTGGTCTCTTTGTTCAGGCTCATATCAGGCTCCACCGCCAAGCAGCCACGACCAGATGCCCGTGGCAATTGCTATGACGGTTATCGGGATTAGACCATAACCGATCAGCTTGCGCAAGACCTTGCCTTCCTGCCCGCCGAGACCGACTGTGATACAGCTGACGATCAGCTTGGTGGGGGACATCACGCTCCCCATCGATCCGCCAGCATTCTGGGCTGCCAGGATCAGCGGAACGTTTAGCTTCATCAAGCCAGCTGCCTCCGCCTGAAGCGCGCCAAAAAGGATGTTGCTGTTATTGTTTGTCCCGGTCAGAAAAGCGCCAATCACCCCCACAAAAGGCACTACTACGGGGTAAATCACCCTGTTGATCGTTTCAGCGATTCCACGGGCGAGCGTGCTCGTCATGCCGGTGTGGGTCATGATCGTGGATACTCCCGCCATGACGATCATGCCGAGGCTGGCACCGACAACGTTGTGCGAAGTCAGGCTGAGGAGGCGTCGGGGAGAGGTATGGTCGAGCATTCCTTCATGCTTCAATACGATGTATGAAAGCAAAGATGTCACCAACAACACCGTTGCTGGGTGTGAGAAGGGATGGATGACAGGGCTGGATTCTGCCGGGGTAACGAACCCCAAGCCGGAAACAATCTCCGGGTATTGGAGGCTGATCGAAACCTGGTTGAGGAAAGCATTGAGCGGTCGGATCAGGGTGACAGCAAAACCGATCACCACCAGCAGAATGTAGGGCGTAAGGTGCACCAGGAGATCCCTGGGATGCAGTTCATGGTCGCCGTTCGCGACAGCAGTTTTGGTGCCTTGATAGCCGGGCAGGCGGGTGAGCAGTACGAGCGTGGCGATGCCAACGAGGGAAGGTCCGATCGTGCTCAGGCTCCAGAACCCCTGGCTATTGAGAAGGTAGAGCGATGTGCCCATCGTGAGGCTGACCGCAAGGATAGCGGGAAAGGCATGCCGCACGCCCTTCCAGCCTGTGCCAAGCAGGGTGATGATCACGCCTGTGGGCACGAAACTGAGCCCGAAAAGAATAGCGGCATAGGGGGCTATCAGGATGCCAGGCACATGCGTAACGGCGATCAGCGACTCGAAAGCGGATGCCATCCCACCGAATGAGACCGCCCAACCGTGCCCGATAGTGGTCATTACAATCGAGAGGATCGGGTCATAGCCCATCCCCACCAGGATTGGCGCGCAGACCGCCACCGCCACTCCGAAACCGCCTTGACCTTGCAGGAAAGACGTAAGCAGCCATGCAATCAGCAGCAGCTGGATGGAACGGTCATTCGAAAGGCGCGGGATGAAAAGGGCAATAGCGCGGATGCTGCCGCCTTCGCTGGCGAGACTGTAAAGCAGCAGAGCGCCCCAGACGATGACCAGCAGATTCCCCGCCAGCACCAGGGCTTTCACCTGCGACCAGGCGAGGATCAGCCAACTTCCGCCAAAAGCGATCAGGCTGACAGCTGCCGCAACCAGCCAGCTCATGGCGCTGGCACGTAATGCTCCCCATTTGAAGAGGAGCATCAAGATAACAACGGTTAGGATGGGCAGAAAAGATAGCAGCCAACTGCCGGGGGTCAGTTCCATAGGGGTTTTATTATAAGCTCTCGCGCGGGAAATGGGGCTGTTTGTTCTCTTTGGCTTCCCAAGGGGGAAGCTGGCTCCCGCCGCGAAGCGGATGGGAGACTGAAGAGGGTGTTGATTTTCCTAATGTAGGCCGGGTCATCGTGCTCGAAGTGGATGCGCAATTCAACCCGGCATTTCTATATTTTGCGAGTGAGCACTTGGAAGCGAAAACTGTTGGCAAGAGTATGCTGATATGATGGTAAAATACTGCACACACGGGGCGGTGGCGGAATAGGCAGACGCAACGGACTTAAAATCCGTCGGTAGTGATACTGTGTGGGTTCGACCCCCACCCGCCCTATAAGAGGCTTGCAAAAGCCTCTTTTCTTTTTCTGTCATTCTGAACCTCTTTTGTGAAGAATCTGATTAGTAAATATGGATGCTTCGCCTTCCGCACCGGTCTTCAAGCCCTGACAGAGCGCGAACTTTGTAGGAATTTGGCACGCCAAGCCCGTGTCCCCCTTGTCGACTATTTCTGTAGCGAGTTTTAATTCGTGGAAACATTATAGCACAAATGTGCTATAATGCAAATTCATTGATGTGCTTTGCAATAAGTAGAATAAAATAAGTGTGGAATCTGAGGACAGGTTGATTATAAATTGCGAGGTGGAAGGTAGTTACCCTGTATTGAGGTTGGAGTAATTCATATGAATCGGGCATGGTATAATCTGTATACAGTACAAAAGGAGCATAATATGTACAACCGATACCTCGACGAGGAAAAAGCGCTTGAGGTTATTATTCACCTAACCAAAAGTACAAACGACGTTTTTCACCTGATGAAGGTGCTTTATTATGCTGAGAAATTGCACTTGGAGAGGTACCAGCAGTCCATTTACGGCGATTACTTTATGAAGATGGAAGATGGTCCCGTTCCGAGTGGCGCTTATGACATCGTGAAATGTGCAAGGGGGGAGGAAAGTAAGTACGACAACAGGATCGAAGAATTACATCCCGAAGAGGCTTTTTATTTCATCGACAAGAATACATTGATACCAAGACGAGAACCTCGTCTGGAATACTTGACTGAGAGTAATATTGAATGCTTGGATGAAGCAAACGGTCTTTATGGTCAGATGGAGCCTTACAATCTATGGCGAACTGTGCATGAAGAGGCGGCATATAAAGGATCAGACTTAAATAGACCGATACCAAGCAATAAACTTGTCTTGAGCTTAACTAATGGTGCTGAAGTATTACGGTACCTAGCCGAATGAGCTGACGGGTGGTTTTTTGATGCTCACTTGTGGTTGTATATATTATCTAACTGTGCAACTACAGTTTATGGATGAAGCAAAAAAGAAGTTCCTAGTATATCTCTGTACCGATAAAAACCCTATCTTTTTGAAAATTAACTCAGTCAGCCACAATCAAAGGAATGAGGTCATTCTTAGAAAAGAGAAATATTGTGGACTGGACCACGTCTCTTATCTTGATTGTCAAACTGTCATCACGACTGTCACGGAGGCAGAAGTGATTAAACAACTTAAGCTAGAAATTAATTCACAGAGAGAATCGCTTTTGCATGAAGATTTGAAACAAGTCAGGGTCATCATTAATCAGATGCGTACGGTATCGGACAGACATAAGGAAATGATCTCTAGGGCAATTTCTGAAGTTGTTGACGGAGAAATTAGCATTTAGAGAATATTTTGATTCAGGCGAAGTACTTGAATTTTGGATTACTTGCTTATGAATACAAAGAGGGGAAGCTAGTAGTCTGTCAAAGCTAAAGATCGAAGCAGGCACGGTTCTTGCATCCTTGAAGGAAATCTCACTCCAAGGATGAAGGAAATGTACCAAAAATACTTTGTCAGACTCACCTCCGAAGAACGCCAG
>Ga0228536_1002025_pt1 | contig 14138 bp, 15 predicted proteins | sample SJ1Smetagenome_FD_168611 | JGI IMG/M metagenome (GOLD analysis project Ga0228536, IMG submission 168611) | Enriched culture of PCE-dechlorinating microbial communities from Ithaca, New York, USA - SJ1.S | ecosystem: Engineered > Modeled > Simulated communities (microbial... > Unclassified...
TCATTCCCTTTTTCACTTCTCTTTTCTGAAGTATTCCAAGGTCGAAGACGGAACAAGAGACTCATCTGGGCAATCAGCGCCGCAAATGCAGTGATGATGAGGACGCCTGCCATCAGGATGATCATGACGATCACGCCTAAAGCAGGTCCGCGCAGCAAATCCATCAGTTGTGACATATAGACCTCCAATCGTTGAAATAGAATCTGGCGTTAATCAAGAATTTCCGACGTTCATAAGACTCTCACCTAAATAGGTAGAGTAATAAATCAAGCAAGCCCACGATTTTGTGTGCTGGTTTCATCTATCACCCTATCTTCTGGTTCGATAGCGATGGATCAACTCGCTGGCGCCTGCCAATGGATTGACCAACGACATCGGATTGATCAGAACTTGCTGCAGCAACATGGCAAAATAACCTAACGGGATCACCAACCATAAAGCCCAAAGAATAATCGTGGTTACATTTCCGCGTGTATTCGCAATCACTGCTGATGCGCTTTCAGATGTCCCTATCAGTGCAGCCCATTGATCTGCTGATAATTGAGCGGTGTATGCCAGGTAGAGCCGGCTTCCGATGACGGCCAGGGAATAAATCGCAATTCCCGATTTCATATTCCACAGAAGGGTATGTTCCTGCATGTGCACCAGTAAAAGGATGATTGTGCCAGCGATCCACATCGCTGCACCCAGCCAGGGAACCGGTGCTCCCATCCCCCATTGGCTGATTACCCACAGCACCAGAATAATCGCCGTTGTGATTTGAGCTGTGTATAAATCCGGAGTAGCAGCCTCCCGCCCACTTCGTCCTGGTCGGAAAGCTGCTCTGGATTGCACACGTTGATCCACGAAACGGATGATCAACCCTGCGCAAAGAATACTTACCAGAGCAGCTCCAGATTCGCCAAGCCAGTAAACGGTTGCGAGAACACCGTTCAACAGGTAAGTAGGCAGAGCAGCGAGAAAATCTCCAAAGATGACAAAATAATCTGTCATGACCCAATGCCTCCTTACTTGTCATAATCGTTTCGTGGACACCACAACCCAATCACCAGTAGTAAATAGATGACGGCCATGAAACCCAGGACGACTGTCAGCAACACACCGACCGCAATCGATAAAATCTGCACTTTGACCTTTTATGGCACCAATGCCGGAAGAGCCACATATACTTGCATCGTTCCATCAATCCCTACTCGCCTCGGTTGGGTGATTGGAACTCCAAGGAAGCGAGTCCCCGTGGTCACTACGTCCATTCGCAAGTTGAAGGTCCCTGGATCTGCAAATGGAACGCGGAGTGCCTGGCCAGTAGCAGTACAGGTGCCGCCGCCATCACATCCGCCTGTCCATGAGCCAATTCCGGGAATCAGGGTGAAATTTGCCTGGTGGACGAAGGCTTCATAATGGGTTTGACCTAATCTACCTGTGATCCAATCCTGGCTGGCGGCATCTAATGCTGCAGTAGCTTGCAGAGAAGCTACCGCATCCGGTAAATGTTCTACATGTGTCCGGCATTCCTTGAATACCATTTCTGTATCTGAGACACCATCATTGATAGCTGATCCAGCTCCGGTATTGCAATTGGCGGTTTCTCCGGAACTGGTTGAGCGGCAAACATCTCTTTCTTCATAAATCGGCTCATACCAGGTGAAAATCACTGGAGGAACTGTCACCCTGACCTGGATATCTGCACCGCGTCGATTTTCAGTATCTTGTCCCACTACCAGGGGATTGTTCGGTGCAGTTTTTTGAATGACGAGGACAGGTTGTTGCATAGAAACTGTTGGATCTGGACACTCCCTTGGGGGAGGAGGTGGGGTAACAATTCCCGAGCAACCTCCAGGAATAGCCGCACAGTTTTGTGAACCATTCAAATACAACAAATACAACGAGCGGAGAGCGCCATCATTCCAAGTCATTTGAAGCAGGGTTGTGATGAATCCCCACCCGGAGAAATAGGTCCACACATCTTGCTGACCATTGAGAACTGCTCCCCAGAATTGATCCGGGCTGGTGTACTCTGGATGTTCCGCCTGTACCTTGCTCCAATCCAGATTGTCGCCGGCAACAAGCCCAAGAAAAGAGATCAGGCTGCCGTAACCATTTCCCAGTGATCCATAAGAGCCGGTCAAACCGCTTTCTTGGGGGTTCATGGCCATAAAAAATAACGTCGAGGCTGAGGGCAAGACGACGATATTCCCGCTGGGTGTTTGATAACGGTGATAATTTGCATCAAGATCAATGGACTGGCCAAAGGGCAGTTCAATTGACATCCAATCGGGGTGATCTGTGGTAACTCCCAGATCAATCAAATCAGGATTCAGATTTCCATCCGGCTGAAAAACCTCTGACCAGGGATCAGTGCCCTGAGCATAAACAGCAGATGGTATGAGCAAGGTCATGACGACAATGATCAGGAAAAATCTTTTCACTACTTCTTTCCTTCTTCTACAGTTGTGGTGGGAGTTTTTCCCTGAGCGCGAATGGCATTGATTTCTTCTTCCATCAGGAAACGATCAAACTTCCAACCACTTTCGGTTTTCGCGAGAACAACATATGCTGTATCCTGGGTTTTATTGCTGCCTGGTAATGGGGAAGATAATGTGATGGTCATCTGCCAGACTTGCTCGGAACCATTGTCTGCGACTTTTTCTACTGCCTGAGAGGAAGCTGTGACCACAGATTTGGCATCAACGTATTTTTCCCACATACGGTCAGCACCGGCCGTAAACAGCTCATATCCAGCAGGCGTGCTGAGCTCGCAGATGCGCTCAAGCCAGGCGTCTTTTCCTTCCTGATAGTTCACCTGGAAGACCTTCTCAATGGCATTGACAGCTGCAGTAGAAACCAGACTATCTTCATTGGTTGACGCTGTTGAACTTTGCTCCTTATGAAGTGGCCAGTTTTCGATCACCAAAATACCTGCAGCAATAACAACTGCCAGGATGACAGCAATGATCAGATTGCGTTTTGAGATGGGAATTTCTTTCAATTTTTTCTCCTTTCCGGTTAACGGGTTCGAAAGTAAGTTAAAACAAAAACGACCATTCAGATCTCAACGCCCATTTACATGCATTCAAGTTATGTAAACAGGAAAGAAGCTGATGGTCGCTCCAAGGATTATTTGGACCAGCTGAAGATTATCAGCGACCGAACAGATATTTGGTTGTGACTCTAATCATAGCAAGAAGAAACCCCTTATCCTAGGGGGACAAATTTGACGGAATTGGTGAAAAAGCGGATTTTAACTTGACAAAGAAATACTAGAGTATTACATTATAAATAATCTAACCGATAAGGAAAACGAGCATGCCGAAAACAAATTCTGCGAGTAAACCAGTACGATCTTTTCGAATAAGCCCAGAAGGCGTGAGTCAATTAAGAGCGATGGCAAGCGTTATGGGGCGGAGTGAAAGCGATGTTATTGAGGTTGCGCTAGATCGAATGTATCGGGAGGAAATTCGTTATAACCGGGTCCTACGTGAAGGTGCCCGGTCAGAAGATCGGTATCAGATAGATAAAGAGAATGAAGGAGAAAATGAAATTCATCGTAGTGATTCTTAAGTTGATGGGATGGGTTGTCAAAACTGCAGTCATCCTGGCTATTTGCTCCAGTATTTTATTCGTTGCCTACAAGGGAAACCAACCTATGCAGGTTCCTGAAGCTCCGAAAGGGATGACCTACTTCGAATTCGTTGCTGACCGGATAGATGCAGCTAAGACAGTAGAACCTTCCCGGTGCGGGTGGGGTATGATGTTGTCTTTAGTCACTTTAGGCCCAATTTATTCTATTGTTTATACTGAAGTTGGTATCCACCCGGATGGAGCTATCGCACGAGGCACCGCGCCAGATCCAGATATCCCCAAGGATGTAGTGGGTGCGCAATGGTACGAAGTGCCAGGTATCTGGTGGAATACGATTGAAAGATTATCTTGGACGATGGTGGGGAAACAGGCAGTGTATGGATGTAAGTTTAGGCCGGTGAAACAAATAATTGATTCTTCAATCCAATAAATGAGTTACCGATATTGTTCAATTAAATAAAAGACGTTGCTCAATCATTATTTTGTTCATCTTCAATCCAAGAATTTGGAATCAGAGCTCTATCAGCTCCATTCCATGGCTCTTCGACTAGAGCGTTTTGGTACTGAAGATTATTTAATTGGGCATGCTCTAAAATGATTATTTGAAAATTTGGTGCTAATTGTTTACATGCTTCAAAAAAGAAGTTGAACATATTTTGAATATCTTGACGATCATCCTGAAAAATTTGATTAGCGTTGTTGGTATCAATAATTTTCTTGTATTCCTCTGCCGAGACAAAAAAGCCCTGGGTTGGTTGATCCAAAACAATAAACCCGGGCACCGGTCGTTTTTGAGTAATAAAATACTTATGCAAAGCAAATAAGGTGATAATATGGCACCCAACAATGTTTCTTCCGCCCCCCATATTTGACAAAGGCACATCTCGATCAGGCAAATTAGCTTGAACTGTAAGTTTATTAAGATCAAACTGATAATGGTAATCGCGGCTGTACTCCAAATTTAGTGCTTTAGCCCATTCGGTCATCCAATAACTGATCAAATTTATAATCGAGGTTTGCCGCTCGTCAACCAAGTCCATATCTAATTCTTTTTCTAAGAATTCAACTGTACTTTGGGCGTTTTCAAGTTCTGTTCGAAGTGGTTGAAGTTCGTCTGTGTATTCAATGTGTTCAAGGTAATAACTGATTCTTCCAAGGACTCGTGCAATTCTCGCGTTTTCGTTCTTAATTCTTTGTGCATTAACATTTTCTGATTCAATTGCATTAAGTGCGTTTTTCTTTTCTTGAATAATTCCAACGACATTATCCTTCTCAATATTTAATTCCTTTAAATACTCTTCTAGTTTAGGTCGCTCTTTTGACACTAACTGTAAATTTGAGTTTAGTTTTGTTAAAGATTTATTGATTGCTTCAATACTTGGTGGATTCATTTCGGAGAAAGTAGAGTGACATAATGGGCAAACATTCGTATCCGAATCGCTAAAGACATTTATTGATTCTAATCTCTGCGTTTGATAAGAAACTTCACTTGAATACCCATTAGCATCGTGAAGGTACTTTTCTACAATACTTATTTGTTCGCTTTTATCTTTCAAATCTTGCCTTAATAACGATAATTCATCGCCAAGTTTCTGGATCAGACCTACATTTTCAGTTGGAGAAATTTGAGGTTGCCAAGTTTGAGTCATTTTAAGGGTAGAAATGACCTGATCAGTATTTGTCTCATCAATCTCATCTGCAACTAGACCAACTTGCCGTGCTTCAGCAAGCAAACTTTTACCATTATCCAAACGCTCAGATGTAATAGATTCAACTTCTGAGAATTTCCGTTGTGCAATCCGCTCTTTCCTACGGGCTTCATACAATTGATTCTCTAATCGCAATCGCTCTTCCTGTAACACTCCTAAAAAATAAGGCAATGTACTTCTTATTGTCCTTGGTCCCCAATCCTCTTGTTGCTTATGAAACAAAATATGCTTGCTGACAATGACATCATTTTCTTGAAACAAATAATGTGCTGTGTGCCTAAGATTAGCTTCAAATACATCTTGTGATTTCCCCATGCCTGTGAGCGCAAGATTAGAAGAAATCCCAAGTAACGACGAAATAGAAGCAGTTATAGAATCGTCGGTTGCATTAGGATAAAGGGCATCCATTTTTGGAGGAGTAATTGATTGTCCGACCTCAATATATACTTGGCTTTGAGATTTTCCACCAGAACTCACTGGGGCTGGTTTAGCTATAAACACGTTTGTGTCATTGAACTCATATAGAACTGAGTACCACTTGACAGTTGACCTTATTACGCCATCTGGAATTTCACATCTGGATTGTCCAAGACAATACTCAATTATTGCAATAATTGCTGATTTTCCGGTGTCTGATTTACCAGCAATAATATTAACATCACCTGTTTTAAATTTAAGTTCCCGAATATCACCTTTTTTATTGTAAAGGTAGATTGCTTTTATTTGCATGCTCATGGACGTACTCCCCACATATGAAAAATTGTACTAACTTCACCTGCTTGTGCAAACCATCGTCCCACAAATTCAGCTTTTCGAGCACATTCGTATGATTCAGTATCTGTGTTCCAAGGCAATTTTATTTTCTTATCCAAAGAGATTAAAAATCCCATATCATTTATATAAAATAAATTCCCCTGCATCCCATATATGATTCCCTCACGCGTAAACTGAGTTAATCGTTTACATCTCTCTGGAAACTGTACTTTCACTTCACCTTGATTATTAACCCAAACATGCATCTTCGTAGTGATGTTCCTAGGAAGCGTTTCTCGTGTATGTCGATGCAGAACAATGGGTAACACTAAAAAGGATAAGGAGAAAGGCATCCCACTGGGTTGTTCAGATAAGTATCCCTTTATGGCTTGGCGCAATATTAATGAGCAAAATGCAGGATTAAATAGACTTGCAATTTCTATTGAGCGCTTTTCCCAGGGAATCATGACTAGTTAATTCTCCTCTGTAAGCTGTGTTTCCAACCTCTTCATAAACAAGGGATGCCACCAGACTCTTGGTTTTCCCGTAAGATCGTCAGCAAGCATATGGAAACTACCTCTTTTTATATACGGCTCTGATACTTTTTCTCTTATCCTTAAATAGTCAGTATCAAATTCCATGTGGTTTAAAATCTTTCGCCCACACTGCTTTAATGCTAACTCATCTTGTGTATCCATTAGTTCTTCTAAGAAGGCCGCAGAAAAACGCTCCCATTCATCGACCAATCTATTTTCGAAATTACTTAATTCATCCCCAAAAAGGAGCTCGTCTCTCGCCCATCGAGATCGTTGTTCGACTGCCTTATAATAATCTTGTATGGCTTTTTCAATTCTTTCACTTGTTAGTTCGATTTCATGTAATTGGATTACAAATATTCGTTGTTCTGCATCGTCAGGAATCTTGGGAACTTTATCAAAAAAGTCCACAGGAAGCGCGCCTGTTTGGAATTGCTCAGCTAAATCAATAATTTTATCTTCTACTTCGAAACGAGCAATAACAGAAACATCCGACTTCTCCCCCAAGTGTTTAATAACTTTCTCCATCCACCAACCTTCAAGCCTTTCGTAAACAGCACCTCGGTGTTCTCGTCTTATAGCAGTAAAAAATTTTTCTTGGATGTTTTTAGGAATATCATGAACATTAATCGCGCAATCAAGTATATAAGTATTTCTAACAAGAAATTTTCTATCGGTATCTGACAATCGCAAGTAATCTTCACAACATTTTTTTAGAGTATCATCTTTGAGATCAGTCGATAATATTGCCTGAGCTTCGATAAACAACTTCTCATAAGCTAGGTCAAAATTTCTTTCATCGTTTGGTTTAAGTAGTGATGCAATCGAATCCGGCGAAGCCTTTGAGGTGGATACCAGCATAAACCTAGTGATTGATACCTTTACTTTGCCTTCGAGTAATAATCGACTCCAAATTCGTAGAGTTTTCCATAATTCAAGACTTCTATTAGACAATGAAGAAGAAGCCTGTGTATGTTTTAGCTGTAATATTTCATAAGGACTTCCATTTACTTCAAGCGAAATGTCCTCTAACTTTTCAATAGTAAGTTCTGCATCTTCCTGCTCTGATAATAGCTGGAATAATGCATAACGAATTTGATAGATATAACCAAGTGCTTGTGGACCAGCCGTAAATTCAGATGACATATTTTCTTTCAATTGGAATAAATTTTAATAATAACGACTTTAATAATTCTATAATAAAAGTGAAAACTGACCATCTTATCAGCTCAGGTAATTTTACAAAGCTTATCACATCATATTGCATCATGAAAGATCCTCATTAATTACATCGTTCCCACTTAAGACTCTAGAGGAACGATGCAGATAGAACGGAGCGCACACCGTTCTAATTTTCATTACCTCTCCGTTGAGAAAACCAGATGCCACCATCCTTTCCTGCTCGCTTCCCATTTCGCAATCCGTGGAGATTCGTCAGGAAAGAGTTGTAATTTAACCCACTTAAAGCAAGATTGATTTCCCCCTGAATAGCTCTCTGGCAGTTCAGGTTATCACAAAAAACATACAGGTTTCCATTTGATGCTTCACAAAACTTCATCCATTTCGTTTTTCTGGAAAATTGATCCTTACTCACATCCCGCTCTACTTCAACAAATATTACCTCGCCTGTTTTGGAATCGACAGCAACAATATCCGGGATATAAGTTTCACCATTGGATAAGTTGATTGCTTGCGCCCGTCTTTGAATTTTATACCCCTCATCTACCAGGATTTCCCCGGCCTGAATATTGAGAATTGTATGTTCCGGTGAAGAATGATGTCTTATTAGGATATCAAATTCATTTTCTTTAGGAATCTTGCCGGTTAATACCTGGTATGCAACTTGACCATCCTGAGTCAAATGCAGCACCGCAGGCTGATTTCCACCCGAGCTGGAACCTTGCTCAACAACACCACTAACTTGTTCAACCAAGATTGGGAGTTCATTCCCTTCCGGTGATATTAACCAATTCAAGGCTTCATCCAGGTTCTTGTTTGCTGCTGATAAGGAAAGCTGTTTTGCCATCTGCTTTATGATGGATGGTCGTAAAGCAATCCCCATTTCACCCATCACAAAAATTGCCGCTGATGTTTTTTCATAGTTCTTGGTGGACTGCCAGGTTTTTACCCAATCCGGAACAGGCGTAAGGTCCCTCGATTCTTCAGTACCCGATTTTGGGGATTGAATGTCCTGGGCAACCTCATCTTTCTGGATCTGTCGAAGGGCAGCTAAGTGGGCTTCCAGTGCTGCCTTCTCTGCCTGTATGTTCTTTCTCGATTCCTGTGTGGCAATGAGCTCTTGTTCCAGATCTGTATTTTTCTGATTGAGTTCTTTCAAGCGCTGTTTTAATTCATTTATTTCCACTGGCTCAATTTTCTTCGATGCTGACCCTTGCAAAACTCGCAGCCGAACATGAATCAGATAGGCCAGGTCATCATCGCTAAACGATTCCAGGGGTCGGGTCGCTTTTTCGCAGGATTCATCGTAATCCTGATCCAGAAACCTCAAAAGTGCGACAAGATGCTTGTGGGCATTTTCCCATAGTTTCTGAGCATTGGCTTGCATTTTTTGCTCGTGCTCCTCACTTTGCCCGATGATTTCTCTGGAGATCCGATTAGACTGATTGCGTTGGAATTCTTCTAACGTGAGATCAACCACTTGTTTTTCTCCAATTCCGACTTCATCTGCCGAGCATCTTCGAGCAATTGGATAGCCTGGTCCTGATTTTCTTGCTCTGGCGCGCTGACCCACTGTAAAGCGCTTCGTGCAGCTTCAAGATAACCCAGTGTTGTCGAGAGCATTTGCTCATGCATCCCCATGCCTATTGGGGGTACTCGGGTCCGATCAACCTGTTGCGCGAGCTCAACCGCGTGCTGAAGCGTCTGTTGGGCGGATCTGGACTGTGAAAAGAGATCACCTTGTTGGTCCGCAGCAATAATATGAGCGATCTCGCCATCCAAAATGTTCAACTCAGATATCCATGTTTGTGCAGATTTCCTGTAATCTTCTACTGCTTTGACCTCCGGCAGGAGAAGTACTGGTTTTCCCTGGTCATCCAAAGGGGAGACAAAGGCACCAATAATGGTAAAAAACACCGCAAGGCCGAACAGAATCCAACCAAGCTTTTGCAGTTTTTCTTCAGAGATCTGGATTTCCGGTTCACTAGGATTATTCACTGTCATGACCTAACTCTCCAACCTCAATGATTTGTGTGATGATTTCCAGATCAGTTGCGGAATTTCGTTTTCCGCGCTGTTTTAAATCTACGATCACTTGTTTTCCGCGTTCATAATCAATATTGCGGATAAATTCAACCCGTTCAGCAACGACTTCAAAAACAGGAGTCGTCGTGTTTGGCCGGTAACGCAGTTGAATATGCCCTTCAACACCGATCCGACTGCCTTTCTGAACATGTCCGTATACCAATTCAGCCAGGGTGCCATAGACCAGCACTCTTAACCCCTTCACCGGTTTTGATTCCGGGCTGCCATCGATCATCAGGTATAGGCGGACATAAGGGATAGGGTCCTGATTCTGAGGACGTAAATAATCAAAATAGATATCCCCAGTGATGTCACCACGTTGCCAGGTAAGATTTCCTTGCGCCATAATTTGTTGTCTCCTTTGTATAAATGTGTGATGGAATTCAATTGCCTTTATAAAGTACGCTCGTCCTTATTACTCATCTACCCTGTTTCCTCCCTGATATCTAGAACAAGTCCCAATGCATCTGCTAAAAGACGGATCCGATCCCTTTTCACCTCTGCAAAAAGCAGTCGCCAATTTTTGTCGGTTGGGGAATAAAACGTGAAGGACTGCTCAATCATGCGAGCAAGTTCTCTTGGCTGTAATGCAGCCAGGCGTTCACTGGCTCCGCCGGCACCGATGCCAGGATTCTCTTTTATCTTGGCAATGGCTAGACTGTACGGATTCTGGATGTTGGGTTGGGAAGCACCATGAATGATCCAGGATACAAAAGGTAAAGCATTCTTTTCTTGATCGAGTAAAGCTTGCCGATTTTTCCTGTCTGCGCGTGCCAGTAATTTGTCCAATGACCAATTTCCACTCGAATCAGTCACTACCGCCACCGATTGACTGGTTGGATCGTTCAGCAAATTCGATGTATCTTGGGTAGAGGAGGTATCTCTTTCTTCTGGGGAATCTTTAAAGCTTTTAAGAATCTTTAAAAGGGTCTCAAAACAACCCTTGGCTTCCGGGTCGAGCGTCGCAAAACAATCATTGAGGATACCCTTGAGAGTCTCAGAACAATCCTTGGTTAAATCTGAGAGTCTCAAAACAACCTTTGGTTCTGTTTTGACAGTCTCGATACAACCATTGCCCAATAAAGTGATCCAAGAATCTAATTCGTCTTGAACACAATGATCTTCTGATTTCACAAGAAGGGACGAAATAGCTTGGTGGATGGCTTGGTGTTGTGGAGTAAGTGGATCAATCCTCTGTACCTTGAATTTCCAACTATAGCTGCCCTCAGAATTTATCCGATGATCGATGCGCTCAACAAAAAGAGCTAATAGATCCTGAAGACGTTGCCGGCGAGAAAATTCATCAACGGTACGATCACTTAATTTATCCTTATATTTTCCTCGCTCTATCCATGCTGGAAGCCAGTTTGCCACAACGCGAGCATTATTGATCCCTAGACGATTTGCGATAGCTTGATATCCGCCCTCAATCCAGACTGCATCTCGGATCTCGCCTGTCTCATCATTGAAGTAGCACAGATCGCGCAGAACCAGGACAAACATGGCAGCATCTGCTCCGAGAACCGGTAACCAGTTTCTGAGGAAATACCAAGTAACCAGGATGAAATCCCCCTGACCTAATAATCGGTCAGCAAGCTGATCTGCCAGGGTCCCAAGTTCTCCGTCGAGCCGGTGACCAATCAATTCCCGGATGACATCCTGAACGGTCTGATAGTGTGGAATCATTTTGTCGAATTCTTCTTGAGGGAGCCGCGCTGGATAATGCAAGATGTCCTTTGGGTTCGCGTCGACAGCCAATTGCAGAGCAGACTGAGGGGAATCCTGGATACCATGAGCCAATAAGAAAGTTTTCAAGTCTTCAGCATCCCCAGGTGTCAGCGGGGATTCGAATAGTTCATATTTGTTGGAGGACTTTTTGGCTCTTCCTGAGCGCTTATCTATTTCATGATCGGTGTCAATCTTTCTCGCAAACCATCCCAGACTGCTACCGGGTTGTAACAAGCGAAAGAACTGAGCCCGGCTGATCCCAGCCCATTGGCAAATACGCTCAGCGCGAACGGCAACTTTGCAGCTCCCTTTTCGTGCCTTTCCACTGCTCGCCAGATAATACTCCTGCCATAATGCCATGATCAAGAAAATCATTTGTGATCCGACGTATGGCAGCCAGCGCAGGTAATATACCGGTAAGCGAACTACCCGGCTTGGCTCAATTAGGTAATTCCGGATGGAGCTGTAATGGATTTCCAACCCAATGGCATTGTCCTCAGAATCTTGGTCTGGATCCTCTTCCTGAAAGAGATCATCCCCAGCATCAATTTCCTGATCACTGACAACAAAACGAACCTTTACTTCTCTGTTCATCACACCCATTAGGAATCGCTGCAGGGTGGTCGTTAATCGGTTTTCTAACCACTCACGACCATACGAATTCATGCAGCCGATCACAAAAGTGTCATCTGAAAAATCCACCAGATGGGTTGGTTTCACCCAGGTGCTAAAAGTCGCCCGCGACATATCCATTTCGAGGTTAGCAATTGCCGCTTGCCAGGCTTTTTCCGGTGAAAATTCAACGACTACATTCATAGCAGAAATCCCTATCGATAAAAAATTAATATCGAATAAAGCGAAATAAAGGCACAATTACAGCCTTTGTTGGAAGGACAGTGGTTATCCCATTTCTCCCAGAAAAGACCCCTTTACGGGCTTCCTGTGGTTTCAACGTCAGCAACGTCGTCTGCGTCAACGTCTGCGGCATGTCAGCAGCACGTCTGCGGCACGTCAGCATGGACGCAGACGTGGTTTTTGGAGTGAAAAAGAAATTGTCGAATTTCCAGGAAAGGTCAGAGGCCATTAGCATCACTCCAGAAATAAAGTCTTCCCTATTGTCTTAGGAGACGGTTGCAGGATTAAGCTTCCATTGTGAAATGCCTTTGAACCTTCTATAACGAAGAAACAGACAACTTCTCCGACCGGTAATGTATGCTCCCGCGCGATCGACCGAACTTCTTCCTTTAATAAAGCTGGAATTCGGAATGTCGCTCTTACTTCCCATTGGGGGATGGCTTCTTGGTCTTTCTTGGATTTTTTCTTTTGGGTCCCGTCAATTTTCTTTTCCGGCACTGGGAATGCATCGACTAACCATTTATGGTTTGTCGGTTTTTGAGCAGGCAAGATGGTGCTTCCTTTATCGCCTTCAGAGTACAGGGTCATTCGCTGCGCCTTGGGGTACACTAAAAGTTTGATCTCTCCATTGCGGTAAAGTCTTGCGCCATATTCAAGGAACGCCCTTATAACTTCATCTCTAGGAACCGAAAGAGACTGAGCATCTTTGATAATCAACTCCACAACCTGTCGAGGAATTCCCCGGTACGTTACAGTTTCAAGCCGATGAACCTGTTCCCACTTACGGGATCTTTTCTTCCTGAGATCTGCCGTGGGAATTAAATCCAAGGGCTGTCGTGGGATCATAGTTGATTCTTGCTGTTGATCCTCCTCAACCTCGGTTATTGAATTAGGGTCACGTAGACCTGTAAATGCGTCTCGCCTTGCCATCGTGCCCTCTAATATTTCAATACGAGAGTTGCCAAAGCTTTATATTCCTCGGCAGCCCGCGTTTCTGGCGCATACTCAAAAATGGTCTTTGCCTCAGACCAACATTCACGCAAGACAGTCGCCCGATGAATGGGAGAAAGCACCTTGTCGCTGAATGTTGCCTGCAGATCCTGAAGTGAGTCGCGTGACTCGTTGGTACCATCAAAAAAGGTAGGTAAGATCCCCAGCAATCCCCCTTGCCAATTCTTTTTGTTCCTCAAGGTCTGGATAGTTGTGACTGTCTTCGCTAAAGAATCTAATGATGCGAATTCTGTTGCAGTAGGAACAATCACCAGGTCAGCCGCCCAGATTGCACGTTCCTGTAAGCCACCCACTGATGGGGAGGTATCGAAAATGATGTAATCAAACCGATCTTTAGTGAATGTTTTCAGTAGACCTTTTATGTAGGAGATCGGTTGATCCTGGACACCCAACATCATTTGCGCAGCGGAGGTCATTGAGTTGCCTGGAATCAACTGTAAGAAATCACGACCTGTATCACGGACCCATTGGCGGATAAATGTTATTTCACTTGGAGAGCCTGGTTGGGTTGTCAGAAAATAATACGTTCCCATTTGGCTATCCATACCCAACTTGGTTGCGCACTGTCCTTGTGGATCAAGGTCAATCAACAACACTTGTTTAGTTTTCAGAGTGAGAGCATGTGCCAGATTTACGGCGGTGGTTGTCTTTCCGACCCCGCCTTTTTGGTTCGAAATGGTGATGATTTTTGTGGTCATTT
>Ga0228536_1002027_pt1 | contig 14132 bp, 11 predicted proteins | sample SJ1Smetagenome_FD_168611 | JGI IMG/M metagenome (GOLD analysis project Ga0228536, IMG submission 168611) | Enriched culture of PCE-dechlorinating microbial communities from Ithaca, New York, USA - SJ1.S | ecosystem: Engineered > Modeled > Simulated communities (microbial... > Unclassified...
AGGAGCAGAAACTGAAACTTTTTAGTAACAAAAAACAGGTCGAGCAGTTCGATTACAGGGTGCGCTGAGTCTTATGTCTACGATGTTGTGGCACATTTTTTTGTAAACGATGTTATGGCACTCAACACCTAAGCGGATTATTCTTGAGGGGAAGTGGTAAACGTAGATTTTGTCCGGATCCTGACAAGACGATCAACAATTTTATCTTGAAGTAATGAGAAAGGGTGGTATGAATGAAACGGACATGTTTGTTGATCTTGGCTTCTTTGCTTCTGTTCTCTCTTGCAGGGGTAGCATCGGCGGCAGAACCCACGGAGCTTACCTTCGTCAACTACGATGTGCCGACCAGTTTAAGCGGGATCCTTGGCATTGCGATAGAAGAGGAGATCGCAAAACATACTGACGGCAAGGTAAAGGTCAAAACCTACTGGGGAACCTCGCTGCTTAAAGGGGCGGAGGCTCTGGAAGGCGTCGAGGATGGAGTAGTCGACATGGCTATAGTCAATCCTAACTATTACCCCAACAAGCTTCCGCTGAACGGCGTCTATGCCACCTTTGTTCAGGGACCTGAGAGCGGTAAAGCTCTTATGTGGCTTTACAAGGTTATTTTTGACAGGGTACCCGAACTCAGGCAGGAAGTGGAGAAATACAACCAGATTCCACTTATCGCTTTCTCGGTAATGCCCAAGACCGTAGCATCGACAAAACCGATCGCTTCCATTGCCGACTTCAAGGGAAAGAAGATGAGAGCAGCTAACAGGTGGGGACTTGGTCAGCTCGAGGCAGCGGGGGCCATCCCTGTATCTGTACCCTGGAATGACTGTTACATGGCACTCCAGACCGGGACTATCGATGCCGTATACACCAACCATGACTCGATCCATGGATCCAAGCTTGACGAAGTGGGTCCCAACGTCTTCTACCTCAAGCCGCTGTGGTCTGGCACGAAATTCATGATAACCATAAACAAGAATACCTGGGATCGTTTCTCCAGGGAATCTCAGGACAAGATAAAGGCTGCTTTCGATGTTGTCGAGAAGCGCTATATAGAAGCCTTCGACACAATGTGGCAAGAGGTTGCTGATAAGCAGAAGGAGCTCGGTTACACAATTAATTACGTCACCCTTGAAGAGGTCGAAGAATTCGTCAAGATGCCAAAGATCATTGAACTCCAGGAAACATGGATCAAGGAAAGAGAAGCTGAAGGCATGAAAAATGCCAGGGAAGTTTTCGAAAAGGTAAGAGAAACCCTGAACGAAGCTCTGGAAATGGAGAAGAAATAAAAGAAAACCAGTTTGCATAAGGTCGGGACTGCCGGGAATGTCCGGTTAGAGCGGGATTGCGGCAGTCCCCGTTTATGTTTATGTCGAGGGGTTGAAATGGCATGAGACGGGCAATGCAATGGGTAAACCACGCTATGACACAGATCAACGGCCTTTCACTCGGCTTTATCATTGTTTTCATCATTGTCGATATTGTTGGCCGGCTTATTTCCAAACCAGTTTCAGGAGCGAGCGAACTGGCCATATTTTCCATGGTGATTACAGTTTACCTGGGTGTTTCTTATTGCGAGGAGACAGGATCCCACGTAAGCGTTGAGGCTATAGCAATGCGTCTCTCCCAGAGAAAAAGGTCCATCCTGAGTATTTTCATCTACGTTCTTTCTCTTGGCATACTCGGGGTTATTGTTTACAGCACCTGGCAATTTGCCTATTCCTCTTTCATTTCGAATCATGCCATTCCGGGGACCCGTCCAATAAAGATCTATCCTGTAACCTTTGCGATCTTCCTTGGCTTTGTGGCCTATTTTTTCCAGTGCCTTGTCAACCTGATCGCCGAGGTGAAGAAACTGTCGGGAACAACGGGCAAGGCTCCAGACAGCTGACACCCGGCAGATCCTTTGAAACATACCGGGAAAAGTGAAGAGATAAGATCATTCAAGCAGGAGTGAAAAAATGGACATCATAACTTATGCCATACTTATAGCTTTTTTGGTGCTTGTTCTGATAGGTATGCCTATTGCGCTTGCGTTTTTCCTTACAGGCTTTGTCGGGATCTGGATGCTGCTGGGATCTACGCCTGCTTTGGGTCTTATCGGGAGGACGATGTACACCGCGATCAATTCTCCCTCTTTTGCTGCCCTGCCGCTTTTCATACTGATGGGAGCCTTTGCCGCCCAGGGCGGATTTGCCAAGAAAGCCTATGACAGCCTCTACAAACTGACGATCAAACTGCATGGTTCCCTTGCCATTGCTACTTGCATAGCCTGCGGTTTTTTTGGAGCAATATGCGGTTCGGCTCTGGCCACCACGGCGGTTTTTGGAAAGATAGCCTTGCCGGAGATGGACCGTTTCGGATACGACAAAAGCCTTTCCCTTGGAGTGATCGCCTCGTCGGGAACTTTCGCTTCAATGATACCCCCCAGTTCGGGTCTTATCGTTTATGCGATGTTCACAGAACAGTCTGTTGCGAAAATATTCCTTGCAGGGGTTATTCCCGGCATCCTGACGGCCATCGCGTATTCCGTTTCCATCTATGTACGTGTCAGGCTGAACCCGAAACTGGCCCCCAAATGGACAGGCGAGGACTTCTCTTTCAAAGAAAAAATAACAGCTTTAAAAGACATGTGGTCGATCTTCGTTTTGATCTTCATCATACTGGGGGGGATCTACAGCGGACTTTTCACCCCCACCGAAGCAGCTGCCGTGGGTGCGCTTGCGGCTCTTGCTCTCGGGGTTTTCGAAGGCAGTATCAGAAAATTCTCGGTGGTTTCGAATTCAGTGAAGGAGACAGCCCAGACCTCAGCCATGGTTTTCCTCATTATAGTAGGAGCCATGTTCTTCTCACGTTTCGTGGCCATTGGCCAGATAGCGGACAGGCTCACCATGCACGTGCAGGGCTTGCATGTTCACAGGTCGATCATCCTATGGTCCATCCTGCTTCTCTGGTTTTTCCTGGGAATGATAATGGAGCCGACCGGTATCAAGGCCCTGACGCTCCCCCTCATCTTCCCACTGATAGTCTCCCTGGGTTATGACCCGATATGGTTCGGCATTATCACCCAGAAGCTGGCAGAGATAGCCTGTGTAACTCCCCCTCTTGGCCTGAACGTATATACCATGAAAGCCGTGGCCGGGAAGAACACCCCGATAGAGATAGTTTTCCGGGGGATATGGCCTTTCGTCGTGGTGGACGTTGTAGTTCTGGCTATTCTTATAGCCTTCCCTTCGATCGTCCTCTGGCTGCCGAACCTGATATTGAAATAGAAGTTGGCCATTTGAAGAACGCTTTGTTAACCGTTTTCAACCGGACGGAAAATGTTCTTGTCGGAAGGCTGCAGCGAGAAGATCAGGAAACCGGAGCGGTCCCTGAAGGGGACGCTTTTCTTTAGAGCATGCCCTGTTTTTTCGATCCCCTTTCCACGAAACATAATTCCCGGCAGGAAAAGGACCGGGAAAAGCATGGTCAGACCGGAGATCAAGTCCATGGGGCGTGCCGGGCAAAGGAGATGGCAAAATGTATAATCTTATCCTAAGGAACGCAAAAATCTTTGACGGGACGGGAGGCCCCTGGTACAGGGCGGACGTAGCCTTAAAGGGCGAACTGATCTCGAGGATCGGAAAGATCAATGATGCCACGGCCCTGAAGGAGGTCGACCTTGCAGGAAGAACCTTGTGCCCAGGCCTGATCGATCCGCATAGCCATGCCGATATTATCGCAACCTCTATGAACCCGGAAAATGAGATATACCAGGGTGTTACGACACAGATAACCGGAAATTGCGGCAAATCCAACGCCCCAGTGAATCCGGAAACACTGGATCTCCTGAAAAGATATCTTGGGGCCTACACTCCCAAAGGAATAGAGGTGAACTGGGAGTGGTCAACCCTTGGGGATTGGCTTGATGTCATCGACCGGCAGGGGTATATAACCGACATTGGTGTCCTGATAGGCCAGGGGACTATCCGAATGGCGGTCATGGGCATGAGCGACATGAGCCCCACGCCCGCGCAGATGAAAGAGATGAAACGACTGGTTGCAGCATCAATGGAACAGGGTGCCCTAGGGATGTCATCGGGGCTCATCTATCCTCCGGGAAGCTTTACCGGGAAGGAAGAGCTGATAGAGTTGTGCAGGGTTGTAGCCGACTTCGGGGGCACCTACGCCACCCATATGAGGAGTGAGGGAGTACAGCAGATCGAGGCCCTGGACGAGGCCATCGACATCGGCAGGGTATCAGGGTGCAGGGTGCATATTTCACACCACAAGGTTACCCACCCTTACGACGGGATGTCTCTGGAGACGCTCAGGAAGATAGAAGCAGCCAGGGAAATGGGCATTGATGTCAGCTTCGACGTTTACCCTTATACCGCGGGTTTTACCCAGATCAGCACGCTGGTGCCCAAATGGGCGACCGTAGGGGGGGTAGACGCCATGCTTGAACGCCTGAATGATCCTGAACTTAGATCAAGGATAAAAGAGGATCTTTCCCTTGAGATCCCCGGTTGGGAAAACTTTGTAAAGTCGGCGGGATGGGGCGGTGTCTTCATCAGTTCCACCAAGGTCGACAGGTCGGTCGAGGGAAAAAGCCTGGAGCAGATAGCTTCCGAGAGGAATGAAACACCTGCCGATACATTGATCGACATCATTCTACGGGAGAAAGCCGAAGCTTCGGTAGTGGTCTGGTCCCAGTCGGAAGAGGATCACGACAGGATCATCTCTCATCCCCTTTCAATGATCGGGTCAGACGGGTTTCCCTGCAATTACAGCGAACCCACGTTGCAAGGCAGACCGCACCCGAGGTGTTTCGGAACTTTCCCAAGGGTTCTTGGTCTCTATTCGCGGGAGAAGAGGCTAATGGACCTGGGGACGGCGGTATGGAAAATGACAGGATACCCGGCTCAACGGTTCGGCTTCCATGACCGCGGCCTGATCAAGGAAGGATTACTAGCTGACCTTGTGGTATTTGATCCCGGCAAAATAGCCGATGGTGCATCCTTTGAAGATCCTTTCAGAAAACCCGAAGGAATAGATCTTGTGATCAAGAACGGCGAAGTGGTGGTCGAAAACAACCAATTCACAGGGAAGATCCTGGGCAGGACTGTAAGATCACGAAAAAATCAGGCCACGCACGGGAACTCATCCCGGGATCGTTAAAAGATGGGGAGGTTCAATACAAATGATCAAGAGGGTTATAGTTGCAGAGTTCAAGCATGAGACCAATACATTCTGTTCAACAACGACGACCTTGAAGGATTTCGAAGCCAGGTACCTGAAGTTCGACGGGGATGTCATACCCTTTTTCCGGGGAATACGAATGGAAATGGGAGGGTTCATCGATGCCTGCGAGCAGGAAGGTATTGAGATCATCCCTTCTGTGGCAGGCAATGCCACTCCCGGGGGGATCGTTTCCCGGGATGCTTTCGATGTTTTTCTTGAAAAGATCAGGAGCACAATTGAAAGCCAGGCCGGGAAGGTCGATGGATTGCTCCTTTCGCTGCACGGGGCCATGGTCACAGAGGACCACCTCGACGGAGAAGGGGCGTTGCTTTCCTTGATCAGGGGGCTCGTAGGGCCATCGATACCAATAATCTGTACCCTTGACCTACACGCCAACCTTTCCGAAGAAATGGTCTGCCATGCTGATGTTCTTTTCCCCTACGAATCCTATCCCCACGTCGACCAGTATGAAAGAGCCCATGATGCCGGCCTGTGCATGGCAAGACTGTTGAAGGGCGGCATAAGACCTGTTGCGAAAATGAAACAGCTTCCGATACTGGTATCCTCCCTTGAGACTGCCAAGGAGCCCATGAAACGACTTATGGAAAGGGTCCATGAATGCAAGTCGGATCCCCGGGTGCTCAATGCCGCTATTCTTCACGGGTTCAGCTGGGCTGACACGCCCTTCACCGGAGTGTCGGTGATGGTGGTCACTGACGGTGAAGAAATGCTCGCGGAAAGGATAGTGGAGGATCTGGGCAATGCCGTTCAGGAAAGAAAAGAGGAATTCCTGAAGAACTGCACCTCTGTAGAAGATGCTGTCCGTGAAGCGATAAATGAACCCGAAGGACCTGTCATCCTTGCGGACCTTTCTGACAACCCCGGAGGGGGAGGCCCCGCTGATGCGACACATATTCTGTCAAAGCTTATCGAGATGAGGGCAGTCAATGTTGGTGTAGCGATAATCAATGATCCGGAGGTTGTCGAGCAGGCTATCTCTTCAGGCGTGGGGAACATGGTTGCGGTAAAGCTGGGGGGAAAGGTTGAAGCGGAGGAGATCTGCGGAAGTCCAGTGAGTGTTTCGGCGAGGGTGAAGACCATTACGGACGGGATATTCGTGAACAAGGGTCCGATGGCCAGGGACCTTGAAAACAATATCGGTCGGACTGTGGTTCTGGACATCGACGGGATCGAGGTCATTGTACCCGAGAGAAGGATCCAGCCCTGGGATCCGGAGATATTCAGGAGGATGGGGATAGAACCTTCTGAAAAAAAGATCCTGGTCCTGAAGTCAGCGCTTCATTTCAGGGCTGCCTATGAGGGCATGGCAAGAAGAATAATTGAAGTCGACGCGCCAGGCTTGTTATCCTCCAATTTCGCAAACTTCAGATATAAACACTTGAAACGCCCCATCTTCCCACTGGACTAGAGAAGCCTGCGGGATCGGGTGATTGTCGGGATCAGTGGGGAGAACTCATATGCACGTTTTCTCCCTGCCATACCGGATATCCCCCCCGACGATCGTCATGACGGGCTTCACTTCCCGGAGATCCTCCGGGGGTGTCTTGTGGATATCCCGGTCGAGTATCACCAGGTCGGCAGCCATGCCAGGTCTGAGGGACCCGAACCTCTCCTGGATCCCCACAGCCTTTGCGGGGTTCACGGTGTAGAGAGCAAGGGCTTCATCAATCGTCAGCCTCTGGCCCGGGAGCCATCCGCCTTGCGGGGTCCCGTCGTCTTCAACCCTGTTCACTGCGGCCCATATTCCCCTCCACGGGTTGGTGGGTTCCACTGGGGCATCGCTCGACCCGGTCATCAGCAGCCCTTTCTGCAGCATGTCCTTCCATGAGTATGCCCATCCGAGCCTCTTCTCGCCTATGCGCGGTTCTGTTATGTGGATATCGCTGGGCACGAACACGGGCTGAATGTCGCAAACCGCACCAAGGCGGGCAAGGCTGTCTATCTGATCCGGGCGGCATACCTGGACGTGGACTATCCTGTGGTGAAGCTTGCCGGGGAGCGGTTCCAGGTCCCGGACACCTTCCATGGCATCGATGAACTGGTCGATGGCCGCGTCCCCGATGGCGTGGACCTGGACCTGGTTCCCGGCAATGTGCTCCTTTCGTACCAGTTCACAGAACTCTTCGGTATCCATGTTCAGCATCCCCCTTGTCGAGGGGGCATCCTCGTAGGGGAATGTCATGGCAGCGGTCCTGCCTCCCAGGGAACCATCGAGGAAAAACTTCCTCCCCCCGTAACAGAGCCAATCGTCCCCCTGGCCGCTTTTTCCCCACCCCGGGACCGCTTCGTCGCTGTACAGGCGCATCCTGATCGGTAGCTCCCCGGCAGCGTGAAGGCAGCGGTAAGCCTCGATATTCTCTTCCAGGCCGTAGGATGCAGCGTTGCACGTATGTACAGACGTGATCCCCTGTGAAGCAAGCTCCATCATTGTTTCCAGGAGATGCCCCGCTTCTTTCTTTCCGCCGGCAGTTCCCCTCTTCATTGCCTCGACGATTGGGTGGGCAAAACTTTCATGGAGGGCTCCCGTGAAACACCCCTTTTCATCCCTGACGACACCCGCGCCGGACAGATCCTCAACCGAAAGCCCGGATTCCTGAAGAGCCCTGGAGTTGACCAGGTGGAGATGGGCGCATACACGTAGCAGAAGCACCGGGTTGGGGATGTCAAGCTCGTCCAGTTCCTCCAGGGTGGGCAGGGATGTGTCCTCCCACCTGGAGTTGTCGAAACGGACCCCGTAGATCCACTCGTCAGGATCGGTATTTGTGGCCCTTGCCCGGATCATCTCCAGTAAGGCCTTCTTTGAAGGGGCCTCGAACAGTGAAAGGGCCGAGCGCTGCCGGGAAAGAGCCGTTAGGTGCAGGTGCGAGTCGGTCATGCCCGGAAGAACTGTGGCGCCTCCGGCGTCTACCCATTCGGCATTTTTCGATAAGGAGTGTCTTCTTAATTCCTCCAGGGTTCCTGTTGCTGCGATAACGTCTCCAACGGCGATCAGGGCTTCCACCCTTGGCCTGGAAGGGTCAGCGGTCCAAATTGAAGCGTTTTTGATGCATAATACCTGTTTTCCCATTTAAGTCGCCTCCTCTAAATATCCACGGGCAAGAACCTTCTTGCCGCAAGGCCTATCAGGAACGAAACTGCGGCGACGCCGAAACTTATGGCGGCCATCTCCAGGAAGGCAGGTCGGAACGGCGCATCCTTTACTACCGACACGAAATAGGAGAAGAAAAGGATGACCAGCAATGCGTGAAAAAGTGACCACAAAAGCGCAAAATACACGTTTTCGGCTATGAAGAAAGGCGCCACCAGAAGCGTTACCGTTATTAGATATGCGATCCCCGTATAGATAGCCGCCTTAAGAGGGTTGAGATCACCGCCCTCGGAGCGTTGTGACAGAAACTCCGAGGCTCCCATGGAGAGGGTGGCCGCGACCCCGGTGATAAGACCGGCAACCCCCACCACCCTGCCATCGGCCAGGGCGAATGTGAAGCCTGCAAGAGCTCCTGTAAGCTCAACCAGGGCATCGTTCAATCCCAGGACCATGGAGCCGATGTATTTAAGCCGCTCCTCGTCGAGGAGGTCCATCAGTGCCTTCTCGTGTTCCTCCTCCTCGTGCATTATCTGACTTGCCTCGGGGACAATATCGGCAATTGATCCATAGGCCGCCTCGGCCGATTCCTCGTTACGCTCCATTATCTTGATGGCGAAGGTGATCCCGAACACGAAGGCAAGCATCAGGTAGAAGAACATCATAAAACGGTCCGGTCCGGGGTCGACTCCCGTGTAGCGTTGCCATACCCCGGCATGCCTCTTCTCGTCAAGGGCTATCCTTTCGAGAACCTCCCGGTTCTTGCCGTCCATCCTCTTGGCCAGTCTCTGGTAGATGTGGTACTCGGTTATCTCCGTCCTCTGGAAGACCAGGATTCGCCTTTGCATCTCCGGGCTAATGTCGGACATTTTTCGTCGCTCCTTCCAGGAACAAGTTTCTGTTGAAGGGTTTTGGCACTCATGGTTTTCCCCTCAAGGTTTCGGGTGGTTGATGGTATCCTTTTTCTATAAATCATTGTAATGGGTTTTGAAGCTTGCGGATGACAAGCGGGGGAAAAAGATGAGAGAAAAAGGGTTGAAAGTTATCAACAGGGACAGGTGCATAGGCTGCCTTAGCTGCATGTATGCCTGCACACGCAAACTCAGGGGACTCGGGGGTACGGGCAAGTCGGCCATGCGCGTCCGGGCCTATTCGGGAACCGAAGGGGCCTTCTCGATCCGTGTATGTTCGAGATGCACCAGTCCTGACTGCGCTGCTGCATGCCCTACGGGGGCACTGACAACAGCCGGGGGTGGCGGCGTGAGACTGGACAGGGAAAAGTGCATATCCTGCGGGGCCTGCGTAAAGGCCTGTACCATAGCCGCTCTCCAGTGGGACGAGGAGGAAGGAGTCCCTATACCGTGCATATTCTGCGGCCAGTGCGTTCAGTACTGCCCGAACGACGTTATTGCCATGGTGGAGAGAGCCGACCAGGAAGGAGGCGAGGGAAGTGCAGAGTAGGATCCTCTTCGTCGACCTCTCTTCCGGCAAAACAAGGGTGGAAGAGGACAGGGCCCTTTTCAGGGATCTGCTTGGCGGGACCGCTGTGGCCACCGAACTGCTTGCCAGACATGGTAATGCGGAAATCGACCCTCTTTCGCCGCTTGCCCCGGTCATTTTCGCCATCGGTCCCTTCAGCGCCCTTTACCCGGCAGCGACCAAGACCGTGGCCCTTTTCCGTTCACCTCTGACTGGTGAACTGGGAGAGTCCCATGCGGGTGGGCGATTCGCGGCGGCGCTGAGAGAGACGGGGATAGATGCCCTGGTGATCACCGGTGCATCCGACCGGCCCGTCTTTCTGCATATCGACGGACAGGAGGCGGAAATTTGCTCTGCCGGTACCTTCTGGGGGCAGTCAGCTCCCGCTACGGACAGGATCCTCCGCGAAGCCCTCGAAAAAAAGGGGAGGAAACTCTCAGTCGTCAGGATAGGTCCTGCAGGCGAAAGGCTTTCCCCGATGGCATGCGCGACGGTGGACAGTTCGCGCCACTTCGGTCGCCTGGGGCTTGGCGCTGTAATGGGTTCAAAAAAGCTCAAGGCCATAGCCGTCAGCGGCAAGGGGTCTGTCGCAATAACCGACCCCAAGGCTTACGGGTCTGTCTACCAGACTCTTTTCGACAGGGTGGTCCGGTCCGACGAGATGAAAAAGTACCACCAGCTGGGAACCCCTGCCAACGTGCTTCCCCTGAACGCCATACGGGGCCTGCCCACCCGGAACTTCACCCAGGGCTTTTTCGAGAACGCTTCCAGGATCTCGGGCGAGGCCTTTCTAGAGGAAGTTAACGTGCAGCATATAGCCTGCGCGCACTGTCCCTGCGGATGCATCCAGGTGGCTGAACTTCGGGAAAAATTCGCCCCCGCCCATTACAGCACCGTCAGGGTCTCCTACGACTACGAGCCCATTTTCGCAGTGGGGACCCAGCTGAGCATCTCCACCCCGCAGGAGATACTAAGGCTGATAGCCTTCATAGAAAAGCAGGGGTGGGACTGCATGAGCATGGGTAACACCCTCGCCTGGGCCACCGAGGCATTCCTGTCGGGGGCCATAGGGGAGGTCGAAACGGAAGGTCTTTCGCTATCCTTTGGGGACACCCGTTCATACCTGGAGGCCATGCAAAGGATATCTTCATGGAAGGGTGAATTCTTCAGGGACCTTGAGAAGGGCACTGCTTTTTGCGCCTCGAAGTATGGCGGCAAAGATTTTGCCATGCATTACGGCGGGCTCGAACCCGCAGGGTACCTGACGGGAGAGAACGCCGTAATGACCTGGATCGCAGGGGTCAGGCACTCCCACCTTGACGACCACGGCTACAGCCTCGACCAGAAACTGCTTGTGAAAGACTCGCCCCTGGAGGAGCAGGTCCGGATGCAGGTGGAGGAGGCACAGTGGAGGATGGTCCTTAACTCTCTTGTGATCTGCCTCTTTGCCAGGGGGGTCTACGACGCACAGATAATTGCCGATGGCCTCGGCACCCTGGGTCTTGAGTGGACACAGGAGAGGCTGAAGAAATTCGGGGCTGAAACCCTGAAGGCCAAATACAGGCTGAAAAAGAGTTACGGTTTTGACCCGAAAGGGATCACTATCCCGGAGAAGATGTTCAACGTCCGAACCAGCACGGGCTTCATCGACAGGGAGCGCATGTCCAGGAGACTGGACCTGTTCCTGGAGTACGCGGGTATAGGGTAGACTCGAAGTTCAGCGACAGTCACTGGCTCATGTCAGATCTGTTGATGCTTCCTGACGACAGCAAAAAAGCCGGGGCTCTTCCGCCCGGCCTGACACTGGTTCCTCTGATCCAGCCACACATGTTTTCGGGCTTCCATGGTTGTGTCTCATGAGTCCCCCTTTGTTTAAACAAGTGGACTGAACGAGGCATATAGCGTATTGTACACCGGACTATAAGTCACCAACCGGGAGTGATGTTTGTGAAACGAAAGAGCCGTATTTTTTTGTCTCTTCTCTTACTCATCTTTCTTCCTGTTTCAGGGCTTTCGCCCCTGGAGGCAGCGGAAAACGAGGATTCCTCCCAGTGGACCTTTTCCACGACGTCGTACGTCTGGTTTTCCGGCCTCAACGGAACGGTGGGCGTGAAGGGGCATAAGGCGCGTGTCAGCCTGGTCTTCTCGGACATTCTTTCGAACATGGACGCCTCGGGGATGCTCTCCTTTCAAGGGCACAATGGGAACCAGTACTTCTTTTTCGACGGCATGTATCTTGACATGTCGGACAGCGAGCAGATATCTCACTCTCTTTTCACAGACATCGAAATGACGACGACCCGGCTTCAGGCCGCCTGGGGCGTGCGAGTAAAGGAATGGGATTCGTCCTCCCTCCATATCTTCACCGGTCTGAGATACTGGAATCTGAAAAACGAACTGACGATCAGAACGGCCTCAACTCCCCTGGAACGCTTCAGCGATACTGAATCCTGGCTGGATCCTTTTCTCGGCATCCGCTACGCGACGAGGCTTTCACCAAATTTGACCCTTGTTGCAATGATCGATGCGGGTGGATTCGGCGTCGGGTCGAATTTCACATGGGGAGGCATGGTGGATCTGTCATGGAAACTTTCGGAGCGAACGTCCATTGAAGTCGGATACCGATACCTCTACGTCGATTATGAGAATAATGGCTTCATAATGGATGCGTATAACGACGGCGTCTTCATCGGCTTCTCCTGGAAACTGCGGTGAGGGGGTATCGCGCGCCTTTTTACGGTACAACTCATAACGACAACATCAAACACGAAAAGGAGTGAGGCACAATGAGAAGAAACAATATCATGAGCATTATGCTTTTGCCGTTACTGCTTTTAACCGCATCCAGGTGCCCCGCGCAAGCCATAACGGAGAAGGATCTTGGCGGAGCGTCTCCAGACTACCTCTTTACCCTCGATGAGGGCGGAATTCCTGGGCTCGCAGACGAACGCTCTGTAATAGTCGTCATCAGCGACCTCCATCTGGGGATGGACGACCGGTACGCTGAGACTCAAAAGAACCGCGCTCCGCTCGTAGACTTTCTTCAGAAACTAAGGCGCGCTCCGAACATCAAGGAACTCGTCATAGCGGGAGATCTCGTCGACGAGTGGTTCATCCCCGCCGGCGTGGACACCTACGCCGGAAAGAGCCAGAAGGAATTCGTACAGGCCGTCGCCGCGAACAACAAAGACGTGGTGGACGCTTTCAACGACATCATCCGGGACGGGAAGATCAAGGTGACCTACGTCCCGGGAAATCACGACCTGCTTGTCACCTCCGAGAGTATCCAGACCATCTTCCCTGGAATGACCGAAGCGCGCGAAGATCTGGGGCTCGGGACCTATTCTCCGGCCGAGTACCCGGAAATCGCCATCGAACACGGCCACCGCTACAACTTCTTCTGCGCGCCGGATCCCATTTCGAACCAGTCCATAGCCCCAGGGACCATCCTGCCCCCGGGGTACTTCTTCACCCGCATCGCGACGCTCTCAGTTGTTGAAGGCAAGCCCGATCCGGGCAAGATCAGGCCGGTCGTCACCCCGAACTCTCTGGGAGAAAGCCAGAACCTTGAGTTCCTCTACTGGAAAGTATGGGACGCGGTGATGAAAGCGCTTCCCATAAAGGAAGGATTCGAAGAGAAGATCATAAGGACCAACATCGACGGATTCACCGAAACCTATGCGATGAGCGACGTTATTCCCATTCAGGCGGAGGCCGGAGGAGTCATCGAAGTGAATCTGTTCAAAGGGATACAGGACACGTGGGACGAACGGCAGGCTCTCAACAGGGTGGCCGTCAAGATCCCTGTCAGAGAAGCTATCGTGAATTCGGTCTCGGCGGCGGAAACGGACAATCAGGCGAACGTGCAGTACTTCCAAAACCCCGGATCCGACAAGAGGATCGTGATCTTTGGCCATTCCCACGAACCCAGGATGATCCCCTCGGAGACCCACGACGGAAAGGAAGCCGTGTATGTTAACTCCGGCACTTGGATCGACAAGAACAACGAGATGCCGACCATGACGTTTGTCGTGATCGCCCCGAAGGGCACCGCAAGGCACGCCGGGCTTTATCACTACTCTCACGAGGGCACCATAACTACAATGGATTCTTTGGAACTCTCGGGTTTTTAAGAGGAGCCTCTTTGCAGCGAACCGACGCCATCACCAACCAGGCCGGGGCGAAGAGCCCGGCCTGGTTGGAGCAACAGACACCCCAAGGGCATGGGCTCACTGATAAGAATGTGTCTGCACAATAATGTCGAACCCTGGTTCATCCCTATGGCTGAGCCTTGGAGAAATGGAACTGTAGAACACTTCAACAATTT
>Ga0228536_1002029_pt1 | contig 14115 bp, 11 predicted proteins | sample SJ1Smetagenome_FD_168611 | JGI IMG/M metagenome (GOLD analysis project Ga0228536, IMG submission 168611) | Enriched culture of PCE-dechlorinating microbial communities from Ithaca, New York, USA - SJ1.S | ecosystem: Engineered > Modeled > Simulated communities (microbial... > Unclassified...
CCGCCAGGAGCGGATTCTCGCCGCCGTCATCGCCCGGGGAATGCTGGGCATCGCCGCGGCGCTCCTCTACACGCTGCTCGGGGCTCCGGACGTGGCGGTTACGGAGGCTCTCATGGGGGCGCTCCTGGTGACGCTCCTCTACGTGGTGGTGTTCAAGCGTTCCGGCGAGTTCCGGGTCGGGTGTCTCGAGCTGTCTCCTCTTGTGGAGACGCTTCCCGGGCGAGGCGAGGAATTTGACGGCCTGGACGTGGCCTTTCTGCGGGCCTTCGCTGCCTGGGCGGGATATCGTCCCCGGTTCGTGCGCTTTGACAGCCGGGAGGAGCTGCTCTCGGAACTGCGGGAGGGCGTGGTGGACATCGCTGCGGGTGGTCTGGTGGAGGGCAAGGACGATCTCCCCGGAACCGTTCTCTTTCCCCTTGCGGAAACACGCATTCTCGAAGGAGAGGGAGGTGCCTGGATCGACCTTCTTCGGGCACGGCAATGGCAAGGCGCGGGAGGCGACGTGGCGGCGGGGATGGTGGAGCGGAGGACCTGGTACGGTGTCCTCGTCTCCTCTTCCTCCCACGACCTGGAGGAGCAGCTTCGCCGGTACTGTGACGGCAATGGCGTAGAGGAACTGCGTCGCCTGAGGGAACAGTATCTTGGGGGTGGTCCTTCGTGAACGCAGAGAAAGAGCGGAAGGATCGGCAGCGGAACCACTTCCGCCCCGTGCTCCTTCGCCGGGTGTTCTACGGGGTTGCCTCGTTGGTGTTGTTCGCGTTTCTCGTCTGTACCGGGGATGAGGGAGGAGGGGGTGCGCACGTGCTCCGCGTGGCGGAGGAATCCGGGGTGCCCAATGCCGTCGCCGCGCTCTACCTGCGAAACCGCCTCTACGACACGCTCTTCGAGGTGGTGGTCTTTTCCGTGGCGGTCCTCGGGGTCGCCTTCTTCCTCGATGGAAAGGAGCGGGCCGGAGTGCTCAAAGCCCTTCGGGACGCACCTCTCCTCGCCATGGCCAGGGGAGCGGCCTTCTTCGCCTTTCTCCTCGCCGTACTGTTCGCCTTCTACGGTCATCTTTCTCCTGGAGGTGGCTTCGCCGCGGGTGTCGCGGGGGGAACGGCACTGGTGCTCGTTTCGCTGACGCCGGAACGGGAGCGCCTGGAGCACTTGTTCCCCAGGGCGGTCCAGGTGAAGGGAGAAAAATGCGTCCTTCTGCTTTTTCTTGTCCTTTCCGCCCTTGCCTGCGGCGGCGTGCTTCTTCCCGACGGAACCTACGGGAGCGTTCTCTCCGGAGGGTGGATTCCCCTGCTCAACGGGGTGATCACGCTCAAGGTCGCTGCGGGAACCTGGGTGATCGGCATGCGTTTTCTTGACTCCGAGTGGCTTTTCTGACGATCCCTTCCCGGGGGCGTGTGGATTGCCGGCGGAGAACCCGCCGGAGTGAGAGAGGAGGACGAACATGAACGCCGAAGCGTTTGCGGAATGGCCCGCGAGGGAACTGGAACGTCTCGTGGCGACCTTCGTCGCCACGTCGCCGGAGAACTCCATGAAGAACCTTCCCGAAGAGCCCGCCTGGGACGAGCCCCTGGTTGGATTTGCCTCGGGAGCGGATCCGATCTTCGAAACATACAAGGAGCACGTGGGGCCCTTCGCCTTCACGCCGGAGGAACTCTTTACCCTTTCCTTTCCGGAGGAACCGGTCCGGGCGGAGGAGCTGACGGTGATGGCCTGGGTGCTTCCCCAGCGGGCGGCCACGAAGGAAGACAATCGGCGGGAGCGGCTTCGGGGGGCGGAGCGCTGGGCCCGGTCCCGCCTGTATGGAGAGCGGTTCAATGTTCTGCTTCGAGAGCATGTGGTGGCGTCTCTGGCGGAGGTTGGCATCTCCGCCGTGGCGCCGCAACTGTCGCCCCACTGGAAGGGCGAGATCTCACCCCTCTACGGCAGATCCTCGAGGTGGTCCGAACGGCACGCCGCCCACGCCTGCGGCCTGGGAACCTTCGGCCTCTGCGACGGACTCATCACCTCCAAAGGAAAGGCGCATCGGGTGGGTTCGGTGGTGCTGCGCCGGGCTGTGCCCCCCACGCCGCGTCCCTATACCCATCACCGGGCCTGGTGTCTCTTCTACGTGGACGGAAGCTGTTCCGCCTGCGTTCGTCGCTGTCCCGCCGGGGCCATTTCCGAAGCGGGGCACGACAAGGAGCGTTGTGATCGTCATCTCGAAGAGATCTGCCTTCCCTACGCCAGAGAGGCCTGGGGCATCGAGACCTACGGGTGCGGGCTCTGCCAGACGGGAGTTCCCTGCGAGAGCGGTATTCCCAAGGGAATCATCCTCTGAGGAAGCAAAAGATACACAAGCAGCGAAGGGCGTCCCTGACGGAATGCCCCTCGCTGCTTGTGGCTGTGTGATTCTGATGCCTGTTCGGTCAGAGCAGCTCCTTGCCGACGGAAAAGGCCTTTCCCGCGAGTTCCCCCAGGCCGTAGTACCCTGCGGGGCCGTAGCAGAGAGGAGCGAGCGCCTGTGCATCCAGCTCTCCCTGGGAAGTGAGGACCGATTCCTCCGCCGCCACGGCGACGATCTCCGCCACCACGAGCATGTGGCTGCCGAGTTTCGTGGTGGACACGAGGCGGCACTCGAGGACGAGGGGAAAACGGTCGATCACCGGTGCGTCCACCTCCGAGCCGGGAGTGCAGGTCATGCCTGTCTTGGCGAGCTTGTCCTCGTTCCTTCCCGAGACGAGCCCGAAGTAGTCCGTCTCCTTCACCAGATCCACCGAGGGGACATGCACGGTGAGCGCTTTTCGGCGGAGCAGATTCTCGTAGGTGAGGCGACTCTCCCGGATTCCGACGGTGAGGCAGGGCGGTTCGGAGCAGCAGATCCCCGCCCAGGCGGCGGTCATGGCGTCGGGATGTCCCTCGGCGTCGTAGGTTCCCACGACCACCGCGGGAAGTGGATAGAGGGTCGGTTTCGTCTCCAGTCTTTTTTTCACGGTTCTGACCTCCTGAAATAAAGTAGTCGCAATTCCTTTTTAAAAAGCTCGGAGCGTCACCGTCCGGGAAGGGCGGGCGCCTTTCCCGAGGATGCCTCCTGCTCCTCCAGTCTGAAGCTTCTGGTTATCGTGTCAAGGTCTACTGAGAGGGTGCTCACCTCCTGTGCTCCGATAGCCACGTTCTCCATGGCCGCCGCCATTTCCTCCATGGAGGCGGCCAGGTTCGCCGCGTGTTCGTCCGTGCGCTCCACCAGACTTGCCGTCGCGTCGATGATGGCGATGATCTGGTCGGATTTGGAAACTTCCTCGCCGGTGACGGAGGAGATTTTCTCGATGTCCTTCACGGAACTCGCCACTGCGTCCAAAATGGTTCCCAGCCCCGCCCCCGCCCGCTGTACCAGGGAAACCCCCTCTTCCACCTTCTCGCGGCTCTCGCGCATGGCGGACACGGCATCGTTGGTGCTCTCCAGGATTCGGGTCACCAGCTCCGCCACTTCCTTGGCTCCCAAAGAGGATTGTTCGGCAAGCTTGCGCACTTCCTCGGCGACCACGGCGAAGCCGCGCCCCGCGTCTCCGGCGCGAGCGGCCTCGATGGCGGCGTTCAGGGCCAGCAGATTCGTCTGAGTGGCGAGGCTCGTGATGGTGTCGCTCACGACGCCGATGCGTTGGGAATATTCGTTCAGGTTCGTGATGAGTTCCTCCGTTCGGGTGACCGTGTCACGAATGTCTCCCATGGAACGGATGGTGAGCGCCACATCCTCCTGCCCCTTGCGGGCTGCTCCTTCCATGGTTCCCGCGTTGTGGGCCGCCGAAGCGGCCAGTTCCTTGGCGATCTGCACGAGAGAGGACAGTTCGAGGAGCACCTTGGAGGCCTCCACGGTGTTGGCCCGTCCCGTGGCGGTCTCCTCCGCGAGGTGGGTGTTGCTCTCCGCCACGTCGTTCACAGTGCTGGTGATCTCCTCGGAGGCGGCGGCGGTCTCCTCCGAGGTGGCGGAGAGAGTCTCGGCTTTGCGGCGAAGATCCAGCAGGATGTCTCGCTGCCGGGCGATCATCTCCGCCAGTGCGTCCGCCAGAGCACCCAGTTCATCTCTGGAGGTGATTCCGAAGGCGTTGCGGCCGAAGGAGAAGTCCCCGTCGCCGGCCCGGACGGCAAGCCCCATGATGTTCCGTATGGGATGAGCGATGGTGTTGCCGATGAAGAAGGAGATGCCGCTGAGGACGAGCACGGCGACGGCCATGGCCGTGAGGAGGAACTTCGCGGAGCGGTTTGCCGTTGCGTGGAGTTCCTCCGGGGGCACCACCACGGCAAGGGACCACCCCGGAGTGTGCGGCACGGGGGAGAAGAAAAGAATGCCCCGCGTGCCGTCCGGACGGAGGTATTCCACAGTGCCTCGCTCTCCGCCGACCATGCGTCGTCCTGCTTCGGCGAGGCCCCGGAAGCCCAGCGTATCCGAATCCAGAAGGTTGAGTTTCATGGCCCATTCCGGAGAGGGGTGGGCAATGACGAGGCCGTTGCCGTCGGCGATCCACCCATAGCCGTTTTCACCGATTCGGATGCTCTCGGCGAGCTTCTGGAGCGGCTCCAGGATCACTGAAGCGCCCAGAAGGCCCTGTGTGGCATCGTTGAAATCCTTGACCGCCGCGGCGACGACAAACGTCGTTTTTCCGGAAACCCTCGAGACGAGAGGGTTCGAGAGAACCAAGTTTTTGCCGTCTTTCATGATCGATGTGAAATAGCCCCGGTCTCCCACGTTGAGAATCTCCGTCCCCGAGGTGACATGGGTCTGACCATCCGGTCCCGCGAGGAGAAAGACCTCGAACATGTCCTTGTGTCGTTCGCGGACGCCCGTGAGATCCCGGCGGATCATCGTCCATTCCATCGTTTTTGTCGAATCCTGTTCGGCGAGCAGGGTCACCGTGTCCAGGATGCGTTCCATCCATGCGCCCAGCTCGGCTCCGCGGGCAAGCACAAGTTCCTCGGCCATGTCATAGGTCAGGGATTTCACGTCGCCGTTGATTTGTCGGTAAAGGACGATTCCCAGGATGCCAAGAAGAACCACCACGGCGGAGACGAACAGAACGAGAACCTTGGTGCGGATACTTTTCATCGAGAGCGCCCTCCTTGCGAGAAATAATTGACCTCCAGAATGTGAGGGGAAAAATGATCTCCCCAAGGTGTACTGATTTTTTACTAAACTATTGTATCATGTGCTTCACTCGTAATCTCGATGGTGTCTGTTAGAATGCGTCATATGTATGAATTTTACATGAAAATTTACAGCTAAAAAGAAAAAATTCTCTGTGGGGATCACTTTTGCCCCGCGGAATCCGAGGAAAATAGCTGATGTTCCCGGCGGAAAATGAGTCGGAATTTCGACGATGCCACATCATCGAAAAGATGTCTTTTCGCGGCGCCATGCGCTATAGTCGATGGCAGATGTCCGTTTGCTCGCAGGGAGGAGAATGCTCGACCTGCCCTGTTCGGGACAGGATTTGCGGCGAGGGGGCAAAAATTCCACGCCCCGCCTTCTTTGTTCTCCTTCCGGGGAGCGGCGTGAGGCGAGCGCGTGATGTTTTAAAGCAAAGCAGGGGGCGTCTCTTTGTTTTCTCATCGGGGTGGAGGCGTTTACCGGTGCATTGTGGAGGAGCCTTTTCCGTTCGCGGGGAGTTCTTTCCGGTTCTTCTTCCCGTGCAAGGACTTTTTCAGGAGGGATCGCCGTGATTTCCCGAGGACTGGTGGAACTGTTCTTCTCCGGATTCAGCATCGAGCGGTGGAACGACCATCCTCGCCCGGTGCAGCTCACCGAGATGGACAAGCAGGCCCACAAATGTCTCATCGCCTGGGCCATCGCGTCATGGGAAGAGGGGGGGCGCGGGGACGCCTCGCTCCATCCGTCTCAAGCGGACGGGACGTTTTTGGCGGACCTCGTGGAGGGGGCGATCTTCGAATTTCTCCATCGCCTCGTGCTCACGGACATCAAACCCCCGGTTTTCTCGAAAATGATGGAGCGGCACGGCGATGAACTCAACGCCTGGGTGGTCCGGGAGCTGTCTCCGTTCCTCGAACCGCTGAAGGGAAATGTGGCGGAGCGCTTCGCCGCCTATTGGACGGGAACCGGCGCTCCGGGCCCGGAGGGAGCGCCTTTCGGAGTGCGACGGATCCTCCGGGCCGCCCACTATCTTGCTACCCGCTGGGAATTCGAGCTGCTCTATCCCCTGGCGCGGAACCTCTACGGAGCGGAGCGCACCCGGGAGAACATCAACGGGCGCCTTCGGGAGCATCTGGATATGCCCGTGGTGAAAGATGTCCTCGATTCCCTAGCGGGAATGGGTACGAGTTTCTTCGCGGATTTCGTGAATCTTCTGGGACAACTCCGGTTCCAGAAGCGCTGGAGCCGCACCCCCCGGGTTCCCCAGACCTCGGTGCTCGGGCACATGCTCTTCGTGGCGCTCCTGGCCTATTCCGCCTCCCTGGAGGCGGGCCTTTCCAGGGAACGGGCGGCGATGAACTTTCTGGGAGGGCTCTTTCACGATCTTCCGGAAGTGCTCACCAGGGACATCATCTCCCCGGTGAAACGGGCTGTGGAGGGACTGGACGACCTGGTGAAAGAGTGCGAGCGGGAGATGATGGAGGAGACCGTCCTTCCCCTTCTGCCCAAGGAAGCCGCTGCGCGGGTGCGGTTTCTCACCGAACGGGAGTTCGAGGACCGCTTTTTCGCCCCTTCCGGAATCGTTCCCTTCCGAAACGACGAGGAAATCCCCGAGGGAGCCTTCGCCGTGAACGGCACTCTCCTGGACGGATGCGACAAGCTCGCGGCCTTTCTGGAGGCGTCCTTTTCCATCCGCCACGGCATCACCTCCTCGTCCCTGGAGGAGGCCCGGACGAGGCTCTTCGAGGCCTACGCGAAGAAGACCTTCCGGGGGGTGTCGTTGCAGTATCTTTTCGAGTTCTTCCGGTGAACTCCGGAAGCTGGCCTCTTTCGGGCACCTTGACGTATACCCTATAGGGCTATATACTTCAAAATAAACAGACGAATGGAGGGAAAACAATGCTTCAGGAAAAGCGCGCGGTGAAGACCCTGATCGTCGGCGGAGGACCGGGAGGACGGGTGTCCTACATGATGCTCCGGAAGATGGGCGTGGATTCGGTGGCTCTTGTGGCGGACGAGGAACCCACGGTGATCTGCAGCCTTCCCTACGGGGTGGGGCGGCGGCTCGTGCCCGACGGTCCCGAGGCCACGGTGGTGGACCTCGAAACGTCGCACCGGCTTCCTCCGGACATGAGCAAGGATGTCCTGTGGGGGCGGGCGGTCGCCGCGGACGGAGCGTCCCGAAGCGTCACGGTACGCACCGCCGAAGGTGACGTGACGGTGACCTACGAGACGCTCATTCTCGCGCCGGGGGCCGTTCCCTGGATTCCCCCCCTGGAGGGTGTCTTCGAGGAAAAAGGGAAGGTTTCCCGACCCGGACCGAAGGTGATGGTGGGCGACCGCCTTGTGGAAAAGAGCGCCCTCGCGCCTCATGTTCACGTGCTCCGGGGTGCTCAGGACGCACGACGGCTCGATGGGCTGGCCGGGACGAAGGGAACCGTAGCGGTGATCGGCTCCGGCGCCATCGGGCTGGAGGTCGTGGAGGCTCTCGTGGACCGGGGAAACCGGGTGATCCTCCTGGAGGCTCTTCCGCACGTGGTGGCCGCTCTGGATGCGGACATGGCCGCTCCCGTGGCGCGCCGCCTCGAAGAGCGGGGGGTCTCGGTATTCACCGACGCCAGGGTCACGGGCGTGTCGCCCCGGGGGCTTTCCCTGGCGGACGGACGTGACCTTGCGGCCACGGCGGTGGTCTTCGCCGCGGGAGTGCGTCCCGACACCTCTCTCGCGGCCTCGCTGGGGCTTCGGATCGAACGGGGAATCGTGGTGAACGAGGGAATGGAGACGAGCCTTCCCGGGGTCTACGCCGTGGGCGACGCAGTGCAGATTTCCGACGGTGCCACGGGGCTGCCGGTTCTTCCTCTCATCGGCACGCTCGCGATGCGGCAGGCCATGGTCGCCGTAGGTCGCATCGTGGGTATGCCCATGGCACTGCCGCCCGCGACGGTCTGGGGGGTGAGCGAGATCTTCGGTCTCCACTGGGGCGCCGTGGGATGGTCCCGCGAGGTGGCCGAGCGTGCGGGGCTCAAGGTAGACGTCCTCTCCCTGCCCGTTCGCTCCCGGGACCCCTTCATGCCCTCCGGAAAAGACGGGGTGTGGAAGGTGGTCGTGGCCGCCGAGGACGGTGGAGGACTCGTCAAGGGACAGATCCTGGGTTTTCAGGTGGTTACCGAGGGTGATTCGCCGCTCTCTCTGGCGGAACGGTTTGTCGACATCATCACCCGCCGGGAGCGCGTGTCCCACCTCTTCGGTCATTACTTCATCCACTCACCCTCGCACAACGCCGTGGACGATCCCTTTTTGGGATTTCTCCAGATGGGCATGCCCAAGGGGTATTGAGCCGAACCAGTTCGCGACGAAAAAGCGTACACCGTGCCCCGGAGCGCTCCGGGGCACGGTGTACTGTAACTACGGGGTTGACCGCATGGGGTCCGTGGCCTTTGTTGCGTTTGGAGTGTAAATCTACCGCCGGAAAGCATCCGCCTGTTTCGGAGAGTCCCGGGGGCGGATTTCCGGAAAAGACAGTCTTTAGGACGATGTCTCCGCGTTGCCGTTCTCAGAACTGTTGTGCCACCAGCGCGGCCCCTATGCCCAGGAGCAGGGAGAGAAACAGGCTCCGGGTAAAGCGGGTGGCAACGACCGTGACCCCGATCGCCGCAAGGCCGACGGTGCCCTGTCTCCATGCGCCTCCGGTCACGAGGGCGACGAGGATGCATCCGGGAAGGGCGTCGATGAGGCGACGGAAGGGGCCGGTCTTGGGAAGGCGCTCCGCCAGGAAAAGTCCCCCCGCCTTGAGGGTATAGTTCACCGCCGCCACAAGCCCGAAGAGAAGGAAGATCTCGCTGTGGGTCATCGGGATGCCTCCGTTTCGTCCTTGCGGAAGACTGCCACGAGAGCTCCTGCGGCGCCGCCGAGGAGGACGTGCCATGTTCCCGGAAGAATGGGGTCCAGCAGAATGCTTCCGAGCGCCGCCGTCATCCAGGGAAGAGCATCCTGCCTGCCCCTCCAGAGTCCCACGGCCAGAACTGTGAACACCGCGAGAAACGCCACGTCGAGGCTTGCCAGAAGCGCTGCGGGAACAGCCTCGGAGAAGAGATTCCCCGCCACCGTTCCCGCCACCCAGGCAGCCATGACGCACACGCCGCCGCCAAAGAGAAACGCCGGGCCGCCCCGCCCCTCACGGAAGGCAACCATAGCCACGGCCCAGTTCTCGTCCGCCACGAGGTGAAGGAGGAGGAGTTTCCGGAGGGTCGATGCGGAAGCCAGCATGGGCTGTAGAGATGCCCCCACGAGAAGATAGCGGAGATTGATCGCGAGAATGGCCGTCACGAGTCCTCCCAGGGAAAGCGCAGTGTGCCAGAGGTCGAGGATGATGAACTGGGCCGACCCCGAAAAGATGGTCACGTCCATCACGGCCACCTGAAGAGCGCTGACGCCCTTCCCGGCGGCGAGGACACCCAGCACTGCCCCGTAGGCTCCCACGCCGACCGCGACGGGAGATGTTTCAAGGAACCCCTTCGTAAAAGACATGTTCTTCCTCCCCTGCCTCTTCCAAGATGTGTCCTCTCTGCCCTGCGCAGGTTCTTCGAGGGGGGACCTGCCGGTGGAGCGGTGTCCTCCTGACCGGCACGTCCTCGTGCGAAACAGGTCCGAACACACTTCCGGCATGTTCCGTCGTCGTTCCGCGGCGAAAGGCTTCTCTTTCTGGAGATCTCACGGTAGCCGAAAAGACGGAAGAAGAACAGATACAGAAAAACCGTAAATATGCAGAACAGTTTCTGCCCTCTTTTGGTGCCACAAACATCCATAAGATGCATTTAAAGAGACATCCGGATTTCTGCACATGAGTAGATCAGATCGTGTCAAGTATCTTTCGCAAAAATTGAATTCAGACGATTTATTCCCGAACCAGAAGCTCCGCCGTAGCGTCGTTGTTCCTCTGCATTCTTCTTCAAATCCGCATCCCTCATAAGGGTCATATATCCAGGTCCTTGTTCCCCATTGATGGGAGAGGATGTAGCGTAGTCGGTCCGCAACCAGCATCAGGGCCGCGTCGCTGTCAGGGAAACTCTCCACCACGTCGGTCCGCCTACGGATTTCCCGGTTGAGACGCTCCAGGACGTTGTTGGTCCGAATCTTTTGCCGGTGGGCGGCAGGAAAAGCGTAGTAGGTCAGGGTCTCGCCGCTGTGGAGAAGTTTCATCTCCCGGAGACGCGACGCAACGGACGTTCCCTTCTCAAGGGTGCTTTCTCTCGATTCCTGGGCGTAGATGGTGCGGAACATCTGTTCCACTTTGTCAGCCTTGTCGTGGGGGACGTCCTTGAGGATGTTCCGTTCGAAGTGCACCACACAACACTGTCGACGGACGCCGGGGAAGAAGTCACCCAGAGCACGCACCAGACCGAGAGACTTGTCGGAGGTGATCCCCTGAGGCCACGTTCCTTGAGGTGTCGGAGGAAGGCTGTCCAGCTCGCTTCATCCTCATGAGAGCCGAGATGACGCCGAGAATGTTGCGATACCCCTGTAATCTTCTCCACCTTTGCTGGACACTCGGAGAAGCGAGTACAATACCAGCCAGAGGTGGCCCATGAAAAACGAGACGAAGCAGGAAAAGCGAACCCGGACCAAATACCCAGAGGAGTATAAGAAAGAAGCGCTGAAGCTCGTGGAATGCGTAGGCGTCCCGGTGGCAGCCAGACAATCGGGCGTGTCGGAAGCGCTTCTGTACGCCTGGCGCAGCAGGGCGCAAGTCCGTGAAGAAAAAGGCGAGGCGGAAGCGCGTCTCCTGGCGGAAAACGCCCGCCTGAAGCGACAGCTGGCCGAGGAACTCGGCATCCTAAAAAAGCCGCAGCGTCTTTCGCAAAGAGCCTGAAGGAAAAGACGCATTCATCGACAAGCACTCAGGCGAATTTCGGATTCGTACCCTGTGTCGCGTGCTCGAAGTTGCTCGGGGCGGATATTATGCCTGGAGAGCGCAAGGACAAGATCCCTCGAAGCGGCAGACGCGCACGGATCGACGAACAGGTCAAAAAAGCCTTCGGGCAGCGAAAAAGTTGCTACGGGGCGCCGCGCCGGATCTCAAGGAGTCCGGCAATTCCCTGAACCGAAAGACGGTGGGCGCGAGCCTTCGCCGTCAGGCCCTTCGAGCGAAAGCGGCACGCAAATGCAAGGCGACGACGAACTCGAAACATGACCTGTCCGTGGGGCCGCACCTCTTCGCGCAGGACTTCACGGTGTCCGCACCGAACCAGGAGTGGGCAGGTGACATCACGTACCTGTGGACCGAAGGAGGGTGGCTCTACACCCTTGCTCATGTTCTTAATCCAAATCGACTAAATTGCCGTTTTTTAAAAATTCCATAACTTTTGGCCCGTCGACAATGTTTAAGTTTGCATTTGTTTCAATTTCTGAAAAGTAGTTTTCGGAGGCCCATATATAGTCGAGATCAAGAGTGTTGTGTATTCTCACTATGCGTACGTCCTTTATGTCTGCTTTTCCACAAGCAGAAGCAGCGGCGTAGATTGTGTCAATGTCATTGTTCATGACCATAGGGATTTTTGCCATGCAGAGGGGAGATGATAGGCTGTTTGTATAGGTTGTAGCCAAATCCAATGCCTGTGCAAATTTTCTACAGATAAAATCTGCAATACCTAGGCCGGCTGCGTTTCCATGGCTCATCTCGGTGAGACGTAGAATTGCAATTTTTTTAGGATGCGGGTAGTTCTTTAATTTCATTTCTGGCGCAAAAAGGAAACGTCCGGTTATATTAGGATCCATCCCGGCGCCACTTATTTCCTTGCCATATTGATCAACGACAAGTGTATCAATTTCTTGAAGAAAAATTTTTGGCATCGCTGCTGCAGCTTCTTTTAGAAGCTCAGGTTCTCGAGCCAGTATATTTTGAGGCATAACAAGTTCAAGTCGCTTTGTTTTGTGATAGGCATTATCAATAAGTGCCATTGCAAAAAGAATATTTGTTTTTTCTAAAAAAATCTTTGCGGAGCTCTGGAGGCGTTGACTCATTCCCGTGATGCCGCCTGTTTTATGAAACGATACTGCACCTCGGTGCTTGCCAAGTCCAACGATCATCATTTTACAAAGGCCACTTTCGATTGGGCCACGAAAGTCCGTATGAGGTTTTATTCGCCCACAAACCACTATATGGTCGGCACCATAAGCAGTTGCATCGCAGTTGACTTCAACACCTTCTGGTGAGCAACCCAGTATCACCGTTTCCATCGTTGCCTTGATGGGCATTTCGAGAGTGCTCTCTGTTAAGTTAAGAGATTTAAGGACTTCCATCTGTCCTTCGATAGTCCCGCCACCATGGCTTCCCATTGCAGGCACAACAAAAGGCAGGGCTCCTCTTGCGCGCAATTCTCTTCCGATCGCACGGCAAGTTTCTGTGAAATTGGGAATACCCCGACTGCCTGCAGTCACTGCAATACGTTTCCCGATCAAGTCTGGCAGGGGTAACTTTAACATCTCGTCGTGAACGGCTTTATCGATATCTTCGACACAGGAACTAGGAAAGGTCTGTTTTACTTTCAACATGTTGGAAAAGCCTGAAAAATTCGTCTTTATTAATTTGTATGCTATTTCTTTATCGAAAATCATTAATTAATCAATCCTTTCTTCGCATTCTTTTGAGATTAGTTTTTGGAGTGATCGAGCTCTTCCCACAAGATTTTGTCCAATAAGGTTGGAAGTCGGGACAATTTGTCCCAGTTGTACCATTGCATTCACAGTATGCAATAGATGTTCTTCGGCAGAAAGTTCTGCTTCAACAGAGTCCCTTGCCTCTATCGACTTATAAAGCCTCACGTGCTCTTGATAGGCTAGTTCTCGACCCCCACTTGCCTCTGGAGAGGTGTTGACCCTCATCAGTGATAGTTCGTCTTCTATGACGGCATAGATGCCTTCATATATCCGCGAAAAATATAGGTTATTTGCGGATTCTACAATTAAAACATGAAGTATGGTGTTGTAATGGGCGCCTTTTTTTGCAGCCTCTTCGCCCGATTGATTAACAAGAGCGCTCATGTATTCAAGGCATTCACGCATTTTCATGAGATCTTTGTCATTTCGCCTTACTGCGGCCAACCCAGCGGCGAGTGGTTCTATTATCTGACGCACTTCCATGACTTGTGAAAGGATATCTGCAGGCCATCCACGAACCTTCTGAAGTACCATTTTTGCCCCATTTTCTTCTCTAGAGGAGAAATAGATACCCTGCCTTTCGCGAATATCGAGCACTCCCATGGCTTCAAGAGCAACAAGGCCTTCGCGTAAAACTGGGCGCGATTCCCCAATAGACTCAGCTAATTGTCTTTCTGGAAGCAGTTTTCCATTTGCAACAATTTCGCCGCTATGTATCTTTTCTAGTATTTTTTCGATCACTTCTTTTCTTTTGCTATTCATAAAATCGCCCCTCCGGTACTTGGTTTCGACTCTTTTGGGTCCATAGGTTAATTAAAAAATTATTTTATTTTTCATATAATTTAAAAATAGTTAAAAAATTAGACAAAAACAAATCTCACCTCTAGACTAATAGATTTTTGCAGAAAATTCGCTATTCCAGCGAGAAACACCAGTTGGTCTTGTCCTGATCTTGCCCACCAATCGTGGACACCGAACGAAGCGGCAAATTTCGCCTCGAAGGATTCGGGGCTCAGGTATCCGATGGAACTGGAACGACGGATGCGATTGTAGTTGACGGCAATGTACTCGAAGACCGTCCGGCGCATGGCTTCCCGCGTCTGGAACCGGTTGCCGTGGATGACCTCGACCTTGAGCGAGTGAAAGAAGCTTTCGGCGCAGGCGTTGTCGAAGCAGTTGCCCTTGCCGCTCATGCTGCAAATCAGGTCGTGCCGCCTCAACAGCGCCTGGTACTGAGCGGAACAGTACTGACTTCCGCGATCGGAATGGACGATGACGCCACGAGACATCCCTCTCCGCCACAAGGCCATCTGCAGTGCGTCGCACGCCAGATTCGCCGTCAT
>Ga0228536_1002032_pt1 | contig 14084 bp, 14 predicted proteins | sample SJ1Smetagenome_FD_168611 | JGI IMG/M metagenome (GOLD analysis project Ga0228536, IMG submission 168611) | Enriched culture of PCE-dechlorinating microbial communities from Ithaca, New York, USA - SJ1.S | ecosystem: Engineered > Modeled > Simulated communities (microbial... > Unclassified...
ACAGGCTCATGCACTTTATCATTGTATTGCCTCCGTGTTTTCTTTGGGAATTTTTGGTTTCGCAACTAAATGATATCCCAATTCCGGAGGCTTTACTATTTCATTTTCCTATCTTGGACACGTGTGACTTTGATTATTTCAAATCCATGTCTCTTTAATTCTTTCTGGATCTGACGGACATGTTCGTGGAACACCAATGGGGTCATGGAACACCAATGGGGTCAGACCTACACAATTGACAAAAAGGCTAACTTGTCCGCCGCCTGATGGATATCATCGCGCTGTATCCGGGACCCAACCTGAGCAAACGGTATCACAGGCAATATGTACGACCATACATGCTTCGCAATATTATGCGTTTGCCGCTGACAGACCCGAAAAATCAGGCAAGCGTTGATATGAACGAACTTTGTAAAATGGTTGACGAGTTTATTGGCAAAGGCTTTCGTTATTTTGATTTGGCATACGTCTACCACCACGGAGCTTGTGAGACTGCTTTTTGTGAAGCTGTTGCAAAACGTTACCCCCGTGATAAATATGACGTAGCCACCAAAATGCCTGTTGTCATGCTGCAAAGCAAGGAACAGCAAGAGCAAATATTTAATGACCAACTGCAAAAATGTGACGTGGATTACTTTGATTATTATTTGCTACACAATATGACCGCCGCCACTTTTCCAAACGCCATAAAATTAGGCAGCTTTGACTTCCTTCGTGAAAAGAAAAAGTCCGGCAAAATTCATAAAATTGGCTTTTCATTCCACGACTCGCCTGAACTTCTGGATGAGATACTCACGCAAAATCCCGACATGGATTTTGTTCAGCTGCAAATCAACTACCTTGATTGGGACGATATAGCCATCCAATCGAGCAAATGTCATGCCGTTGCAAAAAAACATGGCAAGGATATTGTCATTATGGAACCGGTCAAGGGCGGTGCACTGGCAAACATACCGGAAGAAGCAGAGCGCATCTTCAAAGAATATAACCCATCGCTTTCTGCGGCTTCATGGGCTGTCAGATTTGCTGCAAGTCAGGAAAACGTGATAGCCGTACTATCTGGGATGTCAAGCCTTTCACAGGTGCAGGACAATGTGAGCTACATGGAGGACTTTAGCCCCCTTACAGAGGAAGAAAATAATGTTATCAAGCAGGCGGTATCCAAAATCAGAGAAGCAATTAAAATTCCCTGTACCTCCTGCCGCTACTGCGAGACCCATTGTCCGAAGAACATAGCTATTCCAGAGTATTTCACGCTCTACAACACACTCCAAATGGCAACAAACAAGGACATGGCAATTCAGACATGGTATTACTTACAACTCATGGGAACAAGGGGCAAGCCTACAGATTGCATCGAATGCCGCAAGTGTGAAGATATGTGCCCACAGCACTTACACATCCCCGAATATCTGCAAGAGGTCAACGCGGGATTTGCAGGGTCAATGAGGTTATGGGGAGGAAAAGAGCACCAATTGAGGTCAGACCTAAACAATTGACAGAAAGGTGTCACCGCCGGGATAAAAACGCCACAGGAGCCGTCCAGGGAAACTGGGGCGGCTCCTGTGTTCATAAATATTCAACGCTACGGAAGTAAAGCACGAAAACCTCAGGGACCGCTCTGTTTTTTTTAAACCAGAAAGATGACACAGCCTTTAGCTGCGCGTCCGATCAATAGACTTTGATTATTTCAAATCCATTTCTCTTTAATTCTTTCTGGATCTGACGGACATGTTCGTGTCCGTTCGTTTCCACGGTGATCTCAAGCTGGACAAGTTTGAACCTGTCCATGACTTTTGACTGGTTGTGCTCCAGCTTGATGACATTTGCCCTCAGGTCTGCCAGAATTTTTGCGACATTCAACAATTCCCCCGGTTTATCCGGAAGATTTACAGTAAAGCAGAATTGCCTTCCCCGCGAAACAAGCGCACGGCGGTGACAATTGACCTCATTTGATTATTAAGTTACCATGAAAACAGTCAAGCAAAGTATACATAGAGATAGAGAAGGGAGGCAAATCGCGGGATCTCTGGGATGTACTTATGGACGACCATGCTACCTCAATGAATAGGGGGAGGAATCAGGTATGTCATTTGAAACCATCAACTATGTGTTTACCATCAAAACAGATGCCATTATGACCCTGGCAATGGCGGCACTGCTGTTGCTGCTTGGTTATTTTATCCGGGGGAAAGCCAAGTTTCTCAGCAAGTACTGCATACCTGCCCCGGTCGTGGGCGGGTTTCTGTTCATGTTTGTTACGTGGATCGGCCATGCAACAGGCGCGTTTTCCTTCCAGTTTGATGTCTATTATCAAAATCCCTTCATGCTCGCCTTCTTCACCACGGTAGGGCTGGGGGCCAGCTTCAAGCTACTTAAAAAGGGCGGCGCGCTGCTGATTGTCTACTGGCTGATTGCGGGTGTGGTATCCATCATCCAGAATGGGGTGGGCATTGGGCTTAGCAAGCTGCTCAGCCTGGAAGCGCCCTACGCCCTGCTGTCCAGTGCCATCTCCATGATTGGCGGCCATGGCGCTGCCTTGGCCTATGGCACCACCTTTGAAGAGATGGGCTATCCTGCCGCCAAATTGGCGGGCGCTGCGGCTGCTACCTTCGGGTTGATCAGCGCGGTGCTGATTGGCGGCCCGCTTGGCCGCCGCCTGGTGGTCAAATACAAACTCAAACCCGATGAGGATGACAGCTTCCTAGGCGACGCAGACCAGGTGAACGTGGCCACCCACGACAAGCTCAGCATGCTGGACATCATCAAAAACATCACGGCAATCATTTTCTGCATGGCCGTGGGCAGCATGGTTTCCGGCTGGATCGGCAAGCTGATTGGCATGGGCTTCCCCACCTATGTGGGCGCCATGTTTGTGGCCGTGATTTTGCGCAACATGAATGACAAAATACACCTGTACAAATTTGACTTCCCGCTCAACGACAAGGTGGGCGATGTGATGCTCAACCTGTATCTGTCGCTGGCACTTATGACGCTTAAGCTGTGGGAACTGGCCGACTTGGCGCTGCCCATGCTGGTGATTCTGCTCAGCCAGGCGGTCCTGCTGTCTGTGCTGGCATATTTTGTGATCTTCCGCCTGCTGGGCAAGAACTACGATGCTGCGGTCATGGTGTCGGGTATGATGGGACACGGCCTTGGTGCTACACCCTCGGCCATTGTTAACATGACAGCTGTTACCGAGCAGTACGGTATGTCCCGGCGCGCGTTCATGATTGTGCCCATTGTTGGTGCTTTCCTGGTAGATATTATCTATCAGCCGCAGACGCTGTGGTTCATCCGCCGCTTTGTCGAGGGCTTTATTGGTGGCTGATGATATCATGATCTGCCATACAGACATATGAAGGAGGAACCCTTGCCAAAACTGATTGAATGCATCCCCAACTTCCGCGAGGGCCGCAACCAGGCGGTCATCGACGGCCTGACGCAAGTGGCCAAGAGCGTGCCCGGCGTGTCCCTGTTTGACGTGCAGAGCGATGAGAGCTACAACCGCTGCGTGTACACGCTGGTGGGCAGCCCCGAGGGCATTGAGGAGGTGGCTTTCCTGCTGGCCAAGCACCAATTGAGGTCAGACCTAAACAATTGACAGAAAGGTTGTCAACGCTGGGATAAAAACGCCACAGGAGCCGTCCAGGGAAACTGGGGGGCTCCTGTGTTCATAAATATTCAACGCTACGGAAGTAAAGCATGAAAACCTCAGGGACCGCCCTGCTTTTTTTAAAGCCAGAAAGATGACACAGCCTTGGGATCAGCAACAAACAGATTTCCACAGCATGTAACTTTTCACGCACTACTGTCATAGACGTGCTCAAACGTGCCGCGGAAATCAGCCTCGAGTGGGGATCATCAAGAGCTGCTTAGGTAACAGGAGTCCTAATGAAATTGCGAACTTAATTTGACACCGGCTATAAAGGGGGGGTAACATAACTTACAATGGGGGGATGTTTATGAACAAGAAAATACGACCGTTCAGGTTTATGGAATGTGCTGTACTTCCTCTTGCAACAGGAATCAGCGCGCAGACTCTTCGTGAACTTCGTTCTGCCGTTAGCGGAATACCTGACAGTTCAATTTATTATCACTTCTGGGGCCGCATGATACGCCCGCATATTTCTGAATCAGAATTTAATAATGATTTTGCATCATGGGTAAACAACAGCATAAAAGACATTAAACTGGCTGAAGTCTTAAGTGCGATCAATCCGGATAGATTTCAAAAACTCAACGAGATCAGGGTGATCCTTGAAAACATCTTGGACAAAAGGCTTGAAAATGAGGATTTTTTAAGCTGGAAAAAAGCGGACAGAGATTTTTATTTTATCAGCTGTAAAAAACTCATGTTTGAAACTAGCTGCGAGGCATCTCTGCCTGAAGAGCTTCCCTCCGCAGTAAAAAAAGCAAGCCGTCAAAGTTTTTTTTACCACTTCATCGACGGGCGCAGACGTTCCCCAGAATGCAAAGATGATTTCACACAATGGCTTGAGCAGTTTCCCGATGAAACACAGGAAGCCAGGAAAAAAATCCAGAAGATCGATCCATACCTTTTCTCTCTTGAAGAGCTTAAAGAGCAGATAGCTTCTCTTCTTGAGGAAAGTTTTGGAAAGGGGGGGGAAAACACTGATGTCTGACATTCTCAAACAGTATGCCGAAGTTGTAGGGCAACATACCATAGACAGCCTTCTGGCAATCGCCGAGAGGCTTAAGGACCGGAAAATAGTTCACGTCAATTCAACACGTTCAGGAGGAGGAGTGGCGGAAATACTCTCATGCATGGTCCCCCTTTCAATTGAACTCGGCCTGGATGTATCATGGGAAGTTATAGAAGGCGATGAATCTTTTTTTAACTGTACAAAGATTATCCATAATTCGTTACAGGGAACGGCTGGCACACTATCTGAGTCACAGATCAATACCTATATCAAAGCAAACAGGAAAAATGCGGAAAGGCTGAAAGATATACTTCAGGATGCTGATTACGTGTTTATACATGATCCGCAGCCTGCCGCCATGATAGGCATGTTTCCCAAAAGAAAAGGGAAATGGCTGTGGCGTTGCCATATTGATGCAAGTTCTCCTAACAAGTCAGTATGGCAGTTTTTAAAAAAGTATGTCGCTGCATATGATGCATCGATATTCTCTCTTGCCGATTTTGCACAGCAATTGCCTCATCCTCAATTCATCATATCACCCAGCATCGACCCAATTTGTGAAAAAAATATATTTCTTGATAAGGCTGAGATCCTCAAAACATACAGCAGGCTCGGTATAGGGACCGATAAACCTATCATACTGCAAGTTTCAAGGTTTGACAGATTTAAGGACCCGTTAGGAGTTATAGAAAGTTACCGCATCATAAAGGAGCATGTTGATATCCGCCTTGTGCTGGCAGGCGGCGAAGCCGATGATGACCCGGAAACAGGGGAGATCCTTTCGCAGGTGCGAACCGCAGCAAATGGTGATCCTGATATATCGATTCTCCTCCTTCCTTCAGATTCACACAGAACAATTAATGCACTGCAGTCCGGAGCGGATGTAGTAATGCAAAAATCAGTAAAAGAAGGATTCGGCCTAACTGTAACAGAGGCTATGTGGAAGAAAAAACCGGTTATAGGGGGTGACGTAGGAGGGATCCGTCTTCAGATAATAAACCGTTTCAACGGATACAGGGTGCAAACTCCTGAAGGAGCAGCTATACGTATACGATATCTTCTGTCGCATCCATGGAATAAAGCCAAAATGGGAGAAAACGCAAAACGATACGTGCTTGAGAATTTTTTGATAACTGAACAGTTAAGAAGAGAAATGACGCTTCTCATATCTTTGGACGGAAAAGAAAGCAGCTGGGAACGATGGATATAAGTACCCGCCGTTTGAATGTGTCAGATATGCATTCATTTTTTGAAAAATTATCATGCGCATCTCCGCTTCTTATAAGTGATTATGACGGCACGCTTGCCTCTTTCAGAAAAGACAGGGGTAATGCTTTTATATCAGAGAAAACAAAATTACTATTAAAAAAAATAATCTACTCCGGCGGCGTTATCACCATATTATCAGGCCGCCAATCAAAGGAAATTGATAAATTTATTTCTCTTCCGGTTGAAATATGGGGATGCCACGGTTGGGAACGCAGGACAGCCGACGGGGATCTGACTTATTGTCATGTCCCGGACGATATGTTTAATGCTTTAGACAATTTTTCTGCTGTACTAGGATTTTTTCCTTCTGACGCACTGGAAAGAAAACCTGTGTCTACAGCAATTCACTGGAGAGATCGACCTGACATAATGGACTTGTATTACATTCATTCTAATCAAATTCTGTCAATTGCAGAAAAATACGGACTCCGGATAATGCCTTTTAATGGGGGGATTGAGTTCATGATACCAGTTTTTTCAAAAGGCAAAGCCGTAGAAAATATTATTGCAGCTCATCGATCATCAGAACCGATATGTTATCTTGGAGATGATTTGACTGATGAAGATGCATTTCTTGCAATAAAAAAAATAAAAGGTGCAATCGGCATACTGATCGCGGAAAAACCGCGGGCCAGCCATGCTCGTTTATGGATGCCACAGGATACGGTAGACTGTTTCCTGAATTTCTGGCATGAATTTTTAAGCAGAGGAAAGAGGTCTGCAAATGAATAAAGACAAAGGCAATTTTATAGTTGTTTCAAACCGCCTTCCTGTAACTATTTATAACGAAAACGGAAAGTGGATAGGAGCTCCTTCATCAGGAGGACTTGTTAAAGCCATGAATCCCGTCCTAAGGAACAGAGGCGGAGCATGGATAGGCTGGCCCGGATTTACAAGCCAGCAAAGTATATCTGCAATACGTGAAATTTTAGGGCCGTTATCAGATAAGAATGGATACAGGTTTTTGCCGGTATCGCTTACAAAGGAGGATATTGAGGAATTTTATCATGGGTTTTCAAATTCCATCCTCTGGCCGCTTTTCCATGACCTTCAGGGAAGATGCAATTTCATTCCTTCGTACTGGGACGGATATATCCGATCAAACGCTAAGTTTGCCAAGGTTATACTCAAACACAGCACTGAAAAAGATTTTATCTGGATAAATGATTACCAGCTTATTCCATTAGGCTGTATGCTAAAGGATAAAAAACCATCGCTGCGAACTTCGTTTTTTCTGCATATTCCTTTTCCCAGCCCGGATGTATTTCTGAAATTACCGTGGCGTAAAGAGATACTTTCCCAAATGACACATTATTCTTTAGTCTGTTTTCAGACACAAAGGGACAGGAAAAATTTTATTGACTGTCTGCGGATCTTTTCACCTGACGCAGAGATCAGCGGAAGAGGACATATCCTGGATGTACAATCGGGAGGCAGAAAATTTTTAGTTGGAAGTATGCCGATAAGTATAGATTACAAACATTATTCAACTCTGGGAAGTTCTCACAGTGTAATTTCAAGGGCAAAAGCAATCAGGGAAGAAATTGTAGGAGAAAAATTTATATTAGGTGTTGACCGGCTGGACTATTCTAAAGGTATACCGGAAAAGCTGAAGGGGTTTGAACGATGCCTTGAGCTTTATCCCGAGGTAAGAGGCAGAATAACCCTTTACCAGATAGTTGTTCCAAGCAGGGATTCTGTTCCTGAGTATAAATCTCTTAAAAATGAGATAGAACTGCTTATCAGCCAGATAAATGGGAAATATTCCACCACCCGATGGATACCAGTAAATTGGCGTTATGGCAGCGTTTCTGATGCAGAACTCTCTTCAATGTACAGAGCTGCCGACATAGCTCTTATTACCTCTTTAAAAGACGGCATGAATCTTGTATGCAAAGAATATTGCGCCAGTAAAGGAAAAGATTCGGGAATACTTATTTTAAGCGAGTTTGCGGGTGCCGCGATCCAGTTATCGAAAGGCGCTCTTCTGGTAAATCCGTACGATGCAAACGGTATCGCCGCAGCAATTTACAAGGCATTTTTAATGGATGAAAATGAAAAAATAGCCAGAATGCGTTTTATGAAAAGAACTATATATAAACATGATGTCTTCTGGTGGGTAAATAATTTCCTGCGCGCCGCCACAGGCAAAATGCTTGAAGATTTTCCTGAGCAGAATCTTCCTTCTTTGTGGCCCGGAATATTTTCGGATGACAGTATTTAAAAAATACAGATCTGTTAAATGAGATGCGGTTTCGGATACGGTCCCCGCGACGGACTTATGGCCGCTTTAGAAAGAAGGTCAGGGCTGTCTGTGGGCATTTGCAGAGCGGTCATTGAGTCCCTCGCGGTGTTGCTGGGGTGGTTTATGGGAGGTCCCCGTAGGGTTCGGTAAACTAACATCAGGGAGACCGCCCTGCTTTTTTTAAAGCCAGAAAGATGACACAGCCTTTAGCTGCGCGTCCGATCAATAGACTTTGATTATTTCAAATCCATGTCTCTTTAATTCTTTCTGGATCTGACGGACATGTTCGTGTCCGTTCGTTTCTACGGTGATCTCAAGCTGGACAAGCTTGAACCTGTCCATGACTTTTGACTGGTTGTGCTCCAGCTTGATGACATTTGCCCTCAGGTCTGCCAGAATTTTTGCGACATTCAACAATTCCCCCGGTTTATCCGGAAGATTTACAGTAAAGCAGAATTGCCTTCCCCGCGAAACAAGCGCCCGGTTTATGATGGCAGAGATGGTCGAGATGTCTATATTCCCGCCGCTGACAACGCAGACTACATTTTTGTTTTCCGGAGCCAATTTTTTCAGTCCGGCAACGGAGAGCGCCCCAGCTCCCTCTGCCACCATCTTGTGCCTCTCTATCAGGAGCAGTATCGCCTCGAGGATATCCGAATCGGGAACTGTGACCACTTCGTCCACTAATTCTTTTATCACTTCAAAAGTCAGTGTCCCGGGTTTTTTTACCGCCACACCATCAGCCATTGTGTCTACCTTTTTCAACTCTATGACCCGATTTTCATCCAGGGATCTGGCCATGCAGCAAGCCCCTTCAGGCTCTACACCGATTATTTTTATGTCCGGCTTCAGCATCTTTGCAGCAATCGCTATACCGCTGATCAAACCTCCGCCGCCGATCGGGACCAGTATCATGTCGACATCGTCCAGCTCTTTCAGCACTTCCATTGCCACAGTACCCTGCCCGAGCATTACATCGATATCATCGAAGGGATGGACGAAAACATAGCCGTTCTCCTCTTCCAGTTCACGCGCCTTCCGGCATGCGTCATCATAAGTGTCACCGTGCAGGACTACCTGAACGCCAAATTTTTTTGTGGCTTCGACCTTTATTATCGGCGTTGTCTCAGGCATTACGATCGTGGCTTTCACGCCAAGCATTTGGGCCGCATAGCCTACACCCTGCGCATGGTTGCCTGCGGAGGCTGCGATAACTCCCCTGCTTTTTTCCTCGTCGCTGAGTTTGCTTATTTTGTAATAGGCTCCGCGAATCTTGAACGAGCCTGTGACCTGAAAGTTTTCAGGCTTAAGGAATACCCTGTTGCCATATTCCTTGCTGAAAAATCGGCTTTCGATCAGCTCTGTCTTACCCAGTATCGGCTCGAGTGTTTTTTGTGCAAGGCAGATATCTTCGTGTGACACACTAATGTCTGCCGCCTGAAATATTTTGTTTTTATCCGTCATATTTATTCCTGCCATCCTTGATTTGATAAATTTTCAAATCACTTTTATACTACAAATTTTATCCTAGATTTTAAAACTGTGTACGGGGGCCGGGATGCGGCCTCCGCGCCTGATAAAATCCGTGCAGCTGAACTGATTTCCGGGCATTATCAGCGCATAACCAAGAAGACCGCCGAAAGTCACTGTTTCTTCGACCAACTTTCCGTACACCGGAACCAGCCTCACTGCGGCTGTATTGTTGTTTATCATCCCGATAGCCATCGCATCATCCGCGATTATGCCGGATATGGTGTCGGGAGAAGTATCTCCGGGTATCGCTATCATGTCAAGCCCCACCGAACAGACACACGTTATCGCCTCAAGCTTTTCAATGGAGCACCAATTTGACGGACGTTTTCTGTTCTTCAGTCCATGCTCTTTGGGAACATCATTGACGTATTTCTTTGCTGTATTCTTTGATATACCCGGCTTTTTGCCAATAGCGTATGCTGTTTGACCGGATAGTGCCTCATGCCTTATCATGTCGGCTACCTCCTTGGTGATCTTCGCAATCCCAATGGTAGCTATATTGTCCGGGTGGGTCAATTTCTTTCCGGCTTTTCGGTCAATTATAGCCCGGCGGTGACACATGAGGGGTTTTCGATGCTGGTGCGGGTGTCAGAGTCACATGCGGGACCACAAATGCTGAAGCGTGTAACTTCGGCCCTGATGGAAGGAATGGGATAAGTGGACATAGAGAACATACTTCATAAATTCGATGAAATGCTTGCGCAGGGGCAGATGCAGGCCGCGGCCGACTATCTTGAGGAGAAAGCCGCGCAGTGCGGAGAAGAAGGATACAGCACCATGGCCATAACCATCTTCAACGAACTCGAGGGCTTCTGGCGTGTCGCCGGACAAAAGGAAAAGAGCTACGCGGCTGCGGAGACAGCGCTTGGCCTCATTTTTTCCTGCAAGCTTGATGGGACCATCGGGCACGCTACCACGCTTTTGAACTACGCCACAGCGAAGACAGCGTTCGGAGAGGCGGGGGAAGCCCTAGGGCTTTACGGCATTGTTAAGGAGATATATGATGCTCAGCTCCCTGCAGACGACTACCGCTACGCCGCGCTGTACAACAACATGGCCCAGTCTCTGCTTCGCATGAACGACGCGAAGAGGGCAGGCGAATATTTTGCGAAGTCGCTTGCGATGCTTGAGAAAATGGAAGATGTGCAGTCCGAAACCGCTACGTGCCATGCAAATATCGCGATATGCCTTATGGCCCAGAAAAAATTTGATGATGCCAGGGAGAATCTGGAAAAGTCCGAGGATATCTTTGCCTCACTACCAGGGGATCCGCACGCGGACAGCATGCTGGCTACGCGAGGGCAGCTTGAATACATGCTTGGCCGTTTTGCGGAGGCTGCGGAATACTACAAACGCGCCGCTGCTAACATAGAAAGCCGCTTTGGGCGAAATCCCTACTATGCGCGCGCATGCAGAAACTGCGCCAAGGCCCTTGAGGCCACCGGAAATAAGGAAGAAGCGAAACGCTGGCTGCAGCTTGCCGACAGCACGGAAGATCATAGGTGAAACCTTTGCAGGGACTTGAGCTAAGCCGCGAATTTTACATACAGTGCGCTGCTCCGGCTATAGAGAAGCGGTTCGGCGAACGCGCGCGCCGCGTGGCTGCCGGGCTTGCCGGGCAGGGATCGGACTGTCTTGGTTTTGACGATGATATTTCGCGCGACCACGATTTTGGTCCCGGGTGCTGTCTGTGGCTGACAGACTGGGACTTCGCCGAGTTCGGAAGAGAACTGCAGGAGCTCTACAACTCTCTGCCCGGCGAATTCATGGGTTTTTCGCGCAATGCGACGACTCAGGGTTCAGGCCGCGTGGGAGTCATACCGATAAGCCGTTTTTATTCTCAGTTTACCGGCTGCCCGGATGTTCCGCCAAATGACGCCGCCTGGCTTCGCATTCAGGAGCACTTTCTTGCCGCTGCCACAAGCGGAGAAGTCTTTTTCGACGGCCTTGGCGAATTCACCAGGATTAGGAAAGCGCTTCTGCCATGTTACCCGAGAGATGTACTGTTCAAAAAGCTTGCGGCTCGCGTTTTTGTGATGGGGCAGGCCGGCCAGTACAATTATGGAAGAATTTTCAAACGCGGCGATTTTCCTGCTGCAATGTTGGCTCTTGATGAATTTGTCCGTGCCGCGCTCTCTGCTGTGCACCTGCTTAACAAACGCTACATGCCCTACTACAAGTGGGCGTTCAGAAGCGCCCGTTCACTGCCGCGGCTTGCGGAGGCCGTGCGGGAGCTCGATTCGCTCTATTCAGCGCCAGCCGGAGAACGGCAGGATATGATCGAATCGATCTGCGAACACGTTCGCGGTGCCCTGCAGGAGGACGGCCTCACATCCATTCCGGAATCGTTCCTCGTACCTCAGGCAGAGGAGATAATGAAGCGGATAGAGAGCGACTATCTCAAAAAACTCGGAGTATCGGTGGGATAAAAATGGAAGACATCATCGAAAGCATCATACAGATGGAATGGGATTTCTTCGACAAAGTTCAGAACGAAGGCGGACGCGCCTCCTGTCAGGATGACTGGGACACCTTCAGTAAAATGCGCCGCAGCCAGTACATGGCATGGTCAGAGCCGCTGCTTGAAAGCTGGAAAGCCGACCTTGTCCTGGCGCGCGAAGAAGGGCGCAATCCCCTCACCGAGAAATATGGCTATATGATGTGCATCAGCGACCCTCAAAACAACGAGGAAACAGCCAGCAGCCTGCCTCCTGTTTCGTTTGAGAAAAAGCAGACGGCACGCCGCATTGTCGACCGCCTCATTCCCCAGAACGAGGCCTTCCGCGGCAGATATCCGCGCGTATCCGGCCGCGGCCGCCCTCTGAGAACGTCCGAAGAACCAGCCGCAGGCTGGACCTCAATAGAGACCTACGAGCTCGGCGAGCTGTGGACCTACTCGCTGAGGACGCTGGAGCTTTTTGAGGAGAACCTCGACGCATTTGAAAAGAAAGGCAGGAGCTATCCCGAAACAGTGGTGGAGAACGGTCTCAAACTCCGCGGCTTCGAAAGCCTTGATCGGGCGGAAGAATATCTCGCGAAGATAGAAAAGCGGAAATAGCGCTGTAAAAATCCATAGATAAACAGTTGCTGAGCAGCAGCAATAACAGTCGGAGAATGGGTCCGCCTGGAGAGCCAGAGGGGTCATCTGTCAGAACTTTACACAAAATCTAGGATAGCCCCGAATTATCCTGGCCTATAAAACCTTGAACATGGTAGACATCCACACCAACCTCTCCAGGAATATGGTACGAGTATGCCGCTTCTTCCTGGTTCAGGTCAGCCACTTTTCCAATTGTTTCTTCATCTAGAATATGTGACCATGTTTTTCTCAAGTAATGTCTAAAATAAGCGATGTCATAACTCTTTTCCCATGCTTCCGGGAATTGCCTGTGTAGCTCAGCAAAGGAAGAACTTTTCGGTTTAAATGAGAAAAAAAGACCTATTGCAGAAGCATCTTTACTAAAATAGTTTTTTAGTGCTTCATAAGAATAACCGTTGTTGTAAAGAGCATATTCATTTGCAGAATCCAAATCAATATATAGATCAACACATCCGTGTTTCAGCGGCAGCATGTTGCTTGCCGATGCTATGTAAATAATGCGGTGCTCCAAGCTCAGTTTATCTATAAGACCCTTGTAAACTGCGACAATTTCCGGATATTTGTCTGTGACTATGTAAAGTGCATCTTTGTCCATAAGTTCAAAATTTGTTTGGCAAAAGCAGTAATTATTTATAAAATCTTCCAAAATAACCTTGCCCTTTAGATTTTTCTGTCTTAGTTTTTCAAGCATCCAATGATACGCTCTGTGCATGTATGATACCAAAGTTGGATTCATTAGGCGGTAACAGTTTCGCTCCAAATCTGGCCAATCATATTTACTGATCTTTCCCGAATCCCCTATTAGAATGCCATTTTTTATCTCTGCCTTGAAGCCACATGCACATATCAGATCTCCTGAAAGAATGTGATCTTTTTCAATATTACAGTTACGGACACTAAGTTCGCTCTGACATTTAGGGCAGGCAAAGTATCGGAGAAATACAAGCGGGACTCCGTATTTCCTTTTCTCGACCGAATTGTGCTTTCCTGTGGCAGAGGCTATTTCATTTTTTATAGCGTTTATTATCGAATCAACCTCTTTTTTTTCAAGAAGCATATTTTTTTTCTGATGATTAAGTATGTCAATATAGTCCATCAACTCTTTTTTGCTGTCAAAATTACTTAATCGCCTCAGCGACATAATAAAGTGCCCCCCAAAGTCAAGACACGAATTTTCTAATGATCCGAATAGCTCCTTTCTTCATGCGGCATAAGTCTTCTGTTGCCTTGCGAATGCATCAGGAGAAAGCCCTCCAAGTGATGCGTGCGG
>Ga0228536_1002033_pt1 | contig 14066 bp, 12 predicted proteins | sample SJ1Smetagenome_FD_168611 | JGI IMG/M metagenome (GOLD analysis project Ga0228536, IMG submission 168611) | Enriched culture of PCE-dechlorinating microbial communities from Ithaca, New York, USA - SJ1.S | ecosystem: Engineered > Modeled > Simulated communities (microbial... > Unclassified...
GCAGTCCCAAATATCCGCGAAGCATGGGGCCTCTTATCCGCCTCTGCCTGCACAGCGGAGTGGAGCCGTGGTTCATTCCGCCGTCGGAGCCATGGAGGAACGGCAGCGTGGAGCGATTCAACGACTTTTACCAGCAGAGTTTTCTCGGGAAGGTCGAGATGTTCTCCGTAGATGAGCTGAAGAACGGCTCTCTTGCTTTCGAGAACAGGCACAACACCACGTGGCGCTACAGCAAGATCGGCGGAAAGACTCCGGTGAAAGCGTTGGGCTCGATGAAGAGAACGCTTCGATTTCCCGATCCGGAGGCGCCTCCGCCGGATTGGCGGAAAGAACCGGAAAAGGGCAGATACCATTTCGTGCGTCTGATCCGAAGCGACTTGAGGCTGAACATATTCGGAGAGAGCTTTTCGGTGCCGCCGGAACTGGAGTTCGAATATGCCGTCGCCACTATAGATGTCAAGGAGCAGAAGCTTACAATTTCTCATGACGGAAAATCGGTGAAGCAAATAGAGTATAAGCGTTAAAGCGAAAAAGAATACCAGTCTGCGATGTGGTGGCACATTTTTTTGTCTACGATGTGCTGGCACTTAACAGCTAATCTATTGCTGATATATAACGATTTGAATTATAGCATTTTGATAGAATAAATCAATTATTGTATGTTCCGTAACCTACCCAATTTTCCTTCAGAAAAATTTGCTTTGATTTGCGTTTCAAACAAGGAACCTATGAACAAATAAATATTTACCAGCCAACATGTTGAACTTTGGGAATCGAATCCGTTTCCTGTGTGATTTTTTAACTCATTTTCAGTCTATATGGCCTCATTTTACACATCGTTTCATATGCTTTTTGGCCTTTTGCCGATATTTTTTAGACACAAAGTCTCTATCATTCCCGACAGTTGATTCCGAACCATCTATAGACTCAACAGCGTCTAGGCAAAAGGGCCAAGATAGTTTTCTTCGCCAGAGCTTGGTACCTAGACTTAAAAAGCGAATATCTGCATCGTTATGAGAAAGATGTAAACTCCACGCTTCACGTTTTCGAACGAGGTGTCCTTTTCTGCTTTCAGTTAGAAGAGCTTCACGAAGCTGTAGATTTAAAGAACTTCTCTATTCCCACGAGTTACTTTTCCCACTTAGTGACTTTTTTCGAATGCGGAGGTATTCGCAATAGTTTTCTATAAGTTCAGCGATCCTCGTCTCCCCTTATTGACTGGAGTAATAACCACTTTCATTTGTGTGATTTTACAGGATGAAAGGCAATGTGCCAAAGATTTTTTCAAAGATTCTTAAATTTCTTGTTTACATTTCTTAAAAAAGGATGTAAAATTAATTTGAATTCAAGATTTCTTTCTCTTCAAAAATACCCCCGGTTTTTCCGAAAAATCCTCAAAATACGGTCACTCAACCAGAGTACACATACCTATTTTTTACCGATAAAGCAAAACTACCCTGATTCCAAGAGGAGGTTTGCACATGTCAACACTGGAACGGGCAATAGAAATCGCGCGGAAAGCGCACGAAGGGCAGTCAGACAAGGGAGGCGCGCCCTATATCACCCATCCTCTCAGGGTCATGGAACGGGTGGGTCCGGAAGAGGCAAAAATGGCGGCTGTGCTTCACGACGTGGTGGAAGATACCACAGTGACCTTCGACGAACTTCGGGCGGAAGGCTTCCCGGAAAAGGTCGTGGAAGCAGTTGACGCACTGACAAGACGCCTGGGAGAACCCTATGAGCTCTTCATTTTTCGGGCGGCATCCAATGACATTGCAAGAATCGTCAAGATGGCCGACCTTATTGAGAACTGCGACCTCTCCCGTATCCCGAACCCTGGCCCGAAGGATTTTGAGCGGCTGAAAAAATACCAGCACGCGATACAGATCATCCGCTGCATGTTCTCCGATCCGCCCACATCGAAACAACAGTGACCATACCTCCCCAAGGGTTCAGAAATAATCTCAGAAGCGGGTTTCAAATGCTCTGCCTGCGAAAGGGAGGCCGCGCGTATATTCCTGGTCCGTATCCATGATGAATACCGGCTCTGCCGGAAAAGTTTCACCGGATCTTTAACCACTAAACCCTTACTTGATGAAACATCCCTGGAGACATTGCTGCAGGCATTCAGATCCCCTGATGCCCGGGCCTTCTACGAAACGGACTTCGAACTGGCCTCCTTCTACTGCCCGATGTGCGACGCTGGTACTGCGGGGAGCACTACCAGCACTGGGACGTGTTCGACGAGGATTTGCCAATGTTCCACGACTGCATCATGGGACGCTGCCCCAGTGGACATCAGCGGATGCTCGAGGACTGAACGGTGAATGAATTTCCCCCGTAAAGAAACAGGTCTTTTATTTAAAGTTTCCAAATACCAACAGATCACGGATCTTTTTAGCAGAACCGTGATCTGTCGGGTCTGAAAACAAAAATGGAAAGGATGTACACTTACTAATCTCGTATAATGGGAGAAATTAAACTCAAAACAAAAAAACAGAAATTTCTCCGATAAGATCACTTCGTGTAATTCATTCGTTGTTTTCGTTCTTTTCTTTTCCGTAGAAGAACACTGGTAATCATGAGAATGTTGAGCAATAAACAAGCAAGGGCCATAGGACGGTTAACGAAGATCATATAGCTCCCCCTGGAAAGCATCAGAGAACGGCGGAAATTTTTTTCTATCATTGATCCCAAAACGAACGCAAGGACAAAAGCAGGGGAAGAGAATTTGAGCTTTTTCATAAAGAAACCAATAAATCCTGCGATGATAGCGACCCAGACATCAAGCATCATACGCCTTGCTGCATAGGCCCCGATTAGGGATAGAAGAAAAATAATCACTAGAAGAATATAATTAGGAATAACCAGTAATCTAGCAAAAAGAGAAGTGGTAAAGCGACCGAGAAAAAACATAAAAATTGTTGCAGCAAGCAATCCCCAAAAAATACTATAAACTAAATCAATATTCTGGTTTAAAAGGTTGGGGCCGGGCAAAATACCCTGCATAATTAAAGCGCTTGCCACCACTGCAATTGTTCCTGATCCTGGTATTCCAAGCGTCAATAGAGGAACAAGCGCTCCTCCTACACACGCATTATTTGCCGATTCAGGGGCGGCAATCCCCTCTGGTGCACCGTGCCCAAATTTTTCTGGATGCTTTGATGTCCTTTTTGCTTCTGTATATGACAGCCATGACGCTGGTGAAGCACCCATACCGGGAATAATGCCCGCAAAGGTACCAATCAATGCACTTTTAATCACTACAGGTAAAACAGAAAATACTTCCTTTAATGAAAGTTTTACTTTCAAATGCTCTTTTTGTTTCACTGTCTGTTTTCCCAGGTCTCCACAGGCCATATTTAAAACTTCAGACAGTGCGAATAAACCTGTCAGCATAGGAACCAGGGCAATTCCATCAAGAAGGCTGGTTGTGCCGAAAGTAAACCGTTTGATTCCAGAAAGCATATCCAGCCCTATAGACGTAATCAATAATCCTAAAGCTACCGCGACCAGGCTTTTTGCCGCGTCGTCAGTGCTCAATGTAATGATACTGACTATTCCCAGCAAGGAGATAAGGAATAATTCGGGATCTGAGAATTTTATTGTGATCTGCATCAGAGGAAGGGTAAGGGTCATTAAAATAATGCAGCCGATAAAACCCCCGATAGTAGAAGAGTAAAGTGAGTACCCAAGTGCTTTTCCAGGGAAACCCTGCTTGGCCAGCGCATTTCCGTCAATTTCTGTGGCAACGGCTGCCGCTGTTCCCGGGACACCCAGAACAATGCTTGAAATCGAGCCGCCGTACTCTGCCCCCATGTACAGAGAAATAAGCAGTAAAACAGCAGGAATAGTTTCCATCTTGTAAGTTATCGGTATCAATAATGCGCATCCGACACTTGGACCAAGACCCGGCAGAGCTCCTATAAGCATTCCGAGAAAAGTACCGCTGGCAAGTGCCAAAATACTTCCCCAGGAAAACAAAAGTGAGAAATCATAATTAAGAAGCGACATTTATCACACCTCCTTCATTATAAATTAAGCTGGAGCAAAACAGAAAAAAGGAGAAAAATAACTCCCAAAATCACACTGCCCACTAAAAGTGTTTTAACCGCTTTGCGAGGTGTTGGAGGTTCAGGATTCAGAAACCACAATAACAAAAATGTTGCCAGAACAGCAATCGGATAAAACCGGTGGGTAACGTGCCAGACAGCAGCTACGAGCAAAGCCAGTACCAGAACAAGGAAAAAATATACAGGTTTAGGAATATCTACGATGACAGTTTTGTTGGCTGTTTTTCGAAAGTTTGTAAATAACCCTATAATACTTGAAACAATCAGGAGCAGGCTTAATGAGCGGGGATAATACCCCGGACCGATCACTACACCAGGGGAACTCATCGGAAGATTGAAAGAAAGAGTAAAAAACATTATTCCTACCAAGAGAGAAACGGTCAAAGCGATCAGAGACGCTGTTCTGAAATTCATGCTGAACCTCCAAAATTCACTTTCTGAGATTGCAGGTACATCGGTCTCGAAGGAGCAATATATATTAACCCACAAATGCTCTGAGCTGGACCTCTGTCCAGCTCAGAGCATTGCAATAGCAATCCCTGATAAATTTCTGTTATTTCATCACGGACTTGAATATTTCAGCAGCATCCGCAACATACTGCTTATAATACTTTGTGAATTCATCCAGTCCCATATACGTATTTTCCTGCCCCTGCTTTTTCAGGAATTCGATCCACTGAGGATCATGGCACACTTTGTAACCGATATCATCATACCAGGCTTTAACTTCATCAGAAGATTTGGGGCTGATGAACATGCCTTTAAATGAAATGTAGTTTGCGAGCCCGGTGCTCCCAAGAGATTTGAAGGTAGGAATATCACCCATTTCTTCAACTTTTTCAGGCATTGTATATGCCAATGCCCTTAAATTACCAGCCTTGACATGTGCACGGACAGTACTTGCCGTCGACATAAGGCAATCTACATTACCACCCAGCAAACCAAGAACGGAAGCTGCACCGTCATCATAAGGAACATAAGCGGCATCAATATTAAAATCACGGAACATCAATAATGCGAACAGATGATTATTCCCCATTATCTGCGCACCGCCTACGTTGAGCTTTCCCGGGTTTGCATGGGCGTACTCGACAAATTCCTTGAAAGTTTTGAAGGGACTGTCAGCCTTAACGGTAATTGTATGATAATCAGACCCAATGTTGACAAAGGGAAGCACGTCGTCGACACCGAACGGGGCATTTCCTGCAGCCGTATTCAGCGCACCCGTGTTGGAATGGTAAGAAAAAATATGGCCGTCGGCGGGCTGTGAGATCATATAATTGGTTCCAATCGAACCGCTTCCGCCCCCCATATTTTCTACAATGACTTTTACTCCAGCATGCCTGCTCATGATTTCTGCAAAAGGCCTGCTGAACGTATCTCCGGTGGATCCGGCGTTAAATGCACAAATCAGGGTTATCGTTTTCGTGGGCTTCCAGGGCTCACTCGCATCAGTCGCTCCGACAAACACCGCAAGGAACAGAAAAAGAACAGCCACCCTCAATAAAGTCATAGATTTTCGGTTTCGTGACATCGTAACTTCGACCTCCTTCTAATAATATATTAATCTCTTAGTGCTTCCTCAACGTTTTCTTTTTGGATCCTATCGCCTTTATCTCAGAAATGGGCCTCTTGTTTTTTATCGCCTCCTCCATTTCAGTTTCGACTTCCATTATCATTTCTGCCTGAAACATGATCTCCTCAATCTTATCGCTGGGAATAACCAGAACTCCGTCAATGTCGCCCAGAATATAATCACCGGGACGCACCTGCGCTCCGGCAATGTTAACCGTAACGTTATAAGCCCCGTATTTAAAACGTTTATTTTTAAGTTCCATTGCAGCTCCCATGCAAAAAACAGGCATTTCAAGGTCACGGATCTGTCCATAATCGCGGCAGCGTCCATGCAGAACGACTCCCGAAAGTCCCCAGTTCATGCAGGTATTTGCCATGTTTTCGCCCATCAGGCTGCATTTTTCCCCTAAACCGTCAATTACAAGCACATCCCCCTCTTCCCATTTTTCAGCGAGGTCGTAAATAGTGTAATTCGGCTCATCTTTTGACCGGATCCTGTAAGCCTGCACTGTAAACGCCTTTCCGAATATCCTCGCTTCAGGTTTCATAGGAAAGATGTCGGTTGTCCAGCCTTCTATTCCCAGTAAATACATAGCATCAGTAATAACCCCAGTTTGAACTGTTGAAAAAAATTCTTTGATTTTCTTTTCCATAGTCTCTTCCCCTTAATTTATTTTGGCAGATCGGATTTCCTTAAGACCTTTTTCGTAGGCAGAAATAAGCCACCCTACTTCGCTTCCATAAGTCAGGAATTTTATACCGCGGGCTAACCATTTTTTCGCTTCCTCAATATCATTGACCAGCAATCCCTGCGTTTTATTCTGCCTCCGGGCCGATTCATACACTTTTTCAACCATGTTTGAGACCTTCTCGTCTGAAGCCTTTCCCGAAAGCCCCATGTCATGGGCTAAATCTCCTCTGCCGACTATCGCAATATCAATCCCGTCGATCACCAGAATTTCATCAGCTTCTTCAATTGCTTTCACACTTTCAAACTGGACAACACAAGTGACCTCTTCATCAAAAGAACGCATTTCTTCTTCATTTGCTTTCGAGAACCCGGTCCCGATACTTCTGGACACACAACCACGGGTGCCCCCTCCAAAAAAGCGCATGCTGCGGGCTATCTTCAAAGCCTGGGAGGCGCTGTCGATGTGAGGGATCACAAGCCCCATCGCACCTGCGTCAAGCAGTCTTCCGTTCATTTTAAGATCATCAGGATCGCTTGGGCGTACCATGGGGTAAACTCCGCACTCTCTTGCCAGCAAACACATCTCGGAGACAGAGGAAATTGACGCTCCGGAATGTTCGGCATCGATAAGTATGTAGTCAAAACCTGCATATCCAACCAATTTGGCGATGATTGGATCCTTAACTGCATTTACCCAGGTTCCGACAACCAATTCTCCTTTTTTTAACTTTTCTTTAAAGGAACTCTTCGCGCTGTGAGCAGAAAAAGGCATTTTTTCCTCCCTGGTACTTATAATTTTATGTTCGTAAGATTAACGATATATTTTTTCTGAGCGATTGTTCCACTTTGAAGCATGGAATTAATATTTTCCGACGCTCCTTTTACGACAGCTTCAACTGCTTCCACTGTTCCGCCGCCGTTATGCGGGCTTAAGACCACATTGGGCAGACTGCAAAAGGGATGAGTGTTGTCTGCTGGTTCGTTTTCGAATGTATCAATACCTGCTCCCGACAGTTTGCCCGTTTTCAGAGCTTCATAAAGTGCCTTTTCATCAACGACTCCTCCACGTGCGCAATTTAAGAGTACCGCTCCCGGCTTCATCCTGGAAATACGATGGTCGTCTATTAGATGATGGGTTTCTTCCGTCAAAGGGCAATGAAGGGATACCACATCCGAAAGAGCCAGAAGATCATCGATTTCCATAAATTCAACGCCCAGTTCCCGCTCCTGGTCTGAGGGCAGACGAAAAGCATCGAAATAAATAACCCTGCAGTCAAATCCAACAAGAAGCCTTCTAAGATGCTTTCCAATATTCCCCAACCCTATAAGGCCAACCGTCTTCCCCGTCAGTTCATGGTTGTTATCGCGAAGTACTGTTTTAAGCCATTTCCCGTTCTGAGTCAGCTCGTTATGAGCCTTTATGATCTGCTTATAAACTGCAAGCAGTAATGTCAATGTATACTCAGCCACTGAACGTGAATTGGTAGCAGGAACATTTCCGACCGGGATGTTTCTGTCAGTGGCCTGGCCAATATCGATATTATTAACACCTGCACCATATTTTTGAATGTAAACACAATTTTTCGCTTTGGATAACATTTCGGGAGGTATACCTTTTGTGGAAGTAACAAGAACTTTGGCTGTTTCAAGATATTGATCAATAATTCCCGGATCTCCGTCTGCAAAAACGACTTCCGCGTCGGTTACAATGTAACGTCTTGAAAATTCTTTTGTTTTAGAAGATATTCCATCAACAACAAGAACAACATCCTTTTTCAAAATTAAACCTCCTGAATTTAAAGAGATTTTCAATAAAGCACAAAGTAAATAAAACAAGTTTTTTGCATGGCATATTATCGATTTTATGTCAGCATCAGTATAACACATTTCCAAAAGTAGAAAGGGCCGTGCCGATAAAATCATAGACTCACGAACCAAGATGCACCCCCGATAATTTGGGGGTGCATCTTACAGGAAAGCCGAAAAATCTTCACCTCAAAAAGATTCCGTGACGGTGCTGCCCCCTACGGTGAGTTCCTTTCCGTTCCTCAGAAGATGAAAGGTGTTCTCCCCTTCCACAAGAAGGGCGGAAAATCCCTCCACTGAGGGAACTGCCTTTCCGTTGCAAAAGAGAATAATGTCCCCCGGCTGCATCTTCATGGCCTCCGCGAGCCCTCCGGGCTTCACCTCCAGAATGGCGGTACCGGTCCGTCCTTTCAGGGTGCCCTTTTCTCCCATGGTCAGGTTCCGAAGCACGATCCCCAGCTTCGGGGGCTGTTTCTCCTCTTTACCGGGAACTGAGGACTGTCCGAACGTCAGGCTCTTCGGAGGAGCAGGAAACTTTTCTTCAGGCATGGGCCGGACTCGAAAGACCTGTTTTTTCCCTTTTCTGAGAACTTCCATTTCAAGCGTATCTGCGGTGCGCGTAAAGGGAAGGACTTCTTTTTTGTACTGCTCAGCTGATTCAACAGCCTTGCCGCTTACAGACAATATGATGTCGCCTTTCCGCAGTCCGCCCTTTTCCACCGGGCTTCCTTTTTCCACGATAGTTGCCGTTACGCCGGCCTGTTTCTTCAGCCCCGCACCCTTCAGGTCCTTTTCCGTCGGGTCGACAAATGAAAACCCTAGCCCCCTCATCTCGACAGGGTTCCCTGCCGCTGCCGCAAGCGTGGCTATGATGGAATACAGGCTTTCAGCCGTTCCTCTTGTCTCCGCCCGAACAGAAGGGGACTCTTCCCCCTCGACTGACAGTGCTGCCAAAACATACCAGGGGCAGGGGCCATTATATTCGGTTCTTTGATAGATCCGCATCCAGGAGAGCTTGTCAAAAGGAATGACCGTCGCCTTGCCGTCGTTCCAGAAGAATCGTATTCCGAGCCGGTCCGCCTCGGCCGACCGGAGATTTCCGTCCCAGATCCCCATGAGCATGGGGGTAATGTTCTTGAGCCGTCCCATGGCTTCTTCCACGGTGGGATAGTACTCGGGGAGATAATAATAGGCATCAAAGTTTGCCTTTGCAGAGGCGCACAAGGGGAAAAATGGGGACCAGAATGGAAAACAGCACAATTGCGGCAGGAATCACGCGTCGTTTCACGATCAAAGCCTCCTTTTTCCGGTCAGGAATGTAAGGCGATTATCTCACTGCCGTTTTTCTTCTACAACCCGAAAAAATGAAGTGCACCCCGTGGTCCGGAAAAATTCCGGCTCCGGGTGCACTTCATTTCAGCGTGTGAGATCTGCTTGCCCGGGGAAAAGTTCCCATATTCCCTGATACGCGGTATGCCAGTATCAAAAAGTATTTGAATCCCGGCCGGGAAGCCTGCTATTTCCTCCTGGCCGCAAGGTGATAGCGAAGCGTCCCCCAGACGCCCATGGGCATCCAGATGATGAAAAAGACGAGCGCAACGCCGTAGATGACCAGCCGCAGCTCCCCCGCCATTCTCAGGAATTCGGGAAGCACGGTCAGGCAGATTGCGCCAAGAACGGGACCGAAGAGCGTGCTCATGCCGCCGAATATGACCATGACCAGCATGTTGATGGACTCGCTTATGGTGAAGGTGACCGGGCTGATGAAAAGGATATAGTGGGCGTAAAATGCCCCGGCCAGCCCGGTAAGCCCACCGCTTACAGAGAAGGCAAACACCTTGCTCTTCATCGTGTCGATCCCGATCGACTTGGCCAACTCCTCGTTCTCCCGGACGGCGATCATGGCATCCCCTATGCGCGAACGCTCTATTCTCCACAGAACGTACAGAACACCCAGCACGAACAGAAGGCCGAGATAGTAATAGTCCGTACGGGATTCAATCGCCAGATCGAGCCCAAAAAGCCGTATAGGTGAAGGGCGGGGTATTCCGGTGATCCCCATCGGTCCGTTGGTCACCGGGATCCAGTTGTTCATCACGACCGTTACCAGAACCCCGAAAAACGCTGTTGTGATGGCAAGAACGTGCCCTCTCAGGCGAAGCACAAGCCTGCCGATGCAGAAGGCGGCCAGGCCGGCGAAAAGGCCTCCGATCCAGAAGGTCACCCAGAAAGAAAGACCGAAACGGACACTCAGAAGCGCCGAAACATAGGCTCCCATTCCGTAAAAGGCCGCATGCCCCAGCGAAACCTGTCCCGTAAAGCCCACGAGAAGAGAGAGGGAGAGTACCAGCACCGCGTAAATCTCCGACATCACGAAAATATGGAGATAGTAATCCATGGAGAAAAACCTGGGAAGAATATACAGTATGAATGCCGCCGCAGCGGCAAAGGGCACGGCGAGGAATTTACTCTTCATGACTGTTTCCCCCCGGTCAGGCCTTCCGGTTTAAAGATAAAGAGAAGCACGAGGAGGAGAAAAGGATACGCATCCTTGTACGCATAACTGATGAAGCCCCCGCCGAGGCTCTCTACCAGCCCGATGAGTATGGCCGCGACGATGACCCCCCTGATTTTCCCGAAACCGCCGAGAATGACGATGACGAAAGACTTCAGCACCACGGTGAACCCCATCTCGGGATTGACGAAAAACATAGCCCCCACCATCGTCCCGGCAGCGGCCGCAAGGGCTCCGCTTATGGCAAAGGTGATCGAATAGATCCTGCGGATGTTGATCCCGGCCAGCTGGGCTGCCACCCTGTCCTGGGCAACGGCACGCATTGCCTTGCCGGTCCTGGTGTACTGGATAAACCACGCCAGCAGCAGCACCAGCAATATGCTGAGAACGAGTATGGCGAGCCGCTCTCCGGTCACATAGAGCCCCTGGAAAGAAAAGCGGTACTTCGCAAGCCCCGAGGTGATTTTCCTGGGGTCAGCCTTGAAGAAAAAGAGGGCAAGGTTGGCGAGGGCCGTGGACAGGCCGAAAGAAAGCAGCATGCTGTTGATCAGCGGTTTCCCCACTATGGGGCGGAACACCGCCCGTTCGATCAGTGCGGCAACGATGGCCATGCCCGCCATGGCGATGAGCAGCGCCACAAGGAACGGGACTTTCAGATATGAAATGGAAAAAAGCGCCATGAACGCCCCGATCATGTAGAACTCCCCGTGGGCGAAATTCGCTATCTCGAGGATACCGAAAATCAGGGAAAGGCCCAGCGCAATGAGTGCGTAAATGCACCCCAGGATGACCCCGTTGAGTACCTGCTGAAAAAAAACTGTAACCATCCGAATTCAGCTCCTCAGGATAATATGCGGGAAGCGCCGCGATCGGCGCTCCCCGCCAAACGGTCATTCCACAGAGATGGGGCCCGCGACGACTTCGAATTTCCCGTCCTTCACGGAGATAATATACTCGTCGATGATGAGCTGGTTCTTCCCGTCAAAATGAGCTTTCCCCTGGGGCCCTTCGTACTTGATCGCCGCAAGGTGCTCGCGGACCTTTTCCGTATCGAGTGAGTTCGCCTTCTCTATGGCGATGGAAACCATGCGTGTGCAGTCATATCCGGCCTGGGCATATTTTTCAGGATCGAAACCGTACCTGCCCCTGTAGTCCGCCACGAATTTCTGCGCTGCCGGTGTCGGGATGGACGCCACAAAACGGCTTGCCCCGACGATCCCGTTCGCCGATTCTCCAGTGAGCTCGATGAACTTGGCGTTGAACGTGCCGCTCGTGGGATCCATGATGAGCATCCTGTCGCCTATTCCCATTTCGTGATACTGTGCGATCACCCTGGACAGGTCGACTGTCTCGCCGAAAAGGCAAAGCCCGTTGGCCTCGCTCGCCGAGAGCTTCGTCACTATGGGATAGTAGTCGGTCTCGCCCTGGTTGAAATACTCGGTGAAGACAACCTTTGCGCCGAGCTTCGCCAGTTCTGTGTTGAAGGCATCCACAGAGCCTCTGCCGTAATCGGTGTTGATGGCGATATAGGCCCATTTGTCGGCTTTCTTTTCATTGACCGCCCATTTCGTGAATGCCTTTGCGATCATCGCGGAGTTATCGCATCCGCGGAACATCCAGATGTTGCCCATCTCCGTGATCTTCGGAGCGAGGGAAACCGGCGTGATCAGGGGCACTTTGGCACGCTGCGCCACGTCCATCATGGCGAGGGTGCACGAGCTTCCGAAATCTCCGATGACCGCCACGACCTTCTCCATTCCCACCAGCTTCTCCATGGCAGCGACGGCAGTCGCGGGGATTCCGGCGCTGTCTTCAACGAACAGCTGGATTTCATTTCCGGAAATTCCCCCGGCCTTGTTGATCTCGTCCACAGCCATCTTCACGCCATTCAGGGCCAGGGTCCCGTCGTAAGCTATAGGTCCGGATATGGGCAGAACGACACCTATCCGCACCGGGGCCTTCGGCAGCTCGGAAAACGCGGGAGCAGCACACATAAGCGCGAGAGCAAGGATCAGAAAAACAACCATATTCTTTTTCACCGCACTGCACCTCCTGAATTTTGGGTACTTTTTTCTTTCTGTTCGTGTCAGATCCCGAGATAGGATCTCCGCACCTCGTCGTTTTGCATCAGGTCGTTCGCTTTTCCCGAAAGCACGATCCTTCCGTTCTCAAGCACATAGGCGAAATCCGCAATTGTGAGTGCCATAAAGGCGTTCTGCTCCACCAGGATCACCGTGGTCCCGTTCCTGCGGATATCTTTGACCGCTTCCATGACTTTCTCCACAATGATCGGCGCCAGGCCGAGAGACGGTTCGTCCAGCATCAGCAGCTTCGGGCCGGACATCAGCGCCCGTGCAATGGAGAGCATCTGCTGCTCACCGCCGCTGAGGCTCCCTGCCAGCTGCTCTCTCCGTTCGCCCAGGATCGGGAAAAAGCTGCACGCCCACTCGATACGCTCCTTCAAAACCTGTTTTTCCCTGACCGAGATCCCCCCCATTTCAAGGTTTTCCAGAACAGTCATTTTCGGCCACACCCTGCGTCCCTCCGGGCACTGGGAAAGCCCCAGGGAGACGATACGCTCCGGCCATGCCCGCTCGATATGATGCCCGTCGAACTCGATCGTTCCCGATGTGGGCCTGAGCACGCCCGAAAGACACATCATGAAGCTGCTCTTGCCCGCGCCGTTCGCCCCGATAAGCGTCACGATGGACCCCTTTTCCGCCTCCATCGATACCCCGTCCAGAGCCTTCACATGCCCGTAATGAGCAGTCAGACCTTCAACCTTGAGAAACATTCTGAAACCCCTTTCCCAGATATGCTTCGATGACCTGAGGGTTCTTCGAAATCTCCTCCGGCTTTCCCTCCGCAAGTTTCTCTCCGTAGCTCAGTACGGCCATCCTGTCCGAGATGGAGACGACAAGCCGCATATTATGCTCGATCAGCAGCACGGTGATCCCCTTCTCGCCCCTGATGCGCAAAATGATGTCGATGAGCTCCTTCGTCTCCACGGGGTTCAGCCCTGTTGCAGGCTCGTCGAGCATCAGAAGGCGCGGCCCTGCCGCCAGGGCGACTGCGATGGAGAGGATGCGCTGCTTTCCGTAGGGAATGTTTTTGACGAGAGAATGTTTCCATTCGTCGAGGGCGGTGAAAACGAGGATATCATGAAGGAGGGAGCTGATCCTCTCATCTTCGTCACGAACGCTTCGTCCTCCCAGGAGGATCGACGAAAGGGACGCCTTCCGGTGAAGGCTGAATCCTATTTTCACGCTCTCCTCCACTGTGATCCCCGCGAAGATGTTGGTCTTCTGGAATGTCCTGACCAGGCCCATCGCCGCGATCTCATGGGGTGACATTCCCGTAATATCTCTTTCGAGGAAGGAGATCCGTCCCTTCGTGGGCTTCAGAA
>Ga0228536_1002035_pt1 | contig 14032 bp, 15 predicted proteins | sample SJ1Smetagenome_FD_168611 | JGI IMG/M metagenome (GOLD analysis project Ga0228536, IMG submission 168611) | Enriched culture of PCE-dechlorinating microbial communities from Ithaca, New York, USA - SJ1.S | ecosystem: Engineered > Modeled > Simulated communities (microbial... > Unclassified...
CGTTCATGACGGTCCCATTGAAACGCTCGACAAATCCTTTTGTTCTCGGCGTTCTGACCCGCGTCCTGCGGTGCTCGATTTCATTCAGTTCCAGATACAGCTCATAGGAGTGACTCTCCGTACCGCAAAACTCTCAGCTGTTTTCCGTGAGGATGGTCGCGCTCGGGAATCTCGTTTCTCCATAAAAGGGAACACGTCTTGTGCAGGACCGCCACGGCCGCCTCCGAGCGTTTGCTCGTGTGCAGGCAGCTTGGTACGTATCCAGCGCGACGTGCAAATGCACCCGGCCCACACCCTTCAAGCGGCCGCCGTTGAACGTGTTCTGGCAGAGCAGCTCCCCGGGCCGGGAACTCTCCGCATTCCGCTTCCGGAAGGCTGGGTTCTACTTCTCAATGAACGCCACAAGTTCGCCCGTCAGTTCGATGGGATAGCCGACGCGCTTCTCGTCAAGCTTCAGCCAGCGGTCGTACCTGCTGGCCCCGCCGTGCTTGACGAGGACGTTCTGGATCGTGGTGGAGCTGACCGACACGCTCGCCAAATTAAGCTGGTTCGAGAGCCGTACGCAGCCCCAGGCAGGGTGAGTCAGGCTCATCTCAATGAGTTGCGCGGCCCTTCTTCGGGGGCATGGGATGAGACTTCGGAATGGGCGGCAGATCCTTGAGCCCCTCCAGATCATGCCTCCGAACGCGGACTTGTGCTCGTAAAGCGAGTCGCAGTGCATGCCTCTTCTTCGACTGCCTTGCTTGCATTGCCCATGTTCTCGGCAAATTTGAGAACGCACATCTTTGGTCGAACCGCTTTTTCCTCAGCTTTCATCGGGGCCTCCCATCCAGGTGTCCGGGCTCGAATATCGTCAGAAGACTCGCCTCGCAAGCCAGATCGTTCGACTCCTTCCTTTCAATCATCAGGAAGAAAGCGTTGAGGGCTGCTGCGCCTATTTCATTTGGAGATTATCCTAGCTGGGCCAGCTTGGTGCATATTCCAAAGTCCAAAAAATTCCATAAGGAATAGAGAGTGATACAAAACACAAAAAAATGTACAAAAATACAAAAAAATGAATCGATAAATATAATTTTGCATGCTCGCTAATGATAACCAATATTATTTATATAACTAGTTAGTTTATTAAGATAAAAATAGCATCAAGGAAAACAACACTAGGCACAGAAAATGCTGTACCAAATTTCACAAAGCTTGGCCTAGGACAAATCCGGTGCATAACGTGGCATGTGAAGTTTGATTAATTTAAATTGATAACTTATTATTCAGGAGTTAATATGGCGATTGATGAAGCCATTACGCAACAAGGGTTACAAATTGCCAAATACAAGATCATAGGCAACGTGGATAAACATATTTTTTGGCCTTCAATTCTGTCTATTGCAGCGATTCTTGTTGTTGTACTTTGTTTTTCCGAGACAGCAGCGCCTATCCTGTCGACATTTCAAAGCTATATCTCCGTAAGATGGTCATGGTTCATAATGCTTATCGTTGCGCTGAACTTTTTTTACATAATGTATATTGCCTTTAGCAAGTTTGGCACAATTAAGCTTGGAAAAGATGATGACAAACCAGAATATAAATTTTTAACATGGATATGCATGCTGTTCAGTACTGGAGTCGGAATCGGCTTTATTTGCTTTGGAGTCGCCGAACCGATGTGGCATCTGTTCACTTCAACTCATACATCAATAATGAACACCACGGGCAAACCGGCCGGTGTTCCGATGGCTATTCAGATTTCAATCATGGACTGGGGGGCTTCGTGCTGGGGCCTCTTCTCGCTCGGTGGGCTTGCAATCGCACTCCCGAGTTACCGTAAGGGATTGCCAATGTGTGTCGGGAGCAGTTTGTACGGATTGATGGGCGACAAGGTAAAATTCAGTCCATGGTCAAAAGCTTCCGATGTTATAGCGATCATTGCTGCAGTTTGTGGAAACTCTGCCGCACTTGGAATGGGCGTTCTATCAATATGTTGGGTTATCAATCGCATATTCGGTGTTACTGTTACTACGACAACTCAAACGGTTGTCATTTTCGTTATAATTGTTGGATATATCACATCAAGCGCCACAGGATTAAACCGAGGCATTAAATATCTCAGCACAACGAACGTTTTTGTCGCGCTGTCGCTCTGTTTCTTTGTCCTGCTTTGTGGACCGACCACGTATATATTGAATCTTTTGACGGAAGTTACGGGGATGTGCCTGTCGGAGTTCGTCCAGCTTAATTTCTTCACCCATGCCGGAAGCTTGAAGCAGGATGAATGGGTTCATTGGTGGCCGATTTTCTACTGGTTGTGGTGGATTTCGTATATTCCGTTCGTCGGAGGTTTTGTCGCCCGCATTTCGCGCGGCAGAACGGTACGGCAGTTTTTGCTGGGGTCCGCGCTCGCTCCCGTCGGCATGTCTTTGGTGTGGTTCACCGTCTTTGGTGGTGCGGGAGCATGGGCTCAGTTTGTCGACAACCTTCCAATCTGGCAGACCATGCAAGCCCAAGGAAGTGAACCGGCAATATACATGCTGCTCGAAACATATCCATTTGGTACATTTGCCTGCATTGTCGCTCTTCTAAGTCTGATAATCTTCACAGTGACGACATCTGACTCCGCATCATTCTACATCTCCTTGCAAGTCAGTGGGCAGTCTGACGGGTCGGCCGCTTTGGGTGCCAGAATTCTGTGGGGATGTATTCTTGGGGCGATGGCGATTGCTGTTATCATGTTGGGCGATAAGAATGCCATGTCAGCATTGAAGTCGCTCACAATTGCAGGCGCGGCTCCGTTCTGCGTGATTCTTGTTTTGATGCAAATATCAACGTGGAAAATGCTGAATAAAATATCGAAAGGAACGTTCTAGTTAAACAGAGGGGGGGGGACAACGGCCCCCCCCATTTTTTTGTTATTTTTTTAGCTGTAATATTGTTATTTATTTTCATATGCTTTCAATATCAATGCCAAGTTTTTTAATGCGATAATGCAGTGTGGAAGTCGTCATTTCAAGAATTCGTGAAGCCTTTGCAACGTTCCATCCTGTATGGCGTAGTACATTTCTTATGCACCGCTCTTCGTATTCTTTCATACACAACTTAAGCGGCAATGCTGTATTATTATCTATTCTTCTAAAGTCATAATAATCAATTTCTTTAGCATTAATATCATTTTGAATTATTTTTGATACTTTGGCACTATTTGTAATCTTCATTTTTGTGAATGACTCATTAAAATGACGTGGTAAATTCTCCGGTTGGATGATATCATTATTTCCTAATATAGCCAGTGTACCGTCAATGACATGTTGCAATTCACGTATATTTCCTGGCCAATCATATTCAATAAATATTCGCTCAACATTTGAATCAAGCTGAATCTTTCGATTTTGAGGAAAAACTTTTGAGCGATTTATAAAATTTTTAGCCAGATGGATTATGTCATTGCGGCGCTTGCGTAGCGGTGGGACGGAAAGACCGACTACGGCAAGACGATAATACAAGTCACGTCGAAGCTGGCCAAGTTCCATGGCACGAAGAGGGTTCTCGTTCAGGATGCTTACCACCCGTACGTCCACAGGAATTTCACTGTGCGCTCCCAGTCGGCGGATTCGTTTCTCTTGAATCACTCGCAACAGTTTCGCCTGAATACCCATGGGCATGGAATTGAGTTCATCCAACACGAGTGTGCCGCCGTCCGCCTCTTCAAAAAGCCCCGCCTTGTCTACTGCGTCGGTGAATGAACCTTTCGTTGTGCCGAACAGCATACCTTCCAATAGGTTCTCGGGGATAGCGGCACAGTTGATGGGAATGAACGGCTTGTTCATTCGCTCACTATCGGCGTGAATCGCCTGCGCGAATAGTTCTTTGCCGACGCCGCTTTCACCCCAAATCATGACGGGGACAGAGGTTTTCGCGGCGGCTTGAGCTTCGTCGATAAGGTCACGTAATGTTTTGTCTTCTCCTTGAATGCTCCCAAAAGTATAAAGTTCAAGACGTGGAAAAGCAGCAGCATAACTGCGCGAGGCTGTATTCCGCTTACGTTCTCCTTGCTTTGAAAATCCAAGCGTTGCAGTGAAGCATATGACTCCATCAGGTTCGCCATTCTTAAATAATGGGAAAAAGTCATTAATTGAATTAATAAGTTGATTTTTTGCAGTTTTATACCAATATGCTTTTTTTAAAAGTGGTTTTCCGCTATTAAGACATTCAAGCGTTGGAAGACTCTCAATTTGATGTGTTAAATATAGTTTTGAAACATGTTCTCCAACGACTGATACACGGTCAAATCCATCAATATTGCGTTGCAATTTATTCATATAGCAACAAATTCCATTCGCATCGACAATGAATACGCCAAGGCTGAAATTGTCCCAGATCATAGTCATTTGAGGGGAAAGAAGACGATCCCTGTCGAGGTTCAAGAAGGCATTATGGTCCAGGCTCATGTCTTCCTCCCTGGCATTGGCTTGAGTCTTGAGAAGTTCGGAACGCTTTTACCAATAGGACAGTTGGGGAGCAGGCGCAATCAAATAATTGAATTAAAATTCAAAAAATTGCTCCCTAGTGCAATTTTTTCAAAGACACACCATACTCTTTAGCAAAAAAAATAATAAGTTCTAAACAGATAAGATAAATTTTTCAGATTGTCTAAATTGGCACAAACTGTGCTTCTCCCTGCGGTAACCGGATATGAACCTCAACCAAGCTGACCATTGAGTTCTTTTTCGTGTGCTGTTTCGAGCTAAAATGAACGGGAGATTTTGATGAAACCTACCATTGGGACAACTACGTCTGTTATGACGAAATGCGAATGTCAAAAAGCGAAACATTATGCTGTCAACTGGGAAACAGCAGATGCGCGGATTAAGGATTTAAAGGGATTTCTTTTGAACGCCCCCCAAGTCATGGACCCAGAACGTCTTCAATTCATGCATGAAGTTTATGAAGAATTCAGTGGCGAGTCAAATTTTTATATTAGAGCGAAATTGTTTGAACGTGTTTTGACGAAGAAGAAGATATTTTTGGATGGTAATCCGATCGTCGGTACGCTGACAGGCGTTCGTGCTGGCGTGTATGCCTATCCTGAATGGAACGTTTCATGGATCAAAGATGAAATGCAAATCGCCAAGATGAGTTCTCTTGGTGAAATGAAGATTCCTCATGAAACTCAAGAATTATTGAAAAAGACGTATGACATGTGGCGAGGACGCACGTGCATTGATCTCAACAACAAAAAATATAAAGAGATTTACGGTGTCAATGCAATTCCAATGGCAAAAGCAGGGTTGTACTATGAGCACGTGAGCATCGCCAGCGGTTCCGGAATCGCTGATTATCCTTTGGTGCTGAACAAGGGGCTTCGATTTTTGGCGGATGATGTGAAAGCCCGCCTTGAGGCTCTCCCTACCACGGCGGCAAACAAAGATGCGTTCGAGCTTTATCGGGCGATGCTGGTCGCATTTGAGGCGATCATCACGCATGCGCACCGATACGCCGAACTCGCGGAGACGACCGCCAAGGATGAACCAGATCCCAAGGCAAAGGCGGAACTCCTTGAGATCGCAGAAATCTGTCGTCGGGTTCCCGAGTTCCCCGCCCGCAATTTCCGCGAAGCCGTCCAGGCATTCTGGTTCACGCACCTGGCTCTGGAAATTGAACAGATGGCCTGCGCCACGTCGCCCGGGCGCTACGGCCAGTACATGTATCCTTTCTATCGCAAGGACATTGACGAGGGACGCATCACGCGGGAGCAGGTGCTTACCCTGCTCAAGTTCCAGTGGATCAAGCACCTCGAACTGGCTGAATATCAGGGCAACGCCTACGCGCTCGCGCTTTCCGGTCACACTGGGCAGACCATCACCCTTGGCGGTCTTACCGCGGATGGCGAGGATGCCAGCACTGAATTGGAGGAAGTGATCCTGGATGTTCAGATCCAGATGAAGAACATCCAGCCCACGCTGAGCCTTTTCTATCACCCGAAGATGAAAGAGTCTTATCTGATGAAGGTGGTGGAATGCATTCGCGGCGGAACTGGCCAGCCGCAGATTCTCAACAATAACGTTGTCGTGCAGAGGCATCTCGCTCGTTTTGGTCTTTATGACAAAGGAATAACTCTTGAAGATGCGCGCAACTGCGGAAACTTTGGTTGCGTCTCCACCGGAGTGTGCGGCAAGGGGAGCTATCTTCTGCAGGAGAATCATCCTTGTCTCGCCAAGTTCATAGAGCTTGTGTTGAACAATGGAAAAGATCCTGTCACCAAGAAGCAGGTCGGCATCGAGACGGGTGAAGCTGTCAAATTCAGCACGTTTGAAGAAGTCTACGATGCCTACAAGAAGCAGTTGGCGCACTTCTTCAAGTTCTCCTTGCGCCATTCTGATCTTGGCAACATGGCGCGGCTGCATGTCGTTCCGAGCATTTTCCGCTCCGCTCTCTATGATGGATGCATTGAAAAGGGCCTGTGCGAAGAAGCCGGCGGACCGCGTTATCCCCAGACTCTGTGCATCACCACAGGCGGCATCGACGCGGCCAACTCGTTGCTCGCCATCAAGCATTTGGTCTTTGACACCAAGCAAGTGACCATGCAGCGACTTCTTGACGCCCTTGAGGCCAACTTTGAGGGATATGAGGACGTCCGCGCGATGTGCTACGAGGCTCCCAAGCACGGCAACGACATCCCCGATGTCGAAAGCTTCGTGCGGCAGTACTATAAGGATGTGGACGCCATTCATCGCGCGCAAGGCAAGGACTTCCTCGGCCGAACGCCGCTCATTGATGCCTATTCCCTGTCGTACCACAACTACTTCGGGGCGCTCATGGGCGCCATTCCCACCGGTCGCAAGGCGGGCATGGCGCTTACCGACGGTAGCGTCTCCGCCATGCCGGGCACGGATATCGAAGGCAGCACGGCCTTGATCAAATCGGCTGCGGAGATCATCGACACCGTCCATTTCGGGTCCAACCATTTCAATATGAAATTCGTTCCCGCCGCTCTCGAGGGCGCCCGTGGAGCTCGAATGCTGCTGTCTCTCATTAAGACATACTGCGACTTCGGAGGGTCACACATCCAGTTCAACTGCGTGAGTTCCGAAACGCTCAAAGATGCGCAGGAAAAGCCACAGGACTATAAGGATCTTGTCGTCCGCGTTGCTGGTTTCAGCGCGTACTTCACCCGCCTGGACAATGGAGTTCAAAACGAAATCATCAAGCGTACTGAATACGAAAACTAGAATTGGTTAAGTCAAAAAGAATAACGTGATTTGATTCAAACAACATAAATGATCCGCATAAATTTGGTGCGCCTTCTTTATAAGAAGGCGCACCAAGCTGATCGATTCAAGGAGTGTATTTATGTTTTATGTTTCAATGACTGATGATGTGCAAAAAATTTTAAAAAATATCGTTGAAAACGAAGGCAATGGGTATGGGTTGCGTATATTTCAGTACCAGACTGGCACTCCATGTTGCAGAAAAACGTTGCTAGGAGTCACGCCTGACAAGAAAGATTTTTTTGGCAATGATGCCGAGCAAGTTCATTGTGGAATATATTTTTACATTGATCAGGATGTTATTGACCAGTATGGAGAAAAATATTCTATAAAAATGAATGAGCATAATATGCCGGATGTCACTGCCGAATAGTCAATGTACATTATAAATAATAATTTACAAGTTCTCAATAATCAAATTAATGCCAACATATAGATGCTCAAAGATATAATGATCGATTTTTTATGGAGATCACATGAGCCAAGGGTTCGTATATAATATTCAGAGGATGTCGGTTCAGGATGGACCGGGCCTGCGCACGACGGTCTTTCTGAAGGGGTGCCCGCTGCACTGCCTGTGGTGCAGCAACCCTGAATCGCAGGCACCCACGCCCCAGTTGATGTTCTTTGAAGATTTGTGTGTCGGTTGCGGCCGCTGTCAGGAAGTCTGTCCTCGTGGGGCAGTGGTTCCCGCAGGCACGAAGTTCAGCTGGGATGTGAATGCCTGCGTCAACTGCGGTGCGTGCGCCGAGGTCTGCCCAAGCAAGGCCCGGGTCATCTCCGGCAGCCTTATGACCGTGAACGAGGTGATGCAGGCCGTGCGCAAGGATGAACTTTTTTACCTGAACTCCGGCGGTGGGGTGACTTTTGGTGGCGGGGAGCCCACAGCGGCTGGGGAATTCTTTTTGGACTTGGTGCGGGCGACACATCAGGCTGGGTATCATGTCTGCGTCGATACCTGCGGCGCATGTCCGGAGGAGCGATTCGCGCGCATAGTGGAGTTGGCTGATTTTTTCCTTTTTGATTGCAAGCATATGGACCCAGCAAAACACAAAGAGCTGACGGGCCTGAACAACACGGTCATCCTCAAGAATTTGCGCCTGGCGTTGAGTTCGAAGGCCGAGGTGCAGATCCGAATGCCGCTGATGCCGGGTTTGAATGATTCGGTTGAAAACATCACGGCGCTGGCTGATTTCTTGCGGGAATATGATCGGTACGAAGTCGAGATCATGCCATACCACTGCTTCGGAAGAAGCAAGTACTTGGCGTTGGGGAGACCTGTGCCGCAGGTCGCGCAGTATTCGCCGGAAGACTTGCGGACGGTTTTGGCTCGGTTCGAATCATATGGTTTGCACCCCGTGCTGGTGTGATGCCGAGCATGTTGAAATGAAATAAAGTGGGAAATCAAATGTTCTCGCTCTCAATTTCGGACGGACTTCTTGAAAAGCTTCGGCATATGTTGGCGAATGAGGCGGATGGAACCTGCATTCGTCTGCGTGAATACAAATGCGGTGGTGGCTGACGCGCCCAGCTCATGCTCGGTCTGGGCATGGATGAGCGCGATAACGACGATGAATTCCTTGATGTGGATGCCGTTCCATTCATTGCGGAAAAGGGATTCCTTGATCGCTATGGACGTGTTTTCGCTCTGTCTCTCAACGAGAAACAGCAACCTGTGCTGAGCACGATCAAGGAATAGAATCTGGTTGCAGAGGGTGTGTCAGAAACCAAAGGCCAGTGACAAGGCTAAAATATACGGTTGAAGCGGCTGTACCGGCGGTAAGGACTTGGAGTTTTTGCTCCAAGTCCTTTTCTTCATGATTTTCGCACACTAACGATATTATGTGATACGCCATAAAAACTATTTTCGAGCACGAGAAAAGCGATACAGGGGCCCGGGAGCTTGTCCAGCGGACGAGGACGGAAGAGTATCCCCAGCCTTGACGAGGGTACGAGCCGCCTCCATCAAAATGGCTACCGGTGGGGCGGGGGATATTGTTGCAGCGCGAGGCTGGGGGCAAAGGGGATGCGATGAAGCTGACACAAGCTGCCCAACAGCCAGAGAATCTGGCTGAGGGTCAGGCTGAATCGTGACAGCGATTCGAGGTCCATCGCGCAGTTCTGCCGAAGAAGCCCTCTGGCAGGCAAAGGATGAGAAGCCACGGGAAGAGAATAAGCAGAAGGGATATGACAACCACGACAAAGGCAGTGTGATTTTGATTTCAGGGCTCGATCTAGGGCATCAACAATGATCTTCACTAGATTTTTACGTCATATTAAATATTATAACAAAGAACTGATTTAAAATGATGCCTAATTCGCCCCACAGATGCCAGTCATGAAAACGCGGTAGACCAAGAGCCTCCCCACCAAACGAAAGCCTAACTTCTTGCCTCCGAGGCAATTTCATCGCGCTTGGTCAGTGAAAAAGTAAACCATAACATAAACCAGTTGCGATCACCCCGGCCAAAACAATCACCGAAAACAATATGATGCGGATTTGTCCAAGACATTGCATGACATCTCCTCCGACGTTTTCCAGGCATTCCTTTATCCACGCCCAAAATCTTGGTTTTGGCAACGACTTTTGAATATTCGCGACGCACGTCTCCAGACGCATCAAAGCACCGTACATCTCAGCAAGTCGTTCATCATCAAATTGCTGCGGAGATTTATTGCCCAGGGCCGTGAGTGCGCCCCGAATTCCATTGAGCAACTCCATCACACTCTGGGCCTGCCGCATTGCCTTCGCATCCTCCACTCTCTGGGTCTCTCGCAAAAGCTCCATCTTCGATAGCTTCCTCTTTGCGCTGTCCATGTCGTTTCTCCAGGAGATCCAAAATGTTCACCGCCGTGAATCGCTTGCCAAGTTGGGAGCCTTTGGCCCGATAGCCGCCAAGCCTGAAGCTCAGCCCTCTCAGCGCTCCGGTCTTCCAGCTTTCTCTCACCTCGACTCCTGCCAATTCCAGGTGCGCCTTGAAGTCGTCGAAATCCACAGCCAGCTGCAATGCAGCATCAATGCGCGCCTGGAGAACGGCCTTTTCAGGGGATTCACCCGTTCGAGCCAGGCGCTGCACATGCCGACTCGGCGGCTGGCGCCGGGGTAAGCGTGCGGCCTCACCTGGGGTCATGGCCCCGGGCCGCAGCCCCAGCTTCCGTTCGATCATCTGGATGATCCGCGCTGAGCGGGTGAAGTCGTTGCTGTCAGAGACGCGCGCCGGGCGGCCGAAGCGATCTTGGCGGGTAGGATCAATGGACAGCGCGCAAATATGAAGATGCTGGCAGCCTGAATCCTCATGGACAGCTGAAAACCAAGGAACAGAGCCATAGCCCATTTGTTTCATGTAGTTGACCGCGACCCAGGACCATTGTTCCATCGTCAACCGCTCCCCCGGGGCCAGACTCAAGGTCCGGTGCAAAACCGGTTTCGATAGGTCACGACGGGCCCCCCGCAGCCAAGCCACTTCCTGGGACAAATCCACTGGAGTCTGCCCGCTCAAAGTGCCCGCCGGGAGCCGCTGCGCGCCTGGCTTGCCCAGGACATACTTGGCAAGGCCGAGGAAGCCCTTCCCTGTGGTCTTGTGCCCAATCATTCAGTAAGTTTCCTTCGCATTTTTCCAACAAAATCCATCATCGCAGCAATGTGTTCCGGCTTCACTCGTCCAGCGTTCTCCTGAAACAGCGAGAGTGTCGCTATAAGCCTCCCCAACATTCCCCATACCTCTTGATTCACCGCTGGCCGCGCCTTCGCCAAGCGACGACCAAACGCGGCCTCGCGCAACCACGCGGATACCGGCAAGCCGTATGTCATGGCTCGTACTTGAGCCTCCGAATAATCATGCAAGCTCAGGCGCACACCGACAATGTGTTCCAGGCGGGTTTTTTTCTTCGGCCGAGCCATCAGTCATGCCTTCCGGACGCCGGACGACCGAGCCCGCAGGGCGACGGAGGCCGGGTTTCCGTGCAACGGAAACATGCGTCCCTACGTTTTAATGAGCCAGCCTGCTGCCGAACGGCCATACAGAGCCCTCAAAGATCACCGAACAGAATCACGGGTGTGGATTTTTCTGGCAGTGGCGTAGGCTTCCAGATCTGCGACTTCGTACAGCACCCGCCGCCCCAGGCGGAGATAGGCCGGGCCTTTCCCCAGGCACCTCCAAATTTCAAGGGTGGCGGGCTTGAGCCCCAAATACTGGGCGGCCTCGATTGTGTTGAGCTTTCTGTTCTCCATTCCAGTCCTCCGGGGCCTGATGACTGAAGGAGAAACAAAAGGCTTAACGCAAGTCTGCTATGGATCGCGTAGAGAGTAGGAAAACGAAGCGAAGATGTGGAAAAAAACAAAGCGATAATAATGTAAAATAATTTATTTTTTAGATTTTTCAAAAAATTAGAGGTCTCTTTCTAACTCAAACCAACACTACCCTCCACGCCGTCATTGGGTTGATGAGTGGCGTCGCGGCCTTTTTCGCACGGATTTGCATGGTCGTTGATTTGTCATAATAGTCATTGGCAAGTCCAACAATGCCAGCAAGGCCCGATGGGATCATCCCTCGCACCTCCCCCCTGGGGGTTGCTCTGTCGAGCGCGATGTACTTATCGCCGCCCTCCGGCAGCTCAAAAACATGCAGCGACGCCCACAGATGGGCGACATCCTTGAACTGGGGCCAGATGTTGTTGAGGAGATTTTCCTTGCTCAGATAACCGATATCTTGCATAAGCTCAGGTCTGTTGCCCAAGACTTCGGATAGATGGGATGTCGCAGCACGTAAGCTTGATTCGTGATAGAAAGCGGCCCGGAAAAGAGCACCGGCCTCATAGCCCATCTTTGAACGTTCCTCGAGCGACCCCCTCCCCTTTGCTGGCAGCTTATGCATGAGGAGCGCCTCCTCGAAAAGCTCCCAGCATCCGAACGCACATTGGACAAGGGAATAGAAAATATTGCCGACCTCCTCTTCCGGATGTCTGCCCTCGCCGACAAGAAATGGCACGCTGGAGACAAGACATCTGGCGATATAATGGAGCCGCAATATTTTGTCGCTGTCCCTCGGGTAAAGCATGACGGCCGCGATATTGATGGCCAGCCAGCGATTCATGCCCGGGTCATCGGCTGCAAACGCCGCCTCAGGAATGGTCAATTCCGGCATTACTCCCCTCCTCCGCCGATTCCTTTGCGTAACAGACGGGCAGCGACTTCACCGGCACGGTTCAAAGTCTCGGGCAGGAACTGGGCATAGCGGCGCGTCATGGCCGTGCCCTTGTGGGTCATGAGTTCAGCGATCATGTCGAGGGAAAACTCTCCGCTGTTGGCCAGGGTGACGGCATAATGATGCCGGAGTCCGTGGAAAGGACGAAAGCTTTTAGGAAGTCCGGCCTTTTCCTTGACACGGTCCACGGCCCCACAATCTGTCCGCTGTCCGCCGTTCCGCCCAGGAAAAAGGAAGCGACTCCCCGGATGGTGTTCATCCCGCCAAGCCATTTGGCGTTGGAGGATTTCCTTGGCGGCCTGACTCATTGGCACAGAGGTAGTTCTCCCACCCTTGGGAGCGCGCAACCGGATGATGCGCATGTGGAAATCAAGATCATCATCCTGGAGCTTGAAAATCTCGCCCCGACGCAAGGCCGAGACAAAAGCGAGCTCAAGCATGTGGGCCACGTCACGGGAAGGCCAAGCCTCCAGCGTGTCGAAAAGCCGTTGAATCTCTTCCGCAGCTAGGTACTCCACGACCTCGTTGTCCTTACGGGGCATCTCGATATGAAACCCCAAAGGAGGACAAATCCCGGCCTTGTGGCCATAGTTGATAATGCGTCGGAACAGTTCCAGCGTATTCCAGACGGTGGCAGCCGCCCGAGCGGACATGGAGGATTTCAACGCCTCGATGTCCAGGGGCCTGACCTCCCCGATTCTGGATTTTGAAAAGCGCGATGCCAAATGCTTCTCATAGCGGTTCATGTCCGTCGTACGTCCCTTGAGTTCCGAGCCCTTGGCCTCGAAATACCTCTTCGCGACCTCGCCGAATGTTCTGTCCCTGGCTGCATTCTCTTCCAGGATCTCGCGGTTCGTCTTCACCTCCTCCCCGTGACGCACGGTCCGGACACGCTTAGCCCGCAATTCCGCAGCGATCGAAGGGGTATACCCTTCCGATGCCTTACCGATTTTCTCCCACCTGAGCCTGCCTCCCAACCGAAAGTTGATGAAGTAACAGACATCTGGTTTGCCGTCGAAAAGATCACCGAGCTCATAGGCATAGACGCCCGCCCATTTCTTCGGATGAACCCGTTTGTATTTGCTAGACATGGCAAAATCCAGTATATTGTAGAGGTGAAAATCCAGGTTTCATACGGTATTGAATTATGCTTTGAGTCCTAACCTATTCCTAACTAAGGAGTCAATTCCAGTCGAACTTGAGCACCCTCGGTAAAACCACCATATTTAAAAAATACTTAAAATTGAACATAATAAAACACAATCACACATAGCAACACAACGTCAAATCAAGCCTTTTTCGGGCTCATAACCCGAAGGTCGTAGGTTCAAATCCTGCCCCCGCTACCAGAAAGATGAAGGGCTTGGAGAAAATCTCTCCAAGCCCTTTTTCGTTGTTTTCCGCCTGGGGGACGGCCGCGCCCCTCTTTTCCGCCGCACTCAGCGCGCCGGAGCGTCGAGATCGTCCTCGGAATCCGATTCGCAGAGAGACACCTTCTTCAGCTTGGCGCTCAGGGCTTGCTGGGAGATGCCGAGAATGCGCGCGGCCACGGTCTGGTTGCCGCAGGAGATG
>Ga0228536_1002046_pt1 | contig 13939 bp, 23 predicted proteins | sample SJ1Smetagenome_FD_168611 | JGI IMG/M metagenome (GOLD analysis project Ga0228536, IMG submission 168611) | Enriched culture of PCE-dechlorinating microbial communities from Ithaca, New York, USA - SJ1.S | ecosystem: Engineered > Modeled > Simulated communities (microbial... > Unclassified...
AAATTTGAAGGAGATGTCCTGGTTGATATTCGATCCATCGGAAGAGGATCCGGCTGGGAAGGTTGTCGATCTGCCGAAGAAAGAAGGATATTGGAGTTGGATTAATGGTTTTCAAGATCTTGCCTTTCTTCATCGTATGGACATTTCTGCATATTCTATTGTGGGCGTTTGCACCTCATCCCCGGCTGCGTTATGCACCCGAATATTTCTTTCCTTTTGGCGGTAGCCTTCGCCATTACGATATTACAGAATTCTTGATCTACGTCGGTACGCCTTTTGTGATCTATTTGGTTTATCGATGCTATAAACCCTCGGAGAATCATCCATGAATGCCATATTAACAATTTTGAAAGAAACGCTTTTAATCCTAACGCCGCTCTTGTTGATTTATGCTATTCCTCAAAGTTGGTTGGGTCTGTTGATTGCAATCATTTTGTTGACGGCCTCTTTACGTCAGGCAATCAGGGCGATTTCTGGTCCCAAGGGAAGCGTCTATCATGGCGCGGGCGTCGGAATTGTAATCAACTCTGTTCTTATTGCCATTCTGGTTGGTCTTTGGCCTCCCGTGTGGGCCCGCATCCCTGCTTGGTGTCTGATACTGGGATTATTCTATAATTCTTACAGAATTCTCAGACAAAACAGTTCCCCGTTTTTTCTCTGGATAAAATAACACCGATGGAATCGGTGCTCTTGTTGCTTAATAGGGAAATAAAAAAGCAATGAATTTGAAATGAATCATTAGAAGAGCCCCCGGTTTTTGATTTGCTTGAATTTTGATGTAACGTGAAATTAATTTTTTTGTTCTTTGGGATGATTATTGTTTTCTTTTCTTCTGGTAAGAAATGCTCCAACAATAGCTGCGATGGCTGGACCGCCAAATACAGATGCAGCAATTTCTCTCCCAATCACCGCCAGGTACGTTGCGATACCCGCCATGATTATCACGATAAGAAACGCGAGTATCTGGCCGATCCGTCTTTCAAGAAATTCTTTTTCTGTGCCCTTGATATCTGCATCAAGGGCTTTTCTTTCCAGTTCATGGCGATGCGCTGATTCAGACTCCGCCATGGATACAATTCTTTCTGCAAAACCGGGTTGGATATCATCATATCCCTGAAGAATGGGTGGCGGAGGCAAAGGCCCATTAAATGACGCCGCAACCAGTTTCGCGTAAGATTGGTCTTTCTCTTGCGGTTTGGCTGGAACGTTCTGACCTTGATTACCCTTTTTCATTTATCGACCGATCCAGGACAATAGAAAAACTTTTACCGACCTTCTCCCAATCTGATTTCAAAGCCATCATCCCGGATCTGTGAGGATTATATCTTTTCCTTTTGGAAGTTCGGAGTTTTTCGGACGGTGCAATGCAAAAAATAGTTCCTGCGCCCTTTATCATATTTCTCAATAGCGTTGTCATCTTTGCATCCTCCTTCCTGCTGATATCATTAACCAAATCCCCATAGTTCAATTTCATCCTATTCAACTGCCATTAAGTTGTCAAGAAGAAATGGTGGGATATTACACAAATGACTTTATGAACCATCAGAAAGGGAAAGTGAAATATTTTTCATTGCAAAGTGTACTCTACGTGTTTTTCTTCTTGACTAATACAACTCTAATTGTGTATCATCTCCCCCAACAGAAACAAAACGCCCCAATTTCTCAGCGGTGTAGGGGCCGCGAGGGGAAGCAGATTCCCCCAGTGCTCCAAAACCCAAACATGGTACCGGCGGTCAAAAGTCAGAGATCAAATGCCGGAAGTAGGGCGGCCTCGGCTGCGGCAAAATTATCTGTTTAGGGGGAAATCATGTTGACCTATCAAGCTCTCGAAGACGAACTGGTTTCCCGCATAAAAAAAGCGGGAAAGGTTGTTATTATCATCCTCATCATCGCTGTCTCTCTTGCGGCCCTCTGCTGGATTATTATCCCAGGGGGCCGTCTTATTTCTCAGGGAGCGGTACCCGTTCGGCTCGTGGGCGATACCACTCCGCAATCCGCATGTTTTTATGAGCCGGATGGCTGGAGATGCCATGCGCTCGTAAAGGGGGAATAGGCATGCTTGCGAATTACGACGTTGTTGATCGGGATCTTAACCGGCATTTATCGGACATTGACCGGGAAGAATGGTTCTCGGAACTGCAGAGGCTCGGGTTTCCCCACCCCTGCCTAGATTGCCGGGAGCGCTGTACGCCACATTGCGAGTTTTGGGGTGTACGAGGATTTAACACCGGTGAATAAGCGGGACATGTCACAGCAGTCATGCGTTATTTGCAAGAAGTGGCGAACGATTAAGTGCTGCGAACGCAAACAAACAGGGCGCGATTCTTTCCCGGGCGATTGGTGCTTCGGGTTCAAAAAGAAAACGCCGGTAAAAAATGACGGAGCCCTCCGTCATGTGGCGGTCCCTTCTCCCCCGGGAGGGGCTGTCACTACCGGTATCCATTTCGAGGTGTTGCGATGAACGAGCATCCGGACATAATCGACGGAATGCCATCTGTGACGGTGGTTATCAGCACGGTATTCAAGCATTGGTTTAATTTTGATTGTGTTCCGGAGGACGTCCTGGAGGCGGCCAAAGCTCGCGGAAACGATGTCCATAAGGCCTGCGCGGTCGTGGCTCAAGGGCTCTTCCCGATGATCGCTCCGGAGTGCCAGGGTTACCTGGATTCCTTCCGAGGGTGGTTCGACATGATGGTCGAGGATGTCCTGCTCGTCGAGGAACGCCTGGTGGATCCCGTTTTGGGATTCCATGGGTGTCCGGATCTGATTGTCTGGACAAAACAGCATGAGATCATCCTGGTCGATCTCAAAACTCCCGAAGCGCTGATGCCTACCTGGAAGTGGCAAATTGCAGCTTATGATCGCCTGGTCGAAAAGTGCAAAGGTTGGAAGGTTGATCGCGCCGGCTCTCTCCGGCTCCGTCCGGAGGGTGTGGCGCTGATGAAATATTACGAGGCGAAGGACAGGCGCCGTGATCTGGCGGTCTTCCTGTCCGCCTTAAATGTCTACAAAAACGCGGCTTAAGAAAAGGAGGAGGTGTGATTATGGGATTTGATTTTAGTGCCATGTTGGATGAGGACACAAAACGGAAGGTGGGGGACGAGGAAACTGTGGTGGACGCGGTCTATGCCGGCTCCGAGATGTCACTGGAAACGGTGAAGCCGAAGTTCCGGGATCTGGTGACCGGGGTCGATATCATGGTGGCCAGGGCGAATGGTCTTGTGGTCGATTCAGATGGCGGTCTTAAAGATGCGACTGCCCTGGGCGTCGATGCGAAGCGGATCGCCAAGTTGATCGAGGCGAAGCGGAAGGAGGTCATTGGCCCCCATTCCGAATTCGTTTCCTCTGTGAACAATTTCTGTTCAGGATTCACGGAGCGGCTGGTCCTCAATGCCCGGAAGACGAATCCGAGCAGCATCGAGGGTGTGTTGAAGGCGAAGATCTCCACCTACCAGGCGAAGGTTGAACTGGAACGCCGGAAACGGGAAGAGGAAGCTCGGCGGGTTGCGGCCGAACTGCAGGACAAGCTGGATGCGGAGGCTGCGGAGGCGAATCGTAAAGCCGAGGAAGAAGCTCGGCAGAAGGCCGTTGCCGAAGCCCAGGCGCGTGGTGCCGGAGCACTGGAGACGGCATCGCTTATCCAGGATGCAGTGGCCGAAGCCCAGGCCAATGCGATCGAGGCACCCTCTGTTCCGGCGCCGGTGATTCCCCAGGCGTCCGGGCCCGTCAGGGCTGAGAACGGCGGAACGGCTTATGGGGCCACGACCTGGGTTTGCACCATCGTCGATCCATCTCTGGTCCCGCGAGAGTTTTGCGCTCCGGTCCAGAAGCTCTTAAACGATGCGGTCAAGCAGGGCGTCCGCGTTATCCCGGGATGTGAAATCAAAGAAGAGACGAGCGTCCGGTTTCGGCGCTAACTACCAAAGGAGGTTTTTGAAATGGCTCAGATTTTACCTGTCGCGCAACAAAGGGCTGCTGATATCCGTGGCCTGCTCGAAAGAAGCCGGAAGCAGATGGAGGCGGCGCTGCCGAAACATTTAACCGCCGACCGTCTTCTCCGGGTGGCTATGACGTCGATTCAACGGACGCCCAAGCTGCTGGAGTGTACTTCCAAGTCCCTGCTGGCCTGTGTCATGACCTGTGCCCAGCTTGGTCTGGAGCCTGATCAGTTTCTCGGCCAGGCGTACCTGGTACCTTTTCGGAATAAAGGCACCATGGAGTGCACTTTGATCCCCGGCTACCGTGGCTACATTGCCCTGGCTCGTCGCTCTGGTGAAGTTCAAACGGTCGCTTCCCAGGTGGTCTACGAGAAAGACCAGTTTGATCTGGTCTTCGGCATCGATGACCGTTTGGAGCATCGTCCTCATATCAATGGAGACCGTGGCGCTGCAGTGGGCGCATATTGCGTCTTCAAATACAAGGACGGTGGGTATTCATTCGACTTCATGTCTGTCGACGATATCGAGCGCATTCGGAAGCGCTCGAAGTCTTCCGAAGAAGGCCCGTGGGTCACTGATTGGGACGAGATGGCCAAAAAGACCGTAATCAAGCGCCATGCGAAGCTGGCGCCCATGTCGGTCGAGTTTCAACGGGCGGCTGCTCTTGAAGACCGGGCATTCTCCGGGGAGTCGCAGTCTGATCTCCTGGAAATGCCGGAGGGGTCCGATGCCGATGTGATCGATGCCTTGCCGGAGGTTTCCCCGGATGATGCCATTAAAGCCTTCGATGCCTCAGTCCCGGACGGAACGGACATGGCCCGACTGTCCACGTTCCTGGAGCAGACGGCGAAGGCCAACGGCGCCACGGTGGATGCGTTCAAGGCCGAAGCCGCAAAGGATCTGCCGGGTCTCTGGAAGTTCTTCTCCGCCTGGGTGAAGCAGGAAGATGCCAAGAAAAAGAGCGATCCCATGGGTGACCGGTTCGATTGCCCGGACGGTGGATACGTAACCCTGGAGGTCTGCAAAGACTGCAAAAAGCGCGAGGATGCCCAGGGTGTTGTCTGCCCGGCTTATTCTTCCGTCAAAAAATAGCCTCCTTCTCACCTTTTTGAAGGCGCACCTTGGCCCCTGGCCTCCCTTAACGGAAAACAGGGGCCTCCAATCGGAGATAATGGAATGGACGTTAAGCCAGGACAACGATTTGGGACCCTTGTTGTGGTCGAGTCTGTCGGGAAGAGAGTCAAAAAAAGTGGGCGCCCTGCCCGTGCCTGGCGCTGCCGGTGCTCTTGCGGAACGGTCGAGACCATATCTCAAGGGGAATTAACGGGTGGCTTTCGTCGGCGCTGTGTATCGTGCTGGCGAAAGATAATCAAAGAATTGGGAATATCAGAAGAAGGATTGATCCCCGGGGGTGCTATCCCGCGTCGAGATAATTATTTGACTGTCGATCGTCGCACAAAGTCTGGATTCATCAAATACTGGAGTCAGGCCCGGTATCACTTTTACGAGACATTCGGGCGTGTCTACTCGGACACGGTCGCATTGGAGGAATGGCAGAAGTTGTTTCCCACTACAAAAATCAAAGGAGAATGTTGATGGTTAATCGCGTTTATTTAATCGGTCGGCTCGGTGCGGATCCCGAGGTCCGCTACACTCCGGACAGTACCATGGTCGTCAATTTTAGGATTGCTACGGATGAATCCTATAAAAACCGGAGTGGTGAGAAGGTCTCCAAGACGGAGTGGCACCGAATTGTGGTGTGGGGGAAGCTGGCGGAGATCTGCGGGAACTACCTGGGCAAGGGTGCCTTGGTCTTCATTGAGGGTAAGTTGCAGACGCGGACCTGGGACGACAAGGAAGGGAATAAACGATCCGTGACGGAGATCCTGGCTTCCGGGATGAAGATGCTGGAGTCGAGGCGGTCCCAGGGTGGCGATGATAGCCGTGATCCTGAACCGCTGCCGGATGATGATGTGCCGTTCTGAGGTGGGATATGGGATATCGAAACATTCCCCTCGCAGTAAGGCAGGAGTACGGCGAGTCGCTGGCTGAGGCGATTAAAGGATTCGCGCTGCTGGGGTCTCCTATGACAGTGGCCGCGGAAGTTTTGAAGATCGACTACAAGACTTTCCGGGGTTGGGTGAGGCGTTTAAATCTCCGCCATCTGTTTGTGCGGAGTCGCTACAAAAGCGAATACAAGAAAAACCAGAAGGGTCGGCCACATAAGAGACGCTATACGGATGAGGAACTGCTCCGGCAGATTGTCGCCTGCAGATACGAGTGCGCTCGGGCAATAAATAAAAAACCTTCAGCCGGCGCGATCATTGGAAGATTTGGAACCTGGAATAACGCAAAACAAAAAGCAAAGGAGATGGAAAATGGATTTAACAAAGCTTGAAACAGTATCACTGGGCAACCTGGGTGGTGGCGCAGCCATCGAGAAATTTAACGATGAACTGGTGCGGTCCCTTTGATGTCAATATTATTGTGGTTAATAAAATTAATGTCAAAAGCGATCGATACGCGGGGACCGCACCAAATAAAAAGGATGGAGGGAAATGAATGAACTCTCACTCTTTAGCGGTGCAGGAGGCGGACTGCTCGGATCAAAACTCCTTGGATGGAATCCCATCGGATATGTTGAATGGGATGACTACTGCCAACGGGTCATCGCAGCCCGAATCAAAGACGGACTCCTGCCCAACGCCCCTATATTCGGCGATATCAGAACATTCATTGATTCGGGATGTGCGGAGCTTTACCGAGGGATTACGGATGTTGTCACAGGGGGATTCCCCTGCCAGCCGTTCAGTGTCGCCGGAAAACAGAAGGGAGCCGAAGACAAAAGGAATATGTGGCCGGCGACAAAAGATGTTATCAGAATCGTGCAACCTCGATATGTCTTGCTCGAAAACGTCCCCGGTCTCCTTGGGATATCCAATTGCGATCCTGGACAATGGGATCTGGATCACGCCCCAAAAGACAATCTTCGGTATTTTGGAACCATACTCGCAGACCTGGCCGAAATCGGGTTTGATGCGAGATGGACAGTGCTGGGGGCTGACGATGTCGGCGCACCGCATAGGCGAAAACGGGTCTGGATTGTGGCCTACCATAACCAGGCGCGACTATCGCAATTCATCGGATCGAAAACGAAACTCACAGGGGCCGGATCTCATTGGGTATCTCTGCCGCATAACTGGGGAATCGGGAATCCGACTAAAACCTTCATTCGCCGAGGAGTTTATGGGGTGGCCTGTCGGGTGGACCGACTTAAAGCCATTGGCAACGGGCAAATTCCAGCAGTGGTTAGAGCAGCATGGGAGATTTTAACGGGTTAATAACCGGGCGGGTGGCAAGTGTACCGCCCAGCAATAAAAGGATGGAGGGAAAATGGAAATCTTTTGGATGATTTGGAACGAGAATGGACACGCCCCGACAGTCAAGCATACGACCGTACGGGCTGCGAAATGCGAGGCGGAACGGCTGGCCCGTTTTAATCCCGGGGAAAGATTCATCGTCCTGGAGGCAATCGGGTCGTGCATCAAGCGGGATGTCGCATGGGATGATGTGATTCCGCCAAGTCCGTTTTAAGGAGGCAAAATGAGCAAGCATACGGAGGGGCCGTGGATGTTAGGGAAGCAAGACAGGGTAATCGGGTATATCCCTATATATGCCCGGATCGGCGCAACAAAGTTGGCGTGCATCTGCAAAACAGACGCGCACGAGATTGGGTTTGGCATATCCGAAGCAGAACATAGCGCCAACGCCCGTCTCATAGCCGCGGCGGCGGAACTTTTGGATGCACTAGAATGGCTGAATGCCGAGTTTGAGTGCCGCGACGATGAGTTTGGAGGGGCGCTATTTACCCGCAATGATTTTGAGCGGGTACGGAAGGCCATCGCCAAGGCGGAAGGGGGAAAGGAGGAAGAATGAAAGCATTAACTTTTACAATCATAACTGCCTTGCTAACATCGGGATGGTGGTCGCTACCGTATCTGATTGAGGGCTCGCGTAATGGTATGGTAGCACTAGTGTTTCCATTAACAATATTTTACTTGGTATGGATTGGTATCCTGATATCGAGTGACTGGGAGTGAAGGCGATGGTGAAGAGATATGAACCAGACGAATTAGAAATCATTGGGATGAGACGAGATGATGACGGCGATTATGTTGATTACGCCGACTACGCCGCCCTTGAACAGCGGGTGCGGGAATTGGCAGCGGAAATAGCAGAGCCGTCCATAAAGGAACTTGATGTTCTCTGCCGGATCCGCAAGGCCATCGGTGACAACGGCAAGATGATGCAAGATGAGCTTGTGAGCCATATTGAGGGACTTGTCGGAAGGGTGAAGGAGTTGAACGAGCTTGGACGCTTACTGAAAGAGGCCAAGACCAAAATAGCAGAGTTGGAAGCCGCCCTTGACCTGGCGAACAAGAGGCTGAAGTCGAAAGCCGATCCTCTATCACAGGCATTGAACGAGGGGGACGGGGTATATAGACCATGAATGAAAAAGAAAAACGTTGGCTTGGAACACAAAAGTACGAAATTCATTGCTTCTATTGTGGCGGATTTCACATTACCGGTAATTGTCCGCAAGTTGTGAAAGCGATGAATGGATGGAAATATGACCGGTCTTGCTCAGAGACCGGCCACATCAAAATTGTTCCAAATGGAGATGAATACCCAACAGTATTGGCGTTTAATGGATACCACTATCGCGTAGTAGGACTATGGGGAATCCCTGGAAGGCTGCTTTGGCTCGAACTAGAAAGGTTCTATGGAGATACTATTGTGGCCGCAACTTTTTGTCCAGATGAACTAATGGAGATGGATTTGGGTATGAGCGATGATGAGCAGTTAAGCTCCTGGCTTGGTGGCCTTCCGTTTCTCTCGGTTAGTCCACCGGAATTTAACGGCTCCGAAGCGGAAGTTGATGTCAAAACCACTACCGGTGAGTCGTTATGATAAGGGTTGCACAAGGGGAGGGGCGAGATGACTAAAAAACGCCGTGGACATATCGTAATGGTAGTCGCATTTACCTCGATGGATCTGAGGTCGCACAAATATCATTTGCAACAGGACGCCTAAAGGAAGGTCGAAAACGGGCCCGTTTATCGTCCATGCCTGTAACTGCCATGATGAGTTGGTGGAGGCGTTAAAAGCTGCATCTGTATTTATCAGAAATGGAATCGAGCTTGGGTTCGTCAGGATGCCCGATAAAGATACTCCCGATCCGGCGCATCTGGTTCCGGGAATGATTGAAACAGCAATCGCCAAGGCGGAAGGGGAAAAATAGATGAAAAACAAGATCGACATTGAAAACGGCAGATACTGGGACCGTGCGCTCAGTTTAGTTGATGGTTGTACGCCCTGTAGTCCTGGGTGTGATCATTGCTGGTCGGCGGCGATGACGAAGAGGTTTCAGAAGCAATTCGACAAGTGGCAGAAATACGGAAATTTAGTTGATGAGAATGGTCGCTTTAACGGTCATATTATCACCCACCCCGACCGCCTTGATATTCCCCTGCGGACCAGGAAGCCGACCGTCTTTGCGATTTGGAACGATCTGTTCCATGAGGCGGTACCGTTCATAGTCATCATTCATGCATTATCAATAATGGCGCGATCTCCGCAGCATACTTTTCTGATCCTCACAAAAAGAGCGCAACGAATGGCCGACATCATGACCAGCGAGACAACGCCAAATGATGTTTGGCTGCAGACCGAAAAAGGGTTGGACGATGAGCCAGCGTTATGGCCTCTCCAGAATGTTTGGAACGGCCTGACCGTTTGCAACCAGGAAGAGGCGGACGAAAAAATTCCCGAATTTCTGAAGGTGCCGGGAAAGAAATTCTTAAGCATTGAACCGATGCTGGGTCCGATTGATTTCGCGCGTGTCACAGTCGAGGACGATATTGGCGTAGATTCCCAAATATGGCCATTACACGGCAGTGATAAAATCGATGCCGTGATCCTCGGCGGGGAAACCGGCCCTGGTGCGCGGCCTGTCCATCCTGACTGGGTGCGGTCAGTCCGGGATCAATGTGAGGCATCAAATGTCCCTTTTTACTTTAAGCAATGGGGGAAATGGGTGCCAACGGAACAGCTACCGGATGATGTTTATAATCACATCTACCGCGCAGGAGGCGAAAAATTCGGAGGCGACTACCATCACACGAGTAAGCCGTGTCGCCTGCTCGACGGACGGACGCATGACGATCTGCCGTGGGTGGTAAAGTGACCGCCGATTCCTTCGCGCAGGTCATGATCATGGTCTTCGGCTGCAGCGCGATCTGGTTCGTCGGCCGGAGGGGGCATTGGCGCCGGTGGGGTTTTATCCTCGGCCTCTGCTCCCAGCCGTTCTGGTGCTGGACCGCTTGGCATAACGGTCAATATGGGATCCTCTGCCTGTCCCTCCGGTACACCTACTCCTGGGGGCAGGGAGTGTGGAACTTCTGGATAAAAAAGGAGCAATAAAACAATGCTTGATCGCTTAAGCAGTTTTCTAATCGTTGAGGATCCCAACCTGGTTATCCGGTCTCAGAGAAAGTTCCCCCGGTCAAAAAAGAAGCGGATTCAAAAAAAGTGGAAGAAGAATCAGAACAATTGGGTGTCCCATCCAGATCCCGATTATTACGTCAATAAATGGAGTGGAATTATTACCTGTCATCCGGTCGCGGCGAAGCGTTTGTTGGCTCACACGGTACCTGCGCCACGGTCGTTTGAACGTAGTTACCTTGGTGTCTTTTAATGGATAGCCTTCTGACCCCACAACAGGTCGCTTCCTTGTTGCAAATCTCCGTCCGAGCAGTGTATGATCATGCCCGTGATCTCGGAGGGTTCTACCCTGCCGGGATCAAACTGCTTCGATTCCATCCGGAGATCATTCATGGGATTATGGAAGGACAAGATCCGCAAACATTGGTGCTACAGCTTCGAATTTCAGAAGCATATCTATGCCAAGCGGGGGTTCGCAACAAGAAGAGAGGCTTCCGCTGCTCGAGAGGAGCATCGCAAAGAGCTAAAGTCCGCGGGTCAGGAGTCGTCGACAGGTATGGGCTTCTTGGAGCTTGCCACTCTTTATCTTGATTATTCCTCCCGGCGCTTCGCCGAGCAGACCTTCAAATATAAGCAGTTCGTCTATAAAACCTTCCTGGCCTTCCATGGTGGCGATCTCCTGGTCCACGAAATAACGCCTCATCATATTCATCAGTACCTGGACACTCGTCCCTCTAATAATAATTACAATGTGCATCGGAAGGAATTGTCCTCCCTGTTCAATTTCGCCCGGCGGAAATTAAAGCTGGAGATCCACAATCCCTGCGCGGATCTTGATAAGATGCCCCACTCGAATCCGGAGAAGGTGATCCCGACCGAGGAGGAAATCCTGAAGCTGATCGTTGCCTCGGCGCCTGGTGATGAGCGCGACATTCTTCTCTGCTGCCTCCATACCCTGGGGCGCATCGATGAGGTCCTCCGCATGACCTGGCAGGATGTTAATTTCGAAAAACGGGTGGTGACGCTCTGGACGCGAAAGCGAAAGGATGGAGCCTACGAATCGGACGCGCTTCCAATGAATCGGGATCTCTATGATGTTCTTCGCAGCCGGTGGAAGGGCCGGGCCCAGGACAAGTGGGTCTTCTTCAATGAGGATACGGGCACTCGGTTCATGCATCGGCCTAAAATGATGAAGGGCCTATGCAAAAGGGCGGGGATCCCTCCGATTGGAATGGGGAAGCGTAAGATGAAGCCTCGGGAGTTGAAGGCGTTCATCAAGAAGCATAAGAGGGAACCAGAGCCGGCGGAGAGGTTTGTCGAATCTCCTATCTTTTACGGTTTCCATTCTCTCCGGCACTTCATGGCTTCTTTTCTGGCCGACCAGGAGAAGGTCGGGACGAAGGCTGTCTCGGGTCTCCTGCGTCACAAAAATCTGCGGACGACCGAGATTTATCTCCATTCGATAGACGAATCTCATCGGCAGGCGATGGACGGTTTTGAGGGGAAATTTGCACCAAAAAATGCAAATCCGCAACCAGCAGCCGCAACCAAAAATGAAAAAGAGGTCACGGAATCACCGTAACCCCTTGATTTTCCTGGTCGGGGCGGAGGGATTTGGACCCCCGACATCCTGCTCCCAAAGCAGGCGCGCTACCAGGCTGCGCTACGCCCCGATAATGAAACGCTTCAATGGCCCTGGAGCCACTTCTTGAAAAGATCGAGCGCTTTCGCACGATGGCTCAGCACGTTCTTTTTCTCCGGAGCCAGCTGGGCGGCGGTCAAACCCAGATCGGGAAGATAAAACACGGGGTCGTATCCGAATCCCCTGTCCCCAACCGCTTCCGTGTGGATCATCCCCCGCCAGGTTCCCTCGAAGATTTCGAAACGGCCGTGCGGATGGTACAGAACCAGGACACAGCGGAACACGGCTCCACGCCTTTCCGGGGAAACGCCTTCCAGCCGCGAAAGCAGCTTCCGGTAATTCTCCTCGTCCGTAGCGCCTGCTCCGGCATACCGGGATGAGTAAATCCCGGGTTCCCCGTTCAAACAATCCACTTCCAGGCCCGAATCGTCGGCGAGCACCGCTTCACCGGTCAACGCCGAATAGGTTTTCGCCTTCTTCAGGGCATTCTCCAGGTAAGTCGCACCGTCTTCTTCCACATCCGGCACACCGGCGTAATCCGCAAGGGAGCGGACCTCGACATCCGTCCGGCTCAGAAAATTCCGGATTTCCTCGACTTTTCCCCGATTCTTGGAAGCGATGACAAGGCGGTTCAGATCCGTTCCCCCAGGATATCCTTCTGCCTGTCCGTCAGGGTGCGGATACCCTCGGAAGCGAGATCGGCAAGACGATCCATCACCGACCGTTCGAAAGGTTCTCCTTCCGCCGTTCCCTGTATTTCAACGAAGCGACCCGAACCGGTCATGACGACATTCATGTCCACTTCGGCCCGGGAATCCTCCACATACTCCAGGTCGAGCAGAATATTTCCCTCGACGACGCCGACACTGACGGCGGAAACAAAATCTCTGACCGGCATTTCGGCGATGATTCCCTTGGCAACCAGACTCCGGCATAACTCAACGAGGGCGATAAACGCCCCCGTAATGGAGGCGGTCCTTGTTCCGCCGTCCGCCTGGAGCACATCACAGTCAATGCTGATTTGCCGCTCCCCCAGCAGGCCCAGATTGGTGACCGCCCGCAAAGACCGGCCGATGAGACGCTGAATCTCGTGTGTTCTCCCGCCGACACCGCCGCGGGCGCTCTCCCTCGCTGTCCGCTCCGGCGTCGAACCGGGCAGCATGGAATATTCCGCCGTCAGCCAGCCGTTCCCCGTTCCCTTGAGAAAAGGGGGAACCCGCTCTTCCAGTTTCGCCGTACAGAGGACCTTCGTATACCCCATTTCAATCAGGACGGACCCTTCGGAAAACTCCAGAAAACGGTTGGCTATCCGCAGGGGCCTGATCTCGTTCCAGAGACGGCCGCCGTTTCTTTCCATCATCATCGATCCTATAACTTGAAATAGTCGCGGATACCTCGGCCAAGGGAGCGGGCGATTTCTTTCTGACCGTCTTTTTCCAGGAGTTTATCCTTGTCGCTCCGATTGGTCAGAAACCCCAGTTCCACACAAGCGGAAGGCGCGTACAGCGGCGTCAGAATGGGAACCGGAACCTCCCTGATGCCACGCCCCTTCCGTGGGAAAATCCCTTCCAGGTTTTTCTGAATCGCCTGTGCAAGGCGAATGCTGCCGTTTATGTATTGCGTCTTCTCCATGTCCTTCACGATATCCGGCGTTCCGGCGGCAGCCCCGTTCATATACTTCTGGCCGGGAAAACTGATCTCATAACCCGACGCCTCCTGGCCGAAACCCGCGTTGACATGGATGCTGATCATCAAATCGGGTTTTGCCGCCTTTACCATCGCGATCCGCTCGTTCACGGAGACGGTCTTGTCAGAGGTCCTGGTCAACTGGACCTTGATACGGCGGTCCCCCCCT
>Ga0228536_1002047_pt1 | contig 13918 bp, 12 predicted proteins | sample SJ1Smetagenome_FD_168611 | JGI IMG/M metagenome (GOLD analysis project Ga0228536, IMG submission 168611) | Enriched culture of PCE-dechlorinating microbial communities from Ithaca, New York, USA - SJ1.S | ecosystem: Engineered > Modeled > Simulated communities (microbial... > Unclassified...
CCAAAACCAGTTTTTCACCCGGCTTTCTGCCTCCCTGCGCACCTGCGCCATGATTTTCTGTTCGAACCAGGGCGGCAGGGCCGCCTCGGGCAGTCCGCGCACCAGCGCGGCCGCCTTGCGCAAATCCGCCAGCTCGCGAAAACAGGCGTCGCAGTGCGCCAGATGCTCCTCCACCAATCGCTTTTCCGCGTCGGACAAAACGCCCTCCTCGTAAAGCGGCAGAAGATTTTCAATGTCGGAACAGGTTTTCATAGCGTCCCCATGGCTTTTTTCAGGCAGTCCTTCATCGCCAGCCGCGCGCGGGCCAGCCGGGATTTCACCGTGCCTTCCGGTATCTTCAGAACCTCGCGGATTTCACCGTAAGAAAAGCCCCGGACATCGCGCAGCACCAGGACTTCCCGCTGGTCTTCCTCCAGCGCCGCCAGGCATTTTTCCACCTGGGCGTTGATCTCGCGCTCTTCCAGCGCCCGCTCCGGGTCGTTTGCGTCGGAAAACGCAGAGCAGGCAAGGCCCGCGCACCCGCCGCCTTCCGCTTCGTCAGGCGGCCCGCTTTCGCGCCCGGACAGGATCCGGATCTTTTTGAGCCTGTTTTTCGCGCAGTTTACCACGATCCGGTACAGCCAGGTCGAAAACGCCGCGTCGGCCCGAAAGCTGCCGAGCGAGCGGTAAGCGGCCAAAAACGCCTCCTGGGTCACGTCGCACGCTTCGTCGTAATCGCCAAGCAGGCGGCAGGCGACCGTGAGCATTTTGGACGAGTGCCGCCGCACCAGGACGGCAAACGCCTCCGGATCGCCCTTCCGGCAGGCCGCAACGCACGCCGCATCGTCGTCGGCGGACGTTTTTTTTTCGCCTTCTTCCCTTTTAGACAACCAGCGCAAGGTTTTTGTTCCCTTTATTCTTCACCGGATGGAAATGTTTACCACAACCGGCCCGTTCGTTCATGATTTTTTTGCGCAAATCACCCCCGCCCTGCAGGCGCGCCCGGGAAATTTTCTTTGACTTTTGCACGGTTTTTTTTCTATAATCCGTCCATCGCAAAAGAATCTCCTTCTCATTCATTCCTTACGTCAAGAAACGGCCAGGCTAAAAATACCGAAGGGGTATGGCCATGGAACGACTGCATTACCTCGATTTCGATATCAAGATCACGCCGGAGGGCGGGAAATACCGGGCCTTTGTTTTGCGCTCGCCCGCCGGAGAAGCGTCCGCCGTCTTCAGCCTGCCTTTTTCGCAAGACAGGCTGGAGCTCTTCATCGTTTGCGCCGTCGCGGCAGCGCTGATCCTCCTGTATATCCACCTCACGCCGGAGAGGCCGACGATCACGCCCCGTCCCTTCCCGAGGCCGCAGGCGGAAGAGACAGACGCTGTCGGGCAAATCCGGAACCTCGCCGAACAAGGCGACGCGGACGCCCAGTTGCGTCTGGGAACTCTTTATGCCCGGGGGGAGACCGTGGCAAAAAACGACAGGGAAGCGCTCAAATGGTTCATGAGGTCCGCCCGGCAGAGCAACAGCCAGGCCCAGTACCAGGTGGGGCTGATGTACGCCGCCGGGCGCGGCGTGGCGCAAAATGACGCGGAAGCCGTCCGCTGGTTTCGCCGGGCGGCAACACAGGGCTATCTTCCCGCGCAGCAGGCTTTGCAGCGCCGGGGCCTCACCTGGTAGGGAAGAAGATGAAGGAGGGAAAAATGAAACAACCGGATTTTCAACCGCCGGCCGGTCTTGACCGGGTGGTCGGCCATTTTCTGCCCGGCGGCATTGCAACGGATCTCATCTGCCTTCCCGCCTCCTTCACAGCAGGGGAAACGCTTGTCCTTTTCGAAAACCGCCGCACCAGCGCCGTGGTCATCCGGCGGGTCGTTGCCGGCCGGCCGCTGTTTTATCTTTTGCGCCGTGACGAACTGGAGACGGCCCTCACCGGCGCACATCTTGACGAAACACTGGAGGCGGCGCTTCACCTGCACGAGAGCAATTCCTGCCCGGAGCTTCCCGCGGCGCTGGCCGGAAGGGCAATGAGAAGAGGAATTGCCGAACGGACCGTCATCACCGATGAAGGCAGAGTGGTCGGGTATTGGGGTCTTGCCCGCCCCGCAGCCGCCGTAAAAAAACTCCGCCGCGGCATTCCTCCCGGACCGGCTGTTGATTTCCCCCTGCACCTGTCGGTTGAAAAAGCGCCCGTCAAAAAAATGGGCGGCCGGCGCGAAGCCATCGGCCTCGCTTCCGGAGAGGCATCCCGGGAAGCAGCCGCCCCCCTGCCGGCACTCCCCGGTCAAATCCTCACCGTCCGCCTCATTCCCAAGAAAAACATTGACGTCATCGGCCAGGCGCGGGCCGACGTCAACGCACCCCTGCCGGGCGAACCGGCGTGCACACTGTTTTTCGAGGTTCAGTCCGGCTCTCCGGGCGCCTGTGAGTTATGGGTCGCGTTCTGCCGGGGGCCTCTGTCCCTGGTGACGCTCAAGCTTAAGCCGCAGGCGGTGGCCGGAAAGCCGCAGGAGGAAGGCGCACGGCTCAAAGCCGCAAGCGAGGCGACGCCGCCTTCCGGTCCGCCCGCGCGCATCAACATCATGCGGGTTTACCTGGGGGAAAACGGCGGCAAAATCCGCTACCGCTACACGTTGTGGCTCGACGCGCTGGGCGTGGACCAGGAATACGAATCGCCCGAGTTCGCAGGCGACATCAAGACGATTTTGCAGCCCTACATGAATTTGTTCGACCAGGTGGAAACGGACAATAAAACGGACTTCGAACAGCTGCAAATCGAACTGCGCAGCATCGGCGCAAGGCTTTTTCAGACGCTTTTTCCTCCGGACCTACAAAGCGTCTTTTGGGAAAACCGCGACCGGATCACGCACCTGAAGTTGTACTGCGAGGAGCCCTACATTCCCTGGGAAATTCTGCACGTGTGCGAGCCGGGCAAATCCCTGCCTTCCGAAACGCGCTTTCTGGGGCAGATGGGGCTGGTGCGCTGGCTTTACGGCCATACCGCCCCGACCGAACTCCGGGTGCGGCCCGGCCGCGCCTGGTACGTCACGCCTTCCTATCCCGGCCACGAACTGGCGAGCGCAAAAAAAGAAGGAACCCTTTTGAAAAAACTCTTTGACGCCAAACCAGTCACACCCGCCACACGCCCGGAAGTGACCAAACTGCTCGGCGCGGAAGGGCCCTTTGACCTCTTCCATTTCGCGGGACACGGAGAGGCATCCGAAACGGCCATTACGGAGGGCCGCATCGAGCTCGATCCGGCCGGCGCGGATCAAGGCGGACGGCTTCGCGATCTGACGCCCGATATCGTCGCCGGTCTCTGCCGGCTCAAGGCGCAAGACGGCACGCGGCCCATTGTGGTGCTCAATTCCTGCCGCGCGGGAAAAACAGGCTACCAGCTCACCGGCCTGGGCGGATTCGCTCCCGCCTTTCTCGAGCGGGAAGCCGCCGTTTTCGTCGGCGCGCTCTGGATGATCGGCGACGCGCCGGCCCTCACCTTCGTCCAGGCCTTCTACCGGGCGCTCTGTTCGGGGAAAGTCGTCGCGGAAGCGGTCAGTGCCGGAAGGGAAGCGGCCTTCAAGGCCGGCGACGCCACTTATCTGGCGTATGTCGTGTATGCCGATCCCTTTGCGCGCCTGGTTGCCTAGCCGCCACAGCGGCATTTTTCTTTTATCGGTTTTCCGGTCATTGCAAACGAAAGGAGCGCCATCATGTCTTCAAGACAGATTTTCGACATTCACTGCCATCTGTTCAACGCCCGGTTCGCGGTTATGGAACTGGCCGCGGCGACCTGGAATCATTGGCGGGGCGATTATCCCCACGCCGGGGGCGCAAAAAAGAAACGAGCGGCCCGGGGAATTTTCGAAGCGCTGGAAGGAGTCAGGGATTATGCCGCCTGGATCGCCCGTCTGGCGGCGACGGCGGTCTCCGACTGCGAAAGCCTCTATGAGGCAAGCCTCCGTAATTTTGCCGCAAGCAGTCTGGGGAAAAACGCGACGCTTTTCATGGCGCCGCTTATGATGGACATTTACTTTGCGCTTTCCGACAACGCCGATGAAGAGGCGGCGGGCCGCGGCAGGCGGGCCGCGCCGCAAGCGCAGGCCTTCACCATCCCCTCCGCCCGGCGCAAGGACTTCGACGTCCATTTCGAGGCGGTCAGAAAACTGATCCTCGCCGAAATGGAAACGGCGCCGAAAGCTCTCCGCCGGTCCGCGTCTGATCAGGCGCTGGCGGCCGTTTTTGACGACGCCAAAAAAGAACTGCTGGCCCCACCCCCCAAAACCCGCCGGGGCGCGGATCCCTACGCGGGCATTGAAATGTCGCCCGGCTACCGGCGGCACCTGCACGATCTGGAAGCGCTGGCCGTAAAATATCCCGGACAGGTCTTTCCGTTTCTGGCCGCAGACCCCCGGCGCGCCGGCATGCTTAAACTCGTCAAAATGAAAGTGAAAGAAGGCCGGGGCCTTTTCAAAGGCATCAAGCTCTATCCGCCGCTGGGCTACCTGCCCACGCATCCGAACCTCGCGCCGGTCTTCGACTACTGCGAGCAGCACGGCATTCCCGTCACGCTGCACTGCTCGCCGGGCGGCCTGAACAATTTCCGGACGAAGAACTACGTCCGCAGTTGGGCCGAGGAAAGCGGCTGGCAGGATTTCGGCCGGATCACCGGCAACAAGAGCGCCTTCTACACGGCGCCGGAAAAATGGCTGCCCGTCCTCGACCGCTGGAAAAAGCTGCGCATCAATTTCGCCCATCTGGGCGGCGGCGATCAGCTCGGCGAAAACAAGAGAGAGTGGATGAACCGGATCATCTACCTGGTCAAGACGTACGACAACGTATACACCGATGTTTCCTATCACGCGCGCGAGAATCTGCCCGGCGAGCTTCTGAAGGTCATCGGTGAAAATCCCCGCCTGGCCGACAAGCTGATGTTCGGCACGGATTACATCATGATCATGCTGGATCCCAAGCTGGGCGGCCTCACGCGGTACTTCGACCACTTTGAAAAATTTCCGGATCCGCTGCTTTGCACAAATGCGAAACGGTTTTTGAACATCGCCGACGGCGTCTAGCGGTCTTGTCTCTCAAAGCGGCGGTTTGTCCGCCGGCGAATCGGTCTTTGAATCATGCGCCGTCAGGAAAGATCGGGAAACGCCTTGCGGTATTCCCGGATCAGCGCTTTTTTCGGAAGACCGACGTCGACAATATCCCAGGGCAGGATCTCGTCGGGCTTTTTGGGCCGGTAGACGTAGAAGTCGGGGTTGATGTTGATTTCGCGGAGCGCTTTCAGCCAATGGCCGCCGCGGCGATGGACGGCCAGAAGAATGTCGCCCACGCGCCGGTCGCCCAGCGACAGAAGCGCCTGCACGAAGTTCCACTTGGGCACGTCGGCCAGGACGGTGATCTGCCGGTCCCGGCGAAAGGCGGAGACGATTTTCCGAATCCGCCGGTTTACGTCCTGCACCTCCGTCAGCGCGCACCACTGCAGCGGCGTGCGGGGCTTGGGAATGAACTGGTTGACGCTCAGCGTAAGGCGCCGGAATTTTTTTTGGCCCGTCGTGGACGAAAGCGCCGTGTGCTGAATTTTTTTGGCCAGGCCGATGATCGCGTCGATGTCCTCCTCCTCTTCGGTCGGAAGTCCGACCATGAAATACAGGCGCAGATTAAGGATGTCTTTTTCAAGCAGCAGCCGCGCCGCGGCGAGAATGTCGGCGTCGGTGATGTCCTTGCGCACCAGATCGCGCAGGCGCTGGCTTCCCGCTTCCGGCGCCAGCGCAACGGTCTCCACCCTGCCGGCCTTCAGCAGATCCAGCATTTCGCCTGTGATCCGGTCGACGCGCAGGGACCCCACGCCCACGGCGGCGCCGCGCGCCACGATGTGGCGGCAGAGGTCCGCCAGGTCGGGATGATCGGAAACGGCCGTGCCGACCAGGCCGATCTTCCCTTTCAGCGCCAGACCGCGGTCCACCGCCTCTATGATGTCGCGGGCCGGGCGGAAGCGCGGCGGCGCGTAAACGTGGCCGGCGGCGCAGAAGCGGCACAGGTGCGGACAGCCGCGGTTTACTTCCACCAGGTACATGTCCGCCATTTCCGAATCGGGGCTGCTCACGGTTTGCGTCGTGCTGAAGGCGCCGATGTTCCGGATGCGGCCGATCCGGATGGTTTCCGGCAAGCCGTCCGCAAGCGGGATCATGCGCCGGATAGGGCCTTCCGGAAAATAGGAGACGCCGTAAAGGGAAGGAACATAAACGCCCGGCAGCTGTCTCTGCAGGGCGACCAGCCGGTCCCTGCGGTCAAGGCCCGCCGTGGCGGCAAAGACGCGCGCAAACGCGGGCAGAATCTCTTCCGCCTCGCCCAGCACAAACAGATCGAAAAAAGCGGCCAGCGGTTCGGGATTGAGCGTCGGCGCGATGCCGCCGCCCATGACCAGCGGATGGGCAAGATCGCGGTCTTCGGCCGCGAGGGGAATTCCCGCCGCTTCCAGCATCTGCAGGACGGCGGGGTAGTCGTTTTCAAACGAAAGGGAAAAAGCCAGAAGGTCGAAGTTCCGAAGGGGGTTTTGACTCTCCAGACTGACCAGGGGGGCCCCGCCGGCGGCGGATTCGGCGCCGCCGCCGGCCGGAGGCCAAAACGCTCGTTCACAAAGAAAGGAGGGCAAATCGTTAAACAGCCTGTACACCGTCTGGAAACCGAGGTTGGCCATGCCGATCCGGTAGGCGTTGGGATAGGCCAGACAAACCGTGTGGCCGGTTCCCCAGACTTTTTTCACGACGCCCCGCTCGCGGGAAAGCAGGGCTTCGTATTTCTGCTTTTGCTTCCAGTTCATCGGCGCATGGCCGCTTTCCTTCCGGACGGCCCGGCCTAGTCCGCCTGGCGGCGCAGAAATGTGGGAATCTCGATATCGACGTTTTCCTGGTCGTCATTGAGGCCCACGGTCAGCACATTGGCCGTGTCGCGCGATTTTTCCCGGCGCAGAAAAGCGGGCGTCGAGAGATCTTCCTTCCGGAAGCCGCCCAGATGGGCCACATTGGCCGGCGCCTGTTTTTTCTTCGTCGCGTCTTCAAAGCCGGTGGCAATCACGGTGATCCGGATCTCGTCCCCCATGGATTCGTCGATGACCGTGCCGAAGATGATGTTGGCCTCCTCATGCGCTTCGGACTGAATGAGCGACGAGGCTTCGTTGACTTCGTACAGGCTCATATCCGGTCCGCCGGTGATGTTGAGCAGGATGCCCCGCGCGCCCTGGATGGTGTTGTCCTCGAGAAGCGGCGAGGAGATCGCGCGCTGCGCGGCTTCGACGGCGCGGTTTTCGCCGCTGGACGTGCCGGTGCCCATGAGCGCCATGCCCATGTTGCTCATGATGTTCTTCACGTCGGCGAAATCCAGGTTGATGAGGCCCGGAACGATGATCAGATCGGAGATGCCCTTCACGGCCTGATACAGAATGTCGTCGGCCTTCTTGAAGGCTTCCAGAAGCGAAAGCCCGCGGCCGCCGAGACTCAGGAGGCGCTGGTTGGGAACGACGATCAGCGTGTCCACCACGTCGCGCAGCTGGATGATGCCTTCCTCCGCCTGGAGGTTGCGCCGCTTGCCTTCAAACTGAAAAGGCTTGGTCACCACCGCCACGGTCAGCGCGCCGCATTCGCGGGCCACCTGCGCGATGATCGGCGCGGCGCCCGTGCCCGTGCCGCCGCCCAGGCCCGCCGTGATGAAGATCATATCCGCGCCTTCCAGATGCCGGCGGATCTCATCGCGGGACTCCAGGGCCGCCTGCCTGCCGACGTCCGGATTGGACCCGGCGCCCAGCCCCTTGGTGACCTCCGCGCCGATCTGGATCTTCACGGGCGCGCTGGAGGCCCCCAGCGCCTGAGAGTCGGTGTTCGCGATAATAAAATCGACGCCCCTCAGCGCATAGGAGATCATGGTGTTGACGGCATTGCCGCCTCCGCCGCCCGCCCCGATTACCTTAATTCTTGCCGAATTCTCGATGCATACTTCCGTCAGTTCAAACATGCGCACCCCCTTCTTTTAAAAAAACTCCACAAACCATTTTTTGAGCGTTTTGAAAAATTCACTGAAAACATTGCCGGTCCTGCGATAAACGGAATCGCCGGGGACGTTCCGGCTGCCGTAAAGAATCAGGCCGACGCCGACGGCAAAGGCCGGCGTATTGGCGACGTCGCTTAAGCCGCCTACGCCCGTGGGATAGCCGCGGCGCACCGGCAGGTCGAAGATCTGCTCCGCCATTTCCGTGATCCCCGGCAGCAGCGCCGTGCCGCCGGTCAGAACGATGCCCGCCGCCAGCAGATCTTCATATCCGGAGCGGACCATTTCCTTGAGGGCCATATTGAGGATTTCATCCATGCGGGGCTCCATGATCCGGCCCAGGATCTGGCGCGACACCATGCGCGCCTCCCGCCCGCCCACGCTGGGCACTTCGATGGTTTCTTCCTTCGGAATCATCGCCGTCAGCGCGCAGCCGTACTGGATTTTGATTTTCTCCGCCTCCGCAAACGGCGTGCGCAGCCCCGTGGCGATGTCCGAGGTCAGAAAGTTGCCGCCCACCGGCAGCGACGCCGTGTGCTTGATGCTGCCTTCCGCGAAAATCGCGATGCTCGTGGTCGCGCCGCCCAGATCGACGAGCGCGACGCCCAAGTCCTTTTCGTCGGCGCTCAAAACGGCCTCGCTGGCCGCGAGCTGCTCGAGAACCACGTCGTCGATATCGAGCCCGACCCGGTTGACGGATTTTACGACATTCTGAATGGACGCCGCCGCGCCCGTGACGATGTGCACCTTGGCTTCCAGCCGTACGCCCGACATGCCCACCGGATCGCGGATGCCGTCCTGGCCGTCCACGACATAATTCTGCGGCAGCGTATGGAGGATCTCGCGGTCCACGGGAATGGCAATGGCCTTGGACGCTTCAATGGCCCGCTGCAGATCGTCTTCGCCGACTTCCCGGCCCTTGACGGCGACAATGCCGAGCGAGTTCTGTCCCTTGATGTGCGGGCCGGCAATGCCGACGTAGGCGGAATTGATGCGGCAGCCCGACATGTGTTCCGCGTCCTCCACGGCTTTCTTGATCGCCTCGACGGTGTTGTCGATGTTGACCACGCCGCCTTTGCGCAGCTCCCGGGCAGGCGTGATTCCCATGCCGATGATGTCGATGCCGGTGTCCGTCACCTCTCCGACAATCGCCACGGTTTTGGTCGTTCCGATATCGACGCCCACCAGAACATTGCTCTTTTTTCTGCCCATCATTTCACCCTTTTTTTGCGACCGCCCGTCAGATGCGGTACTGCGGCCCCGGTTTTTCGTCCTGCGCTTTTCCCAGCGCGTCTTTGCGTTGCACCGTCACCTTGGCGACGTCGGTCAGATCGACGAACAGGCGTCCGTCTTTCAGCCCCCGTTTTTCCAGGTCGGCCAGGACGACATCCAGCCGGCGGATCTTGCCTTCAAAATTGTCGCGGCCCAGTTTCAGGTGCAGTCCCCTGTCCGTCAGAATGGACAGGCCAAAAACCTCATCGACGGAAATCTCGGAAATCGTTCCCAGCGACTCGTGCGCTTCGGCGCCCAGCGTCTGGAGGAGTTTGAGAGCCTGCAATACCAGAGCCGGCTGCGTCGGGGCCTTGACGTCAACTCCCGTGACGATCGCCAGATCCACGTCGTCGCCCCGCGATAATTTCTTGAAAACAAATCCGTCCGCATCCATCAGATAAAAAGTCCCCGCCTGCTTGACCAGCGCAACGGGCGTGCGTTCGCGCACCTCGACCACCAGACGGTCCGGAAATTCCCTGCCGATGTAGACGGCCCGGATCCAGGGATTGGTGCGGATCCGCCGCGCGACCGCGTCGGCATTCACCGCCAGAATGTTCGCCTGCGGCGTGATCTTCGCCAGGGCCAGGATGTCCTTTTCCGTGAGCTCCTTCACGCCGCGCACGGCGATTTCCCGGATCTGCAGCGAAGGAGCACTCAGCACCGCGCTGTAGGCATAGATGAATCCCGCGCCCGAGAGGGCCGCGCCGAAGAGCAGAACCACGGCGGCGAAAGATTCGCCGACCGCCCCGATCATCCGGCGGTGCAGCCGGTTTTTCCTGGCTTCCAGACTTCCCCGAATCTTCCCGTTCACCGTTCCTCTCCGATAATCACGATTTCCGGCTCCAGCGCCACGCCTCTTTCCCGGCGGGCCGTCTCCTGCACCAGCCGGATCAGTTCCAGCATGTCGGCGGCCGTTCCTTGTCCCTTGTTGACCATGAAGTTGGCGTGCTTTTTCGAAATCTGCACGTCGCCCAGCCGCCGTCCTTTCAGTCCCAGTTCCTCGATCAGGCGGCCCGCCGGCTCTCCCGGAGGATTTTTAAAAACCGAACCGGCGCTGGGATACTGCAGCGGATGCTTTTCCTGCCGCCACTCACGGATTTCACTCATCCGCGCCCGAATCCGGCCGGCGTCTCCCCGGGTCAGGACGAAACGCGCCCCGCAGATGATGGTGTCCGCGGGCAGACCGGACCGGCGGTAGGCAAATGCGATTTCCTCGCGGCGCAGCTGGTGCACCCGGCCTTCTTTGTTCATCACCGTCACCCGGCTCACCACATCCTTGATTTCTTTTCCGTACGCGCCGGCGTTCATCCGGACGGCGCCGCCGACGCTGCCGGGAATGCCGGTGCAGAATTCGACGCCCGCAAGCGCCTCGGCCGCCGCCAGGGCGACCACCCGGCCCAGCGCCGCGCCCGCCTGGGCATCGAGAAAATACGTTCCGTCCGGCCCGGGCGAAACGGCGGTTTGGTCCCAGCCCCGCATCCACAAAAGCGCGCCGCGGTAGCCGCCGTCGCGCACGAGGATGTTGGTCAGATTTCCGACCGGCAGAAAGGCAATGCCTTTTTGGGTCAACCGCCGCACGACCGCCGCGAGCTGCGCCTCATCATCGGCTGCCACCAGCGCATCCGCCGGACCGCCCAGGCGCAGCGACGCATGATGCGACATCGGCTCGTCATAGAGCACGCTGCCGATCGTCAGCCCGGCCAGGGCCTCCGCTATGGCCTGCCGCATCGTCATGCTCCCGCCGCTCCCTTCTTTTGCGCCAGAAACGCCTCGCCGATTTTATACACGCTGCCCGCGCCCAGGGTGAGAACCGTGTCGCCGGGCCGGGCTTCGGCCAGAAGAAAGTCCACCGTGTTTTGCGTCTGTCCGATGTATTCCACGCGCGGATGGCCGCCTTCCTTGATCGCCGCCCACAGCGCGGCGGAGTTGATGCCGGGAATCGGCGCTTCCGACGCGGGATAGATGTCGTTTAACACCAGGACGTCCGCGTCGCCGAAGGCCCGCGTGAATTCGTCAAAGAGCGCCTGCGTCCGCGTGAAGCGGTGCGGCTGGAAAACCACGATCAGCCGGCCGGGCCACATTTGCCGGGCCGCGGCCAGCGTGGCCAGAATTTCGGTCGGATGATGCCCGTAGTCGTCCACCACGGTAATTGAACCGGCGCTTCCCTTGACCTCGAGGCGCCGCTGAACGCCGGCAAAGGCCAGAAGCCCTTCGCGGATCGTCGGCAGACCGAGCCCCAGCTCGACGCCGACAGCCGTCGCCGCCATGGAGTTGTAGACATTGAAAAGCCCCGGCACGGCCAGCGTCGTTTCGCCCAGATCCTCTCCCTTGTAAAGCAGGCGGTAAAGCGTCCGCGCCGGCTGAAACCGGATATCGCGCGCCCGGTAGTCCGCAGGCGCGTCAATGCCGTAGGTGATGACTCGGCGCTTGACCGACCCGATGATGGCGCGCACGTGTTCGTTGTCGTTGCACATGACCGTGCAGCCGTAAAAAGGCACGATATTGGCGAATTTCAGAAAGGCGTCCTTGATTTCGGCGATGCCCGGATAGTAGTCCAGGTGCTCGCGGTCGATGTTCGTGACCACGGCGATCGCAGGCGACAGCTTCAGAAACGAGCCGTCGCTTTCGTCCGCCTCCGCGACGATGATGTCGCCGTCGCCCAGCCGGGCGTTGGAGCCGATGGACGCCAGCTTGCCCCCGATCACCATCGTCGGGTCCAGGCCGCCCCGGGCCAGAAGGGTTGAGATCATGGAGGTGGTCGTCGTCTTGCCGTGGCTGCCGGAGACGGCCACGGAAAATTTCATTTTCAGAAGCTCCGCCAGCATTTCCGCGCGGGGAATCACCGGTATGGCCCTGCGGTGCGCGGCCTGCACTTCGGGGTTGTCCGCCTTCACCGCGGTGGAGGTCACCACCACGTCGGCGGCGCCGACGTTCTCCGCCGCATGGCCGTGGGCCACCTGGGCGCCCAGGCTTCGCAGGCGTTCGGTCGTCTCATTGACCTGGGCGTCCGAACCGCTGATGCCGTAGCCAAGGTTGAGCAGCACCTCCGCGATGCCGCTCATGCCGATGCCGCCGATGCCGACAAAATGGATGCGCTTGACTTTGCGCTGCATGAATCCGGTTTCCCGATCTTTTCCCATCGATTTTCTTTTCCCTTCACCGGCGCCTTTCAGCGCCCGTTTGGTTGCACCAGTTTAAGGCAGGCGTCCACCACCGCCGCCGCTGCTTCCGGCCGGCCCAGCGCCCTGGATTTTTGTTCCATCTCCCGGAGCCGGCGCCCGTCCTCCCAAAGGTCCTTCACCACTCCGAAAAGCCTTTCGGCCGTAAGCTCGCTTTGCCGGATCATCACCGCCGCGCCCGCGTCCGCCATGGCGCGCGCATTTTGTGTCTGGTGGTCGTCGGCCGCAAACGGAAACGGAATCAGAACGGACGCCTTTCCGGCCGCCGTGATTTCCGCAAGCGACGTCGCTCCGGCGCGGCAGATGATCAGATCGGCCGCCGCGTAAGCCGAAACCATATCCGAAATGAACGGCGTCACCTCGGCCGCAATTCCGCAATCGCGGTAGGCGCGGCCAACCGTCTCCACCTCCCGCTCGCCCGCCTGGTGGACAATGCGAACGGGGGGCAAAAGCGTTTTCAGCCGAGGCAGCATTTCCGTCACGGCTTTATTGATGGCCGCAGCCCCCTGCGATCCGCCGAAGATGAGCAGACCGCGCCTTGCAGCCGCGGGGGAACTTTGCGCAAGCGCACCAACAAACGCGGCCCGGACGGGATTGCCGGTCACCAGAACCTTCCCTGCCGCAAACGGCCCCCGGCTCTCTTCGTAGGTCAGGAAAACCCGATCCACGAACTTTCCCAGGATGCGGTTGGTGTTTCCCGCCAGGGCGTTTTGCTCGGCAACGGCGGTCGGAATCCGCATCAGCCAGGCGGCCATTACCGCCGGCCCCGACGCGTAGCCGCCGACGCCGATCACGACATCCGGCCGAAACTCCCGGAAGATCCGCCGCGACTGCAGCATGCTGTTGGGAATCGCGTACAGTCCGCGGATGAGCGCTTTCGGCCCCCGGCCTTTCAAGCCCTCCACGTCGATCTCCCGCAGCGCGTAGCCCAGCGGCCCCAAGAGCCGGTGCTCGATGCCGCGCTTCGTCCCGATGAAGATCACCCGGTTGGCGGAATCGCGGCGAAGAAACTCCTCCGCCACGGCAATGCCGGGAAACAAATGTCCTCCCGTTCCTCCTCCCGCGATGACCATCCGCACCGTCTTCACCTCTTATGTCCGCTGGGTGGAGATATTGAGCAGAATCCCCACCGACAGCATGCTCATGACAAACGACGTGCCGCCGTAACTCAGAAACGGCAGCGCGAGCCCCTTGAGCGGAATGAGCCCCATCACGCCCGCGATATTGATGAACGCCTGCATGGCGATCAGCATCGTCAGCCCGGCGGCCAGAAGCGTCCCGAAAAGATCCGGCGCGCGAAACGCGATCATGAAGCCGCGCAGCAGAAAAACGATGAACAGGACGATGACGATCGTCACGCCGACAAAGCCGCTCTCTTCCGCGATGACCGCCAGAATAAAATCCGTATGCGGCTCCGGCAGATAAAACAATTTCTGCA
>Ga0228536_1002048_pt1 | contig 13911 bp, 23 predicted proteins | sample SJ1Smetagenome_FD_168611 | JGI IMG/M metagenome (GOLD analysis project Ga0228536, IMG submission 168611) | Enriched culture of PCE-dechlorinating microbial communities from Ithaca, New York, USA - SJ1.S | ecosystem: Engineered > Modeled > Simulated communities (microbial... > Unclassified...
GTTGGGTGGACAGCAAGGTGGGAGCCGCCCCATGTTCGTAGAGACGTGCAGCGCTGTGTTCGCACCGCTTGTCTCAACCTATGGGTTCTCGGGACCCGAGGTCGAGGACTTCGGGCGCGAGGTCTTCCTCCACTACCACAGGGCTGATCGCTCCATCTCCGTCTCACGCGAACTCGGGGCTGCCCCGATCGTCGAGGTCTTCTATCCCGCCGCCGAAACAGGCGACCCTCCGAGTCCGTGGGCCGAGCGCAACGGCGTCTCGCGAGCCCGACGGGTCGTGAAACTCCCTGACTCTGTCCTGCGCTTGTCCTTCGGCGACGGACCCGATCTCGAAGCCCGCCTGCGCGAGCTGTTCTCGGCACTCGAACAGTCCGAGTCGGAGTTCCTGTCATGCTGACACCCAACAAGCGCTTCCAGACGGACAGCACTACAATGCTAGTCTGCTGCCGCTGAAGCGCATCGCGTTAGACGGAGAGGGGGCAGGTGCGAATGCTCTTCGAGCCACCGGTCGAAGAACTCGAGGTCCTATCCAGTTTCCTTCATGACGCCGTGTTCTTGACTCGCGAAGTGCTAATCGATGACGCGAACGGACGAGTCATGATCACTCTCGACCGGATTGCTTATGAACATGGCGTGGCGGGCAGCAAGGGCAAGCGACGACCGCGCTTCTTCGTTCGCTACCCGTACGTCCAGTCAAACCTCGTCTTCTCTTCAGTTCGCGATCCTCATTGGCGGTGGTCGGACGATGCGTTCAACGACCCGGACGACTCGCACACGCTCCTGTCGATCGACCGCGACGGTGACGTCGTAGAGATCCTCACTCCATTCTGCTCAGTCGACTTCACGGTGACCCTTTCTACGCGCATTGTGCTCGAAGACCTAAGTGAACCAGGACCACTCGTTCTCACGGATTACGGGCCCGTACTCCATGTCGACGTACCTGAAGTCCATCGGCTGTTGAGGGCCACGTGAGAGTGCTAGTGGTCAGAGGAATCCCGTCTACAAGCATCGAACAGACACGCGGCTGCGCCGCGTGCAGCTCATCTGCCGGACGTTAAGCGGAGGGAGAGCGTTGACAGAGCTGTCGCAACTCGATCAGCCGGACGTTATCGATCTCGTGGCCGAGAACGCCGCCGGTGACGAAATCATTGTCCACATCGTCGCCACAACTCCGTGGGATCCCTCGGGCCACGACATGTTCAAGCTCCAGGCCAAGCTGAAGACCGCGGTGGCCTTCATCGCTGATGGGCAGCTCGCTCGTGACTATCCCGAGGCTGCCGGCAAGCGCACGCGAATCCATATCGACACGCTGTTTCCGCCCGGCGAAGCCGAACTGCGCCTGATCGAGGCAGTTCGCACGCACTGGTGCGAGCCGGGCGGAATCGAGCTCACGTGGTCCAGCCGTGACCCCGCCTAACAAGCGCGTCAACCTGATGCGGTCGACGGTGTCTGTAGTAAGCTCAGACCGCAGCCCGCGCAGCTCATTCGCCGACCGTTATCCAGACCTGGGAGGGACGAGGTAGGTCATGGCGTTGCTCAGAAGGTCGAGTCGCGAAGAGCGCTTCTGGCGCTGGTTTGAAGACAACTCCACGCGCCTTTTCGCCTTTGAGTCGGACCAAGAGAACGTCTTCGACCAGCTGCAGGGGGCCCTGGGCAAAGTAGACAAGGGTCTGACCTTTGAGTTCGGTCCGGTCGAGGGCGGCGCCGCGATTTTGTCCTCAGCGCCGACGGCATTCGTGAGGTCTTCCCCGTGGTCGAGCGGCTGGTAGAGGCCGCTCCGGGTCTGCCACAATGGACGATCATTGCCTTCCGACCTCCGAGAAGCCCAGATGTAGAGCTCTCTCTCGGCCGCCATACGCTTGCCGCCCGAGACCTCTGGTTCGCCGCCCATGCCGACGGCGACCGCATAGGCCTCACTGTCTTCGTCCCGGGCCTCACGGAGAAGAACAAGCGTAGCTTGGCTCACGCCGGCTTCCTTCTTCTCGACAACGCTCTCGGCGAATACGTGGTCGAGACTCATGTGGGCTTCATCGAGTGGGAGTCCAAACCTGATGATCCCGAGGCGGCTGGATTGGAACCGTTCCTCAAGATCCCCGAGCGCTTCGGAATAGGCGGAGGTTGAGGACTGGATAACAAGCGCATCAACCTGACAGCCCTTTCGAGCCGCAGGTTACGCGCCAACGTTGGGCAGAATGAACCGAGGGGATGAAGGCATGCGAAAGCTGTTCGGACGCAAGAACTACGAACCACCAGAGATACCCCCGTTCCCTGCATCCCTCGATGAAGTGCACGATGCCATCGCCCCATACATGGCACAGAAACGCCCGCTCGACTTCTTCTTTGAGTTCTACGTAATGGAAGTTATTGGACAGCTTCCTCCGGAGACCATTGCGGCGCTAGACTCCTTTTCGAACGAGTATCCGGACATTTTCGAAACGGGCGACTGGAGGAGCGAAGTTCGGAGCGGGTTCGAACTTTCGGACACCATCGACATCGCGATACTGGACCTCTGGTATCGCAACAGCGAGATCGCCCTTCAGCGGGGAACGGTCTACCATCCCTGGCACTACGCCATCAATTTCGCCGACAACTACTTCGCGGATGGCAGTCAAGTCGATGTGTGGCCGGGTGACGCGCTCGAAGCAGCCAAGGAGCGCATTGCAGCTCACCGTGGATGAGCGTGCGATCACGCGTTCGGGGTTTGCGGCTGGATCTGCCCAACAAGCAGATCAACACAGACGCCGCTTAGCGCTTAGGCGCTGGTTATCTGCCGGACGTTGGGTCGACGTCAAGGTGCGCGCGTAGCAAACGCTCTACGCGGTCCAGAGGGGGTACCGTGTCGCACAAGATCGAGACCATCTGCCTGGCGAGCGTGAACAGTTACCTCCTTGCGGTCGAGAACGGCTTCGTGCTCATCGACACCGGCAAGCCCGAGAGGCGCGGCGAACTGAATGCGAGACTCGACGACGCCGGCTGCCGGCTAGCTGATCTCAGGCTGATTCTGATCACGCACGGCGACTACGATCACGCTGGCAACGCGGCGTTCCTGCGCGAAGCCCATGGAGCCACGATCGCCATGCATGGCGACGACGCGGCGCGTGTCGAGCAGGGCAACTGGACCCTGGGTATGAAGCCGAAGCCCGACAAGTTCCCGCTCTTCTACAGGATCGTATCGCGCTTCATCCGCCCCGGCCCGTTCGATACCTTCGCACCCGACGTCTACTTGGCTGACGGGCAAACCCTGCAGAACTTCGGCCTCGACGCCACCGTTCTCCATCTGCCCGGTCATACGCGGGGCTCCGTCGGCGTGCTGACAGCCAGCGGGGATCTGTTCTGCGGTGACCTCATGGACAGCATGATCGGCAAGCCCAGTCTCGAGTTCTTCATCGACGACATGCCCGCAGCTCAAGCCAGCCTGGCGCGACTACGCCAGCTCGATGTCGGCATGGTCTACCCAGGCCACGGCAAGCCGTTTGGGCTCACGGACGTCAAGTGAAGTGCGGAAATGTGGCGACCCAACAAGCACATCGAGCAGACAGCCGGCTGCGCCGACTGCAGCTCATATGCATCACGTTAGCTGCACAAGGCCCAGCGCCGGCGGAGGTTCCACCGTCTCCCCCCACGCATGGCCACACTTGACGTATAACGCGGCACGCTATAGTCTGCCGTCATGATCAAGTCGTTCCGCGATGCCGAGACCGCCAAGGTCTTCGACCGCCGCTTCTCTACCCGTCTGCCGAACGACATCCAGTCGACCGCCCTGCGCAAGCTGAGGATGCTCGACAAGGCCACCGACATGAACGACCTGCGTAGTCCGCCCGGCAATCGTCTGGAGAAGCTCGCCGGCGAGCGTGACGGTCAGTACAGCCTGCGCGTGAACGACCAGTGGCGGATCTGCTTCGTCTGGCGGGCCGGCAACGCCCACGAGGTCGAGATCTGTGACTATCACTGAAGACGAGCGAGAGAGGAAGTACAAAGGTGAGTGAGAAGAGACTCCCTCCCGTCCACCCCGGTGAGGTGCTGCTCGAGGAGTTCCTGAAGCCCCTCGGCCTGAGCCAGAATCGCCTCGGACTGGCCATCGGCGTCCATCCGCGGCGCATCAACGAGATCGTGCTCGGCAAGCGCCGCGTCACGGCCGAGACGGCCCTGCGCCTGGCCCGCTACTTCGGTACCTCACCGCAGTTCTGGCTCGGCCTGCAGGCGGACTACGATCTCGACGTGGCCGCCGACGCCCTCGGCGACCGCCTCGAGCGTGAGGTCCAAGTGCGCCAGGCGGGGTGAGCGGGTGGCAGCTAACAAGCGCATCAACCTGACGCGCCGGGAGGCCGATCTCTCCTCCGAGGCCTCGGCGCGCAGGTTATGCGCGAGACGTTAGATGAACACGATGGACGTCGTGCAGGGCCCAAGTTCCCGTCTGTGGCAGGGAGTACCATAGGCGGCGTTTCCCGGAGGAAGGGCGGAGACGATGACCAGCTACGCGATCGTCGATCTTGAGACAACCGGTTTCTCGCCTGCCCATCACCACCGCGTGATCGAGATTGCCATCGTCCTCGCCGACGACGCCGGCACGGTGACCGACGAATGGGAAACGCTCCTTGATCCCCGGCGCGACGTTGGGGCGTCTGAGATCCACGGCTTGACCGGCGCCGACCTGTACGGAGCACCGACGTTCGACATGGTCGCCGCCGACGTGGTTTCGCTGCTTCGAGGCCGGGTGCCGGTTGCGCACAACCTCTCCTTCGACGCGCTCTTTCTCGCTGCAGAGTTCGAGCGCATGGGCGTCTCGGTGCCGATTGGCCCAACCTTCGGACTCTGCACGATGCGTCTCGCAGGACTCTACCTGCCCGACGGTCCGCGGAACCTGGCCAGCTGCTGCGACTGCATCGGCTGTCGCATCGAGTCTGCCCACGCAGCGCTCGCGGATGCGCGCGCCACCGCCCGACTACTCGCTCACTACATCGCTGCCGACGACGATTTCGCTGCTTCATGGCGCGATGCGATCGGCCCTGCGCAGCGCGGCGCCTGGCCTTCGCTGCCATCGTCGAGTGGCTGGTGTGTGACCCGTCCGCGCAGCGCCGCCTCGCAGCGCGACCACTTCCTCGGGCGGCTGGCGGTCCGAACACCTCGTTCCGAGATCCATCCCGAGGCCAACAGCTACCTGACCCTCATCGATCGTGCCCTGCTCGATCGTCACCTCAGCCGCCACGAGGAAGACGAGCTCGTCTCGCTTGCTGAGCTGCTTGGCCTCTCCCGTGCGGAGGCGGCAGCGCTTCACGCCAAGTACCTGAACGCGCTCGGTCGTCTTGCCCTAGCCGATGGTGTCGTTACGCGGGAAGAACGCTCGGATCTTGAGCGCGTCGCCGATCTGCTCGGCCTTGCGGCGAGCGCCGTTGATGCAGCCCTGGAGGCCGACGAGGCCCAGGAGCCGGTGAGCTGCTGCATCGGCGACTTCTGCCTCAAGCCTGGCGATGCGGTCGTCTTCACCGGCGAGGTGCCCGGCATCGAACGCGCCGACCTCGAAATCCAGGCGCGCACGCTTGGCCTGCGAGTCACCGGTGCGGTCAGTCGCAGGACGCATCTGGTCGTTGCCGCCGACCCGGACAGCCTAAGTGGCAAGGCCCGCAAGGCACGCGATCTCGGCGTGCCGATTGTTGGTTACCCGGCGTACTTCCAGATGCTCGACTCGTCAGGTGGTGGGCGTGTCATCTAACAACGGGATCGACCAGACAGCCGCTGATGGCGGCTGCAGGTCATCCCGCACGCGTTGGGCGGAGGGAGAGCGTTGACAGAGCTGTCGCGACTCGATCAGCCGGACGTTATCGATCTCGTGTCCGAGAACGCCGCCGGTGACGAGATCATTGTCCACATTATCGCCACAACTCCGTGGGACCCCTCGGGCCACGACATGCTCAAGCTCCAGGCCAAGCTGAAGACCGCGGTAGCCTTCATCGCTGATGGGCAGCTCACCCGTGACTATCCCGAGATCGCCGGCAAGCGCACGCGAATCCATATCGACACGCTGTTTTCGCCCGGCGAAGCCGAACTGCGCCTGATCGAGGCGGTTCGCACGCACTGGTGCAAGCCGGACGGAATCGAGCTCACGTGGTCCAGTCGTGACCCCGCCTAACAAGCGCATCAACCTGAGGCGATCGACGGTGTCTGTAGTAACCTGCGGCCGCAGCCCGTGCAGGTTATGCGCAGGGCGTTAGACGTACGCAGAAATCGAGGTGCTGTGAGTGAACTCCTAGATTTACCAAATGTCGGCAGGGTCCTTGAACGGAACTTGCTTGATGTTGGCATCAGCACTCCGAGTCAACTCCGAGGTGTTGGTGCCCACGAGGCATTCCAACGCATTCGAGCGACCGTCGATCCTCAAGCCTGCCTAAACATGCTCTACGGAATTGAGGGGGCTATCAGAGGCATTCCAGACAGAGAGCTCCCGCAGGATGTAAGGGAGTCACTCAGGGCGTTCTATCGCAAGGTGGACGAGGGCAGTGGCGACGTCTAACAAGCGCATCAACACAGAAAGGCTTTACCGAGTCTTCCGGGCCTTCTGGTTACGTGCCAAACGTTGGACGGAGGAGTCGGAGCGAGGTGCCGTGGCGCTGTGTGGAGACGAGACCGCCAAGCCTTGACGATAGTTAGCGTATTTGCTAGCCTTCCATGTCGTTCACCATCGAGTACTTCAACGAGCGCGTCTTGGCCGAGATCGAGGCTTGGCCGGTCGGCATCCTCGCCGACTATGCCCGTATCGTCGAGCTGCTGATGGAGTTCGGCCCCGACCTACGCATGCCGCACTCACGCTCGCTCGGTGGCGGGCTCTTCGAGTTGCGGCCGCGTGGCCGAGAGGGCATCGGGCGTGTGCTGTACTGCTTTCTGGTGGATGAGCGGATCATCGTGCTGCATGCTTTCGTGAAGAAGACGCAGGCGACCCCGCCTTCCGAGCTTAGGGTCGCTCGCCGACGGATGAAGGAGGTGCGTGATGGCTGAGCGCGACTATCGACCGGTGATGCACGACCATGACGAGTTCCTGGCCAGGGCGCTGCGGCGCAAGGGGTTCCGGGAGGCCTACGACGAGCGCGCCGACGAATACTGCCTGGTGCGCGAACTGCTCTCCGCCCGTGCCAAAGCTGGCCTCACCCAGGAGCAGGTTGCCGAATCGATGGGCACCACCAAGAGCGCCGTCTCGCGGCTGGAGGCAGTGGGCAAGCATTCACCGTCGCTCAGCACCCTGAAGAAGTACGCGGAGGCGGTGGGCTGCGAGGTCGAGATCCATCTTGTTCCCCGTCCAACAACGGCACCCACCAGACAGTCGCTGCGCGACTGCGGGTGATGCCGATCACGTTGGACAGAACCAGGGCGTGGCGGTCGTCACCGCTATTCACGCTTGGCGTTACTAACGCGTAGCGCTAATATGCGTGCATGATCGTCTCGTTCAAGGACGGCGACACCGAGCAGCTGGCCGGCGGCCGGCGCGTCGCACGGTTCGTGAACATCGAGGCGGTCGCGCGACGTAAGCTGCGTCAGCTCGAGGTCGCCGGGCGGCTGGACGACCTGCGGGTGCCGCCGGGCAACCGGCTCGAGCCGCTCAAGGGCGACCGCGCCGGCCAGCACAGCATCCGCATCAACGACCAGTACCGCGTCTGCTTCCGCTGGACGGCCGGCGGCGCTGAGGACGTCGAGATCGTGGACTACCACTAGGAGCGCAAAGGATGGACGAGAAGCTCAAGCCCGTGACTCCCGGCGAGCTGCTGCTCGAGGAGTTCCTCCTGCCCATGGGCATCACCAAGTACCGCCTCGCCAAGGAGATCGGCGTGCCGGCGCAGCGCATCGGCGAGATCGTCGCCGGGCGGCGCGCGATCACCGCCGACACCGACCTGCGCCTCTGCCGCTTCTTCGGCCTCTCCAACGGCTACTGGCTGCGGGCTCAGGCGGCTTACGACACCGAGGTCGCTGCGGAGGCGCTAGCCGAGCAGCTCGCTCGCATCAAGCCGTGGAGGGAGTCGGCGGCGTAGTGGTGATGGGTCTGTCCAACAAGCGGATCGAGCAGACACGCGGCTGCGCCTGTGGCCTCACGGGAAGCCGGCGCGCTCGCAGCTTATCCGCATGGCGTTAGACCCACGAGAGGTTGAGGGTGAGCAAGCGGTACAAGAACAAGGTCTGCGTCTACTGCGGTGAGACGTCTACTCAACCCGACCACATCTTTGCTCGCGAGTTCTTTCTCGAAGCAGACCGGGACAACCTGCCCAAGGTCCCTGCGTGTCGCGATTGCAACAGCGCGAAGTCTGCTCTCGAGCACTATGCGACCTCCGTCCTCCCATTTGGCGGAAAGCACGCAACCGCCGAGGAGAACCTTCGAAGTCTCGTCCCGGCTCGACTGAACCGCAATCGCAAGCTCTCCCGCGATCTCATCGCACGTCAAGGCCGTGCCTGGCGCCAGGTCGAGAACGGTCTCCTCGTGTCCCACACGACACTACCTGTGGAGTATCAGTCATTGCTCGATCTCCACGAGTTCGTTGGGATGGGCCTGCTGTGGCACCATTGGCGGACATTGCTCACCAGCGCGGACGGGGTGAAGGCCGTGTACCTCGATGAGGCCCTCGAGAACTTCTTCGATGCGCATTTCTTCCGAGTCCCCGTTCGAGACCGGGTCGATGTTGATCTCGGGAACGGAACAGCGCGGTACGAGGGAGTCCAAGGAGTTGACTGTGAGCAGCTGTCCGTGTGGCGTGTTCGGATGATGGGCGGCGTCGAATTGGCTGATTCATCTGGTGCACGCCGCATTTCCGCAGTGGGGGTCATCACAGGACCGAGGGCGGCTCTGAAAGCAATTGGGGCGGGGTCTAGCAACGACATCCAGACGGACGTGGCTTTGCCACGCTGCTGATGTCGATCACGTTAGCCCTAACTCAGTGCCTTGACGGGAACGGTCGGATAGCGTACGCTTTTCCGTACGTTATAGGGAGGAAACATGACCACCATCACGGCAACAGAAGCACGTCGACTTCTCTACAAGCTGCTCGACGAGGTCTCCGACTCGCACGAACCCGTGTGGATCACAGGTCGTCGCGGCAATGCCGTGCTCGTCAGCGAAGACGATTGGCGCGCGGTTCAGGAGACACTCCACCTGCTCTCGATTCCGGGCATGCGCGAATCCATCCGCGAGGGCATGACGACGCCCGTTGAGGAGCTCGAAAACGAGCTCGGTTGGTGAGCTGGCGTCTGCTCTATACCAAGCAGGCGCAGAGGGACGCGCGGAAGCTGGCGGCCGCTGGTCTGCGCCCCAAAGCCGAAGCGTTGCTCGAGGTGCTGCGCGAGGATCCGTTCTGCAGCCCGCCGCCTTTCGAGAAGCTCGTTGGCGATCTCCGTGGTGCATATTCGCGGCGCATCAACATCCAACACCGCCTCGTCTACCAGGTGCTTTCCGATGAGCGGGTGGTGAAGGTTCTTCGCATGTGGACCCACTACGAGTAGAGTAGGGCTAACAAGCGCTTCAACACAGAAAGGCCGATTTCTGCTTCGAGTGAGCTGGCCTTCTGGTTACGCGCGAAACGTTGAGCGTCACATGATCCGCACTCGCGCGGTAACTGAATGAATACGTACGTTGCTCTATTTCGCGGCATCAATGTTGGCGGCCACTGCTCTCTGCCGAGGAAGGAGCTTGTCGCCATTTTGGAAGAAATAGGTGCGCAGAAGGTCAGGACATATATTCAAAGCGGTAACGCTGTATTTGAAAGTGCCGAAAAGAATTTGGCACGAGTTTCCAAACAACTCTCTGCTGAAGTTATGAAACGCCGTGGGTTCGAACCGCATGTACTTATTCTTACCCTCGAAGAATTTAACAAGGCCATCACAGAAAACCCTTTTCCCGAGGCCGTAGCCGATCCAAGTAGCTTGCATCTTGGTTTTCTAGCCTCTCATCCTAAGAGCCCCGATCTCAATAAACTCTCCAGCTTGAGAAAAGAGAGTGAACGGTTTCACCTAACTGAAAGTGTGTTCTACCTGCACGCGCCGGAGGGTGTCGGCAGATCGAAACTTGCCGCAAGCTCTGAAAAACTCTTGGGTGTTCCCATGACTGATCGAAATTGGAAGACGGTATGCAAAGTCATGGAAATGGCAGGAAAGTGAACGCGACGCCCAATCCTGCGGTCAACCGGACCTTGCGCATAAGGCCGCGCAAGGCCGGTTACCTTGAACGTTGGGCGAGAACGAATGAAATTCTGCTCAAAAGCAAAAGAAATCGCATGCTCAGTATAACAATCAGATAGGAGGCGACAATAAAATGGACCTAATAGAAGCAGTGAATTCAAGAGATGAGCAAAAGGTGGCTCAAGCAATTCAATCTGGTTCTCAAATAGAAATAGCAAATGAGAGCGGTTATACACCTATTATTCTGGCATCGCTCTAGGGATGCACAGAAATAGCAAGACTGCTCATTGCCGCAGGTGCCAATGTAAATGCAGCAACCAAATGGGGATCAACGGCCTTAAGCGATGCGGCAAAAGAAGGAAACAGCGTGATCGTGCAACTATTAGTAGATAACGGCGCAAATATAAATAGTACTGAGTATGACGGATATACTCCTTTAATCCGAGCAGCCATGAATGGACATGAATCTGTGGTCTCAATTCTCTTGTCCAAAGGAGCCGACCGGCAAAGCTTGACAAAACATGGCTTGACCGCGCTTGATTTGGCAAGCCAGAACCGATACCAAAAAATTGTGGATCTCCTAAGCGGCGAATAGAGAACAGGATGATTTCGTAGAGAAATCCCGTTCGCCCAACACAGCGTGCACTTGACTGGCGGGTACGCACCGCGTTTTCAGACGTTTTCTTGGCTCAAGCCAATTCCGTTAAGATAGCGTTACCTCACCCCTCCCGCCAGCAAGTAACGCACACCATTGGGCGGACACGTAGGGGCGGGACGACGAATAGCGTCAGGAGGTTCGCGTGGCAGAGAAGTACATCGTTGAGGCTGTTCATCAGGGCGGGATGCACTTCGTCGCTCATATGGGCGACCGCGCAGTGGACCTCGACTATCCGTTGGTGCCTGGCGATGCGGGGGCTGGCCCCAAGCCGATGCAGATGCTGCTCGCAAGCCTTGCCGCGTGTGCCGGAGGCACCGTTGCAGCGCTACTGCGTCGTGCGCAGCAGCCGTTTCGGGATCTGAAGGTAAGCGCACGCGGGCTTCGCCGGTCGGAGCACCCGACGGTGTTCACGGAGATTTCGCTGGAGTTCGTTGTCGGTGGGCCGGTTGACCGCGAGGTCATGGGCCGGGTTCTCGGCCAGGCGGAGAACGCGGTTTGCCCTGTCTGGACGATGTTGAAGCAGAGCACGCCAATTCGGTCGTCCTACCGGATCTGCGTGGAGTAGCATCTTCGCGAGCGCTGTGTCGTCGAACAGGCGGATGAAGCTGACGAGGCTTTCGCCGGCACCTGGGCTGAATGGAGGTGCCGGCTCATGTCCGTGCGGGGAGACGGGCGCGGGGCGCCGCTTTGCAGCTTATCCATAGTGTTAGGCGGGCCAACGGGGGGGTTGGCGGAATGGCAGCCAAAGATGTAGTTTCGATGTCAGATCGCGCTTCCTGGCGTGCGTGGCTTCAGGCACATCACGGCACTTCCCAGGGCATCTGGCTTCAGCTCGAGAAGGTCGGCGATCCCGCGCGTCTGAAGTATGAGGAAGCGGTCGAAGAAGCTCTCTGCTTCGGGTGGATCGACAGCCAGGTTCGGGGTCTGGATGAGACCCAATATCTCAGACTCTTCACGCCCCGCAAACCCACCAGCGACTGGTCGCGGCTGAACAAGCAACGTGTGGAGAAGCTGCAGCGCAAGGGGCTGATGGCCCCAGCCGGTCTCGCCGCGATCGAAGTAGCCAAGCGAAATGGCTCATGGTCGTTGCTGGACGCCGTCGAGGACCTGGCAGTTCCTGACGACCTTGCACAGGCGCTTTCTGTTGACGTCAGCGCCCGGACGAACTTCGACGCCTTTCCCGCCACTGCCCGCAAGCAGTACCTGTACTGGGTGCTCAGCGCCAAACGACCGGCTACGCGGGAGGCGCGGATCCGCGAGGTTGTGGCGCTCGCCACGGCCAACCAGAGCAACCGGCGATGAGCCGCCTAACAAGCGCATCCAGCAGACCGGCCGTATACTCCGCGCGACAGGGCAGCCACGGCCGGCTGCTCGATGTGACACGACGTTAGACGGAGCAGGGGGGAACGGATGCTCGGGTTGAAGCGCAAGAAGGACGCACCGCCAGACGCTGAACACGTTCTTGGCCGAGCCCGCATCCTCTCGATGCGGGTGGTTCACTCCATGACCTGGCCCCCGCCCGACATGCTGCCCGAGCTCATGGCACCCTGGAGCGAGGCCGACCGCGCCAGCTTTGCAGACAAGTACGCAGAGGCTTGCCGGGACATCCGTTCCTCGCTTGAGGCGAACGATCTGTGGGTACAGACCTCCCCCGCGGAGCGGGAGTTCTTCTCTGTCCCTCTGGTCGAGCGCACCATGCGCCAGCTCATCGACTCCTCATGGGCGGTGGAATCGATCGCCTGCTGTCTCTGGGCGCTCTCGGTGCTTCCGGCCATCGCTCCGTACGACCAGGAGCACGAGCCGCAGGCGACGGTCAAACAGGTGCCCAAGTCCGCCGATGGTCTTTCGCTGCGCTCCTCCGAGGAGCTTGAGGTGGCGCGCTCACTGGCCGAGTTGTGGCACTGGCGGGCGCGCACACGTCAGTTGCTCGAGGCAGGCCATCCGTTGCCACTTCCCGACGGCCTGACCATCGACGAGGTCGTGCGCATGACCGCCAAGTTCGTGGCCGAGGGACGTGAAGGCGGCAAACCCATCGACGGCGACTTCCCGGCTTTCGGCAAGCCCTACCGCGAGCTCACGCCGGAGGAGTACCAACACGCCACCTCGATCGCCATGGAGCGGCATAAGGCACTCAACTGGATCTGCGGCCTTGCTCCCAAGAACCAGTGGGAGCTCACGCCGACGGACACATGACGCAGATGGAAGTCCCGGAGTCCCGTCTAACAAGCGCATCAACCTGAGGCGATCGACGGTGTCTGTAGTAAGCTCAGACCGCAGCCCGCGCAGGTTACGCGCTCAACGTTCGACAAGCACGGTGGGAGCGATGCCCACACTCCGCAGAGAGGAATGTAGGCAGTGAGGCTGTTCGCGAAGAAGCCACGTCCAGTTCCACCGTTCAACACCTACTACCCGGCCATCGAGGGCGCAGGGTCGGAGCAGCAGGCCTACTACCGATGGCTGGTTGGGGAATTCCAGAAGGGTAACGCGCCCGATGTTCAAGGCAATCTCTCTTATCTGTTTGTACGCATGTACGAGGTCATCGGCGAGCTCATGCGCACGACCAACTACGATGTACTGGCGCAGTGGTTCGAGTTCCTGCGTGCGGGATATGCGGTCACAACCAAGGTTGGCAGCTACCTCGACACTGGGTCGCCCCGGGTTCCGCGTCGGCTGAGTTACTTGGGGACCAACTCTGCTGAAGCCTGTTGATTGTACTGTTCGAGCACCTGCAGCGGCGCCTGTCGTCTGGTCTGCCCGTTGCGCGTACGCCTCAGCGAGCGGTGCCGGCGCTTCGCGTTGTACCAGCCGATGTAGGTCACGAGGGCAAGCTCGAGGTCGAGGCGCGTGGGCCAACGGTAGCGGGCAATCAGCTCGCGCTTCAGCGTCGCGATCACGCTCTCGGCCATGGCGTTGTCGAGGGCGGTGCCGGTGCGCCCGCGGCTGGGGGCGATGCCGGCGCGCACGAGGCGCTCGGTGTACTCGCCCGAGGTGTCTGGCCGGGTTCAAGCGGTCGTCGCAACACTGCCTTCTTGAACAGAGCGTAGCAGTTCATCGAGCGCTTCCGCCGGAGTTCTCCAGCCGAGAGTCTTGCGCGGCCTGCTGTT
>Ga0228536_1002049_pt1 | contig 13896 bp, 15 predicted proteins | sample SJ1Smetagenome_FD_168611 | JGI IMG/M metagenome (GOLD analysis project Ga0228536, IMG submission 168611) | Enriched culture of PCE-dechlorinating microbial communities from Ithaca, New York, USA - SJ1.S | ecosystem: Engineered > Modeled > Simulated communities (microbial... > Unclassified...
ACCCCTAAGGTGACAGGTCAGAAGAACTTGTCACCAACAAAATGAAAAGCCATTGAGCTGCCAGCCCCTGCATGGTGCCAGCCTCGCAGAGCCTGGCACCGTGATACCGTTAAGGAGAACACCTGCTGCGATGAACGCCTACTGCCTGATGTGCCGGACCGGTCAAGAACTCCACGTCGTCAAACTCGTGCGCCGCTACGCGCCCGAGCTGGATGCGCTGGCCCCCGTCCGCATCCTGCCGGAAAAAGTCGCCGGCCAGTGGCGCAACCGCGAAAAAGCCCTCCTGCCCGGCTACATCTTCCTGTACACCGACCTCGACTTCCACCCCAACATCCGCCGCATGAGCCGCCATTTTTTCAAATACCTCTCCTACGAACTCGGCTCCCGCCAGCTCCACGGCAACGACCTCGCCTACGCCGAATGGCTCTACCGCCAGCACGGCGAGATCCAGCCCAGCCGCATCCTTGCTACCGGCGACCGCATCCGCGTCCTCGAAGGCCCCCTCACCGACACCTTCGGCACCATTGTCCGCCTCGACAAACACAAACGCCGCGTCTGGGTCAACTTCGACTTCGACGGCCAGACCCGCACCATCTGCCTCGGCGCCCAATTCATCGACGCCCTCGACGCCATTGACGCCGCCCAGGTGTCAGCCCCAAAGGCCCTGACCCCCAACCAATCATGGCAATCAGAAGCCACAGCTCACGCTGTTGCGATATAGCCCCATCGCCTGACCCGGCCCCCCAAGCGCTGATCATCGCCCGCGAGCGTGTCAGCCCCGGTCAAGCCACATCGATCGAAGTGTCAGCTCCATAGGCCCTGGCACCCGGATCAGATCAGGTGCCAGCTCCGAAGGCCCTGGCACCTATCCTAAACCGCAGGCTCACCAAAGCCGCGGCAGTCCCCAACCTGCCCAAAATCCAGGTGCCAGCCCCGAAGGCTCTGGCACCCATCCAATTAGCATCCAATTAATCCACTTTTAGGAAACGCATGAACGATATCAACACCCCCACAACCGAATACGACGCGCCCGCCCAGCCGGCCGCCCCCGCGCACACCAGCAAGCGCGTGCGGCGCTCGTCCGCCTACCACAGTCAGCGCCGCCAGCTGCGCCGCCTGCGCCGCGCAGCGCTCACGGTCCTGCCGTACCTCCTGTTCCTGACCGGCCTCGCGCTCGCCTCGCTCGGCGTCCTCAGCTACCTTGAGAACGAGTCGCCCCTCGCGCTCTTCATCACCAGCCGTGACGCCGTCCACGCCATCGCCACCCCCGGCCAGCCCAGCCTCGATGACCTCGGCCAAGCAGCCGCCAGTAACGATCCCAACGCCGATCCGGCCACATCCAACGCCGACTGGCCCGTCCTCACCCGTGACGCCACCGGCCGCCTCGTCGTACCCTTTTTCTACATCGGCGACCCCTTCGGCACGATCACCATCCCCAGTGTCGACATCGAGGTCACGGCCTACCACGGCGACAGCGAAACCGAGTTCAGAAAAGGCGTCGGCCACTATGCCGGCTCGTTCTACCCCGGCCAGGATGGCAACATTTTGATCGCCGGCCACCGCAACTCCTTCTTCAGAAACTTCGAATACCTCGAAATCGGCGACACAGTGAACTTCGACACCACCTATGGCCGATTCGAATACACCATCACCGAGTTCAAGATCATCAAAGGCAACGACAACTCGATCGCCAAAGACACCACGAAAGAGCAGCTCACGATGTACACCTGCTACCCCTTCACGTACATTGGCAACGCCCCTGAGCGCTACGTCGTCATCGCCGAGCGGACCGCAGCGGAGGTGAACGTACAATGAAACCCGCCCTCCGCGCCACAGCCGCAGCGCTCCTCGCCATTTCCATCTTCATCGCCCTCGTCGCGCTGATCACCAGCGCCTGGCTCAGCCAGACCCTGTTTGCGGCTGAATACTACCAGACCCTGATCACGCGCCCCGGCTATCTGCCCCTCGTCCGCCAGGCGATCGAGCAGGACCTCCAGCCCCAGGCCTCCTATGCCGGCGTCCCCGACGACGTCCTGCTGGCTGGCCTCGACAACGACACCATCCACCTCCAGCTGCGCCAGCACGTGGTCAATTTCGTCAATGTCCTGCACGGCCACCCCACCGCAACCACCCTGGCGACCGTTAACACAGGCCAGCCCCATGCACTGAGCTACCCCAGCGACCGGTTCTACCAGCCCCTCGCCGCCTATCTGGAGCAGCACAACGCCGCGCTCGGCCAGGCAACGACGCCCGACCAGCTCAGCGCGATCCGCGAGGTCGCCGACCAGGCCGCCCAGACCGTGCTCACCCACATTGTCCTGGTCGACCCGGTTCAGATCCTGGCCATCGCCCCCGTCCAGCGCACGATCGCCGTCCTGCACCAGTTCTCCCACCGCGCGCTTCCCATCGCGGCCGCCGCGCTGGCCACACTCCTGCTCCTGGTCGCCATCATCACCATCCGTGATGCGCGCTATACCCGGGAATACAAACTCTACCGCCCCTCGGGTGGCAGCCGCGAAGTCCGCGCCCAAAACGCCCGCATCAGCCGCAAGCGCGATCCGTTGCTCTGGCCCCGCGCCGCCCTCATCAGCACCTGGCTCGCCGCCAGCATTTTCCTTGTGCCGACGATCGTCCTGCAGAGCCGCGATCTCACCGGTCGCCTGGCGATCCAGACCGCCTACCTCAAATTCGCGCTCGAGACCCTAGCCAGCCGTGCCAACCTTGTGCTCATCGTCTGGAACGGCACCCTCTTCGTTCTCGCCAGCATCGGCCTGATCTTCCTCGCCCGCCTCAGTGACAAACAAAACCGGGCCCACAAATAACCAGCGTAAAAAGCCAAATGACACATCAGCCTGTTCATTAGAACGATCATCATTTACACTAATAACAACTCACAGGAGGTCCCTCACCATGAAAAAACTCACCGCACTCCTCATGATCGCGATCCTCGTCCTCACCATGGGCGCTGCTGTATCCGCCGCGACCGAGGCCGACATCATCAGCGCGCTGCAGGCTGCCAATGTGCCCGCCGTCTACGTCAGCCAGGCCCAGTCCTATCTCGCTGCCAATGAGGTCACCGCAGTCCAGGCTGACGAGATCATTGCTAATATCGAGAAAGCCAAGGCTGTCGCCGGTAGCGAGACTAAAATTGCCAACCTTTCGACGAGCCAGATCAACCAGATCGGCACTTATGTCAACAATGCCGCCCAGGTCCTCGAGATGAAGGCAGTCCTGCCCAAGGACGGCACTGTCGGAATTTATGACAGCACTGGCAAGCTCGTCTTTGCCGCCAGCAAGGGCAATGCTGTCAAACAGACCGGCTACGACTACAGCCTCGTTCTGATTGGCTTCCTGACGGTCCTGCTCGCTGGTGTCACCGCCGTCGCTGGCAAGATCCGCAAGGTTCGCGCCCACTGAGACCGATCCAGACACAACCCATCCAACACCAGCTCCATTAGCCCTCAGTCCATTCAACTCAGATTTTTTCTACTTGGGCGATCAGTCAAAAACTGGTCGCCTTTTTTACGGGCATATAGTTAAATAACCAATTATCTTAGTTAATATCATTTGACAAAGTATATCAAGTTTTTGTCATAAAGAAACTATCTAAAAATCACTTAACACCTCCCTGGTTCGCCATCCCTTGGAAAGGAGACCCCCATGTTGCGTGAACATGCCAAAGTCATTGACCAGCTGTCCCAGATTGCTGATCTGGCCATGGTAGCGCTGGCTTTTTTCCTGAGCCTGGAGCTCTACCGGCAGAAGGGCTCCTTTGACCAGGTGATTGAGACTCATTATTTCATCATCTTCGTCGTCTACCTGCTCATCTGGGTCTTGATTGCCAATGCCAACAATCTCTACACCTCGCGCCGGATGGCGACTTTGCAGCAGGAGCTCGGACGGTTGATCCGGACCCATGTGATTGCCACGCTGGGCAGTCTGGCGATCATGCCTTTGCTTGTGCGCGGCCTGATCCAGGACCGTTTTGTCTACTATTTCATCGCGTTTTCCGTCTTGCTGACTGCGATCCTGCATGTCGCGATCCGGATCATCCTGCAGCGGATCCGTGCTGCGGGGCGCAACATCAAGTACGTCCTGATCCTGGGCAGCAGCAAGTCCGCTCATCGCATTGCGGACAATTTCCAGCAGCATCCGGATCTGGGCTACCGGGTGATCGGCTACATTGCCCGCCAGAAAAATGGCCTCGATGTGCACTATTTTGGCGATTATTCCTATCTGGGAGAAACCTTGGCCCGTGAAATCGTCGATGTGGTCATTGTCGCCGAGTCGATCCATGACCCGATCGTCCGGGACAGCCTGGAATTGGCCCATATCATGGGCAAAACGACGGTCGCCGTGATGGATGATGAAATCTACCGCCTGTCGCGGATGCGCCCCTTCCAGCTGGCTGGCATGCCGATGGTCGCGATGTACAGTGTGCCGCATCATGAATGGCAGGAGCTGTTCAAAAAGGTCATGGACATCGTGATTTCTGGCCTCGGCCTGGTTGTGGCCTCGCCGCTGCTGCTCCTGATCGCGCTTGGCGTCAAGCTGACGTCGAAAGGGCCGGTGTTCTTTGCCCAGGACCGGGTCGGCCTCAATGGCCGGATCTTCAAGATGTACAAGTTCCGCTCGATGGTCCAGGATGCCGAGGAGCTGAAGAAAAAGCTCACCCATCTCAATGAAATGAGTGGGCCGGTGTTCAAGATCAAGGACGATCCGCGCGTGACCCCGATCGGCCGGTTCCTGAGGAAAACGAGCCTCGATGAGCTGCCGCAGCTGTGGAATGTCTTCCGCCAGGAGATGTCGCTGGTGGGACCGCGGCCGCCCCTGCCCAGTGAAGTGAACCTCTACGATCCCAAACACCGGAAAAGGCTGTCGGTCAAGCCGGGCTTGACCTGCATCTGGCAGGTCAGCGGGCGCAACGACGTCGACTTTGACCAGTGGATGGAGATGGATGCGGAATACGTTGACAACTGGTCTCTGGCGCTGGATATGAAGATCCTGGCCCAGACGGTACCGGTGGTGCTGGGCAGGAAGGGCGCCAGTTGAGTGTTAATAATGACAACTAAATAACCATTTTTAACAGTTGCAGTATGCACGATTGAACATCAATACCTCTAACACTTATCATACAGATGTATCACTAAATTCATCTGAGTTGGAGGTTGTTATGAGACGTCGAGTTCGTTCCTGTGCCCTGCTTCTGTCTGCCCTGGCCCTGCTCCTGATGACGATTTTCATCCCCTCAAGTCCAGTTGCCGCTGCGGTTGCTCTGACCACGACGGAGGAAGTCACGCTGACGCTGGATGATAGCCAGCAATACTACCGCCCGAATCACCCTAGTGCCGTGAGCGTTGACTATCTGCCAGCTGAAGATGACTATTACCGGGATGACATCCTGTACTATAACAACGATGGGCTCTATGCTCCCAACACGACTGTTTCTTATCCCTATGCGGTACAAATGTTCACCCCGACCCTGGACGGCATGTATACATTCGAAATCACGGCGGATTCGTGGACGGATGACAATACCGGGGATACGATGCTCTGGATGTATGATGGGGCCTTCGATCCTGGCAATCCTTTGATCAATGTCTGGGTGGTCAATGACGATGGCAGCGAGAATTATCTGGATGCCAAGCTGACGCTGGATTTACTGGCTGGTGAGATCTATACACTGGTGGTCACCGCTCTGCCTGCTGATAAGACTGGTACCGTGACGCTGGCGATCACCTCTCCGGTCCCGCCTGAGGATAACGGTGAGGATCAGCTGCGTGATCCTGGTGATGAATCGCCGGATGACCCAGGAGATGAAGCGCAAGACGAGGCAACATCGACACCGTCCGCTTCTTCACCCACGACGCCTGTGAAACGGGATCCGATCACGATCCTGCATTCAGTAACGGGAGTTCGAACGGAGGATCTCAGTTATCTGGCTGCGATCCCTGAACAGTGGATGAGCGATGTGACGTATGTCGAGTTCTGGCTCGATTCCGCCCCGGTAACAAAAGATTCGCCCCGGCAGATGGCGATCGACACAGCAGCCGCTGCCCTAAAAGCGGCCGGCCGGACGCTGTACGATACGCAGGAAGTGACCCTGATGAGCCGGGCCACCTGGCGCGACCAGCATCAGGTGACCAGCCCGATTGATCCGTCCTGTATCCGGGGGAATATCCCGGTGTATCTGGCGATCCCGGCTGAGCTGATCGACAGGGAAGCACTGGGGATCTGCTTCATCGATGAGACGGGTGCGGTGGCGTTTCTGGATGGTGAGCGGGTCAGTATTGAGGGTAGCGAGTATATGAGATTTGAGAATAATGCACTGCCGGCTGTGTATGGCTGGGTGGGGTGAGAGATGGATAACTTATTAATGAAAGGAATATTCGAATAGAGTATTATGAAATGACTTTTAGCAAATTTTAACTATTGAATTATGATGAGGGAAATTAATGGATATAGCTACATGGATGACGGCAATATTTACTGCCATTTTAACCTTGATCACCGGAGTATATGCATATCTTACTTATAAATTAGCTTCTTATTCAAAAAAAGCTATTCAAAATAGTTCTGATGAGTCAATTTTGAATAGGCGACCATACTTAGCTTTTCTAGATTTCAACATTAATCACTTTGAAGAACCACATAATTGTGAAGATATTTACAGAATTACTATAAGATTAAAAAATACTGGCAATTCAATGATGCAATATAAATTGATAAATAGTTCTATTCAATCAAACCAAGGAGAAAGTCTTAAAACAAATTTCAAGAATAGTGGTTCGTATATTTACCCCGATCTTGTTGAAGAGTTTAGACTCGGATCGGTTAAATTTCTGAATCAAACACCTCAGTTAGATGAAATTGTCAAATTTAACATATCTTATAAAATTGAGTATCTATCAATAGATAATATTAGTTATCAAACAGAACGAGAATTTGAATTGCTATTTAATCGAAAAAGTGGGATGATTGAGTGGTTTTATCTTAACTCAAACGATAATTGAATTTTAATTACTTTTGAAAAGCACTAAGTCACCTAAAACTATTAATAAAATGAGCATTAAAATACTAACACTTTAACGAGGTTTGCTTTAATTTGCTAAAACAAAGCTTTCTCGAATTAAGTTATGTATTAATAAACAACCAATTATCTAATAAATTGATTAGTCAATATGGCAATATCTTTTTGTAGGAATGCTTTATGAATTTAAGAAAAGGTAAAACAAAGAATATATTAGATAGTTCAATCGATAGTGCTTTGCTCGCCGTAGAAGTATTTAATAAACCGCGTACTCCATTTAGAGTTGAGAACTATATTATTCTTATGATAATGGCATGGACAAGACTATTTCATGCATTTTTTAATATGACGATTGGTGATAAGTATTATTATAAAAAGGGGACAAAATATACGAAAGTAGACGGGGAAAAGAAAGCATGGGAATTGAAAGAATGCATTAAAAAGTACAATTTATTGTCAGATCCTGAAAAGAAAAACTTAGAATTTTTTATTCAATTGAGAAACAGAATTGAACATCGACACATTGAAAGGGAAACAATTGGTGTTCAAATATTTGGAGAATGTCAGTCACTTCTCTATAATTATGAGAAGCAGTTGATTAACATTTTCGGCCCTGAATATGCAATAAATGAGAACCTAGCATTTTCTCTGCAATTTTCAACTTTAAGAACCAAAGCCCAAATTGAGGCTCAAAAGAATTTATTATCCAGTGATGCTCAAGAAATTGTTGAATTTATAAATAAATTCAGAATGACACTTTCTGATGATGTTTTTAATAGTCAAGAATTTAGCATAAAATTGATGCAAATTCCCAAAATATCTAACACTGATAGGGGCGATTTGGCAATTGAATTTGTAAATTGGAATAATCTTGATTCAAATGATCGTGAAAATATTTTGAAACTTACCGCAATTATTAAGAATAAAATTCAAAAAGTTGATTGTGTAAATGTTGGTAAACTTAAACCAAGTACAGTCGTAGAAGAAGTCAAATCCCAAGGCGTCCAGGGGTTCAATTTATCCATTCATACGATGTTATGGAAAATATTTAAAATTCGCCCAAATGCAGATTCAGACAATCCATTCGAAACAGAATCATCATTTTCGACATATGATGAAGTTCATAAAGATTATGTATATAGCGACGAATGGGTTGGTTTCATTGTTAACATATTTAGCACAAACAAACTTACATTTGAAAATGTCAAACGTTTATATAAAAGCGAAAAATTACTGAATTACCGAGAGTATTTGAATTGATTAATCCATGTTAAGATAATTGAAATGTATATAAGTAAATATTATATTTCAAAGCAATCTCTAGGGTAAACTCCAAGTAGGATTGAGGCCACCTCTACCCAGTGAAGTGAAGCTTATTAATTACTAATATCGCTTGAGGTAATCTAGATTTACTTCACCAAGGTGAGAGTAGATATGAAAAAAATCATGTTTGATACCAATGTGTTCGACAAATTACCTGAAATGATTGAAACACTCCAAAGAGGCAAAGATCACTATAAGTACTACGTGACCTCGGTTCAGATTGAAGAGATATGCAATATCCCGGACCTTAATAAAGAACGCAGGATAGTCAATATGTTGATGCTGTCGGAGATTCGCGCTGAACTCGTTCCCGTATCGGTATTAATCTTTGGCTATTCCAGGTTTGGTTTTGCCAGTTTTGGTGAAGGGAAGGTTTATGAAGAAATCTTAAGCCCTAATCATTCAAATATCCGCGATGCCATGATAGTTGATACTGCGGTACATGAAGGTTGCACTCTCATCACTGAGGATAAAGACTTATACAAAAAAATGACTCGAAACGGTTATAACGCCATGCTTCTTAGTGAGTTCATGATTGCATCTCGATTGCTTTGACTAATAAATCAACATAAAGGATACATTACACCTCAATGCCCAAGAAAAACCTTCTCCTCTATGCCCACTACTATTACCCGGATGTTGCCTCGACCGGTCAGATTCTGCAGGAATTGGCAGAGGGGATGCTGGAGGATTTCAATATCACGGTCATTTGTGTTGTTCCTTCGTATTCAGGTGTTATACCTGATAAATATAAAAAGAGGAAGTACTATTTCGAAGATATCAATGGGGTCAAGATCATTCGGGTCAGGGTCCCTGAATTTAAAAAGGAAGATAAGCTGAGTCGGATCAAGAATATTTTGACCTATTTTATCCGTTCAATAATTGCGACGCTCAAATCCGGTCCTCAGCATTATGTATTTTCAATTTCTCAGCCACCTATTTTCGGCGGCTTGTTAGGTGTGATCGGGAAATGGATCAAGCGGGCCAAATACATCTACAATATTCAAGATTTCAATCCTGAGCAAATTATCGCAGTTGGGTATTCGAAAAACCGGTTTGTTATCAATTTGATGTTAGCTCTGGATAAGTTCTCGTGTAGGCAGGCTGATAAGGTCATTGTAGTTGGCCGAGACATGGTGGAGACATTAAAAAATCGATTCAAAGGTCATAAGGTGCCAAGCCATTGCTATATCAACAATTGGATTGATGAAAAGGCCATTTATCCGCTGGAACCGACTCATGAAAAAGTCGTTGAGTTTAAAGAAAAGTACGGTCTGACTAATAAGTTTGTCTTCATGTATTCAGGCAATTTGGGCCTTTATTATGATCTTGAAAACCTGATAAAGGTTATTGGGAAGTTCAATAATCAGAAAGATGTTGTATTTGCGTTTGTCGGGGATGGATCGATTAAAAGCCAACTTGAAGCTTACAAGCAGGAACATGAGCTGGACAATGTGATCTTCATACCTTACCAGGACAAGAAGGATCTGATCTATAGCCTGAATGCTGCTGATGTGCATTGGGTCGTCAACGCAAATGGGATTAAGGGTGTATCGGTCCCGAGTAAGATCTATGGGGTGATGGCAGCTGGAAAGCCGGTGCTGGGGGTGCTGGAAGATGAATCTGAGGCACAAAATATTGTTGAAAAGGCTGGTTGTGGCTTTGTGGTGTCTCCAAAAGAATATATTAAAATGAGTCAACTCATTGATTCTTATATTCAGTTCCAGAGCTGTGATAATCTGGAAACAATGGGCAAGAGAGGCCATGAGTATTTATTAAAGAATCTTACAAAAGAACTATCAATTCAAAAGTACAAGATGAACTTAAATCATTCTAAAGGTGAATGTTAATGATTAGTAACTGGTTTAAGCTAGTGATGAAAATAAATAAAGTTAAATATGGCAAAAATCTATCGTTAAGAGGCCTACCCGTGATTTTCAATAGTGTTGGAGCAAAACTCAATATTGGAAATAATGTAACGATAAACAGTAGCTTCTTATCGAATCTTGTGGGTCTATATTCACGAACGATCATTGTAACGCGTACCCCTGAAGCCGAGATTTTAATAGGGAACAATGTTGGCATTTCAGGTGCAACAATATATGCCCGACGGAGTATTGTCATTGGTGACAATTCGATGGTTGGAGGTAATGCCAAGATCCTGGACAATGATTTCCATCCAATCGATATTAAAGCTCGAAGAGATGACTTGAAAGATATGATAGACACACGCCCAATCCTTATTGGCAATGATTGCTTTATTGGATGCAACTCAATAATCCTCAAGGGCACAGAGCTTGGTGATGGTTGCGTGGTTGGAGCAGGTGCGGTGGTAAGTGGAAAATTCGATGCGGGAAGCGTTATTGTCGGAAATCCTGCAAAAGTAATCAGAAAAATATAAGGAAAAACTATGCAGCAGATGCTTTGGATAGGGAATTATGAAAGTGAAGAAGAGCTAATAAATAAGGCAAACAAGGGATTCAGTTTAGTTTCTGCACAAGTTTCACAACAAAATCTTATTAATGGAATTGAACAAATTAGTGGATTTGCTTTTGACTCAATCAACGGTAGTGTTCTTCCGCCGTATCCTGTTTATAAAGATAGAATTATTCCACCTGTGGTTTGGAGTCATACGGATGGCGCTCGAGATATTAGTGTTGGATATAGAAACAGAAAATATATTAATAGATTATACTGCAAATTTTCAATGATTAAAGCTGCACAAGAATGGCTTGATTTACGTTATCAAGGTAACGAACTTATAATACTAGTCTATTCGATGCGCTCATCACCAATGGCGACAGCGTGTTATATAAAAAAGCAGGTTCCCACTGCGAAATTATTCTTGATCATTACGGATTTGCCTAAATACATGGATTTGGGACAGAGCATGTTTAAAGCTGCTTTGAAAAGTGTTGACTGGTTTTTTATCAAGAGAATGCAAAAAGAGTTCAATGGTTTCATACTATATGCAAGTAAGATGGCAGATTATTTAAAGATTCCAAACAGAAAATGGCTCCTAATGGAAGGAAGCTTTGAGTGTAAGGAAATAATTGAATTATCACATGATATTAGTAAGCTTCGTAAAAAAGTAATAATGTATTCTGGAAATCTTGATTTGCGATATGGAATTAAATTACTTCTAGATGCATTTCTATGCATTTCTGATATTGACGCTGAATTATGGCTCACGGGAAGAGGTAACGCAGAAAAATATATCAATGAATGTATGAAAATAGATCATAGGATTAAATATTTTGGCTATATACCTGAACGGCTTGAAGTTTTAAAGAAACAGCAAGAAGCTACGTTATTAGTGAATATGAGATTGCCATCTGAAAAAGCATCAAGCTATTGCTTTCCATCTAAGTTGTTTGAATACATGGCAACAGGGATCCCAGTTCTATCGTTTAAACTTGGAGGAATACCTGAAGAGTATATTGAGTTTCTATATATCATTCAAGATGAAAATAAACAAGGTATAGTAAATGCAATAATGAATGCATTTGAGTTTTCAGACGAAGAGAGAAAATTAAAAGGTCAGAGAGCAAAGAATTTTGTTTTGCGAGAAAAATCTGTAAATATGCAATGTAAGAAAATATGTGAATTTATTGATGATATAGGTGTATTAGCATGATGAAAATTTTGTGGGTAACAAATGTTCCTATCCCACGTATTGCGAATGATATGGGTTTACAAGCACCAAATATCTGTGGGTGGCTTACGGGATTTGCTAATTCAATCGAGCAGAGGAAAGATATTGAACTTCATATATGTTTTCCTTTGTTGGCAATAAAAAAAGTTATATGTGGTTCTATTGAAAAAATTTCTTATTATGCATTTTCACAACCAAAGGTTATGAGAATTTTACCGGCTGAGGATCAATTACATACCTCAAATGAAATGGAAAAACACATTAAAGAAATAATTGAAAAAGTTAAGCCAGATATTTTGCATATTTTTGGTACGGAGTATCCGCACAGTCTTGTTGCAACAAAAACCTTTGGAAGGCCAGAAAGAACAGTAGTTAATATTCAAGGACTTACTTCTTTTTATTGGATGCATTATAACTCTGGTATTCCATATAAGGAATTAAAACGATTCACACTAAGTAATATAGCGCGTGGTAATCTTCTCTCACAAGCAAAAAAATTGAAGATGCGTGGCGAGTTCGAAGTAGAAATACTAAAAAAAGTTGGCCATGTAATCGGAAGAACAGATTGGGATGAATCATGTACAACTCAAATAAACCCACATGTCAAATATCACTTTTGTAACGAATCTCTAAGGGACTCATTTTACAACGATATTTGGGATCATTCGACATGTTTGAAGCATTCAATATTTATTAGCCAAGCCTCTACGCCGATTAAGGGACTGCAGTTTATGATTCGTGCAATGCCTGAAGTTTTGAGAGTATATCCAAACGCAAAGCTGTATATTGCAGGGAATAATTTTGTTAGATCTGATAGCTTATATGATAGATTGAAACAGTCTTCCTTTGCTAAATATATTATTAGATTGATTTCCCATAGTGGTATTCAGAATGCTGTTGAATTTCTTGGACCTTTAAGTGAACTAAAAATGAAAGAAATGTATTTAAAGAGTCACGTATTTGTTTCCGCATCAACTATTGAAAATTCACCTAATTCTCTAGGTGAAGCAATGATACTTGGTTTACCGTGCATTAGTTCTGATGTTGGTGGCGTAAAGAATCTTTTAGAACATGGTAAAGAGGGTTTTGTGTATCAATCAGATGCACCCTACATGCTTGCGTACTACATTAAGAAGATATTTAGTGATGTTGAATTATCAAAGAATCTCGGAAATGCCGCTAGAGAACATGCTCTTAAAACACATAATAGGGAACATAATCTCAAGACACTTGTGAGTATTTATGAGGAAATATATTGTGTTAGAAAGAATAAAAAAACAAAGTCTTAAAAAACTCATTATCATGAGTTTGAACATAATTAGGATGCTTGTTATAAAGCTGACTAATAAAAGTTCCAGGGTCTCTCTGATTCAAAATCTGCATCCAACAACTGAGATTAAAATAAGTAAAAAAGGTGAAATATCATTATCCCATAGCGTATTTACACGGAGGTATGTCAGCTTTCGTGTCGAGAGTGGAACGTTATCAATTGGAACAAGCTTCTTCAATCAAGGATGTTCGGTTACTGCGATGAATTGCATTACCATTGGAGAAAATTGTTTATTTGGTCCAAACGTTGTAATTGTTGATCACGATCATGATTATTCATATTTGGATAATAGAAGAGGTAATCATTACAAATACGGGGAAGTTATTATTGGAAATAATGTATGGATTGGCGCAAACACAGTAATTTTAAGAAACACCACAATTGGAGATGGATGTGTTATTGGCGCAGGTTGTGTTATCAGAGGAAACATACAACATACAATCAAATAGGATAATAAAAGCTAAACAAGCATATACACAAAATGAAATAAATCCAATTTTATAATTGTATATTTAATCAAATAATTTTCTGCCCATGAGGTTTTTATGGAGAGCTTTT
>Ga0228536_1002050_pt1 | contig 13889 bp, 12 predicted proteins | sample SJ1Smetagenome_FD_168611 | JGI IMG/M metagenome (GOLD analysis project Ga0228536, IMG submission 168611) | Enriched culture of PCE-dechlorinating microbial communities from Ithaca, New York, USA - SJ1.S | ecosystem: Engineered > Modeled > Simulated communities (microbial... > Unclassified...
ATGTGAAAAAATATTAGTTGATTTTTATTTTAGTATGTGCTATTATTGTTTTTGTGCTAAACATGCCGAAGTGATGGAATTGGCAGACGTACTGGACTCAAAATCCAGCGGTGGCAACACCGTGCGGGTTCGACTCCCGCCTTCGGCACCAAAAAACCCACTTTCATTTACCAATTGCGGTTTATGATCGTGGGTTATTTTTATTTCAATTTTTATTTCATATTATTATATTTTTCTACATTTTCTAGATGCTCTTCATAAGTTTTTGCGAACACATGGCCATTTTCTCCCATTACATAGTAATAGTACTCGTGTTCTTCTGGGTAAAGTGCTGCAATAATCGATTTTAAACCAGGAGAAGCTATTGGCCCAGGTGGAAGTCCTTTATTCACATAAGTATTATACGGATTGGGTTCGATTAAATCATTTTTGGTGAGCACACTTGAATGCTCTTTGCCTTTACCTTTTCCGTATATCACAGATGCATCAATTTGAAGTGGCATTCCAATACTAAGTCTATTATAAATAACTCCAGCTATAGTAGCTCTTTCATCATCATTGTATGCTTCTCTTTCAATTAAAGATGCTATCGTCAAAATCTCATGTTTAGTTTTGTTTATTTTTATACGTTGATCTTCCATTTCTTGTGACCACTTATTGTTTAAAGTTTCTACTAACAAAGCAACAATATCTTCTTCACTTTGATTTTTGCTGAAAAAATACGTATCAGGAAAAAGATAACCTTCTAAACTAAAATACATCTCTTTATTATCCACTTTGTCTGATAAATTCTCATCAAAATAGTTTTCAGTTGCAGCTATAAATTCATCTTTATCTGCCAATTGATTCTCTTCCAATTTAGTGGCAAACTGATATAAAGTAAAGCCTTCAGGAAAAGTTACTTTTATGCTGTTATTTTCGTTGCCCGAAGTTAACATTTTATATACATCTTCAAATGGCATATTAGCAATTACATAGTACTCTCCGGGTTTTATATCATTTCCAATTGATTTTCCTTTGTAATAAAAATAATTTTTACTCTTGATAGCTCCTAATTCATATAGTTTATTAGCTATATCTTTCAGATTATCACCTTGCTCAACTATTACTTTTACCTCTTCAGTATTAGTTGTATGTGATAAATATCTCGGTAGAGTTATAAGACAAACTATTATAATAATCGTGGCTAAAACTAATATGATCTTTCTCATATGCACTCCTCTTAATTAAATAATAGTTCTAAAAAGTCATCTGATGTTATATTTCCCAGATAATTAGCAATGTCTATTTCTGATGTTTTTTTAGCAATTTCATTTTTTTCATACTTTGTATTTTTTAATAATTCTTCTAGTTCCAAAACATCTTTTGTTCCAAAAAAATCACCATATATTTTGACATTTGAAATTATGCCAGATTTTATTTCTAACCTGATGTCTATTGAACCAGATGGAAATCTTTTATAATTCTTCCAATTGAAATCAGGAGATTGTCCATAATTCCATTCCCATGTGTTGTACTTACTCTCACATAATTTATCTATGTTTCTTAAGTGTTCATCAGATAGTTTATATTCTTCTAAAGGCTCATTCAGATATTCAAAAATATATTTCAGCAGTATTTCTTTAAACTCAATTATGTCTATGTCCTCTTTCATGTAGGGCCTGATGTTAGTGACTCTTGATTTAACAGATTTTACTCCTTTAGATTCTATTTTATCTTGTTTAACATTTAAAGCTTGGGATAGCACACTTAAATCAGTGTCATATAGTATCGTTCCGTGGTTTAATACTTTTCTCTTGTGCAATGATTGGGCAATTCCTGATATCTTCTTTCCCTCTACTGTGAGATCATTCCTTCCTGATAGTTGTGCGTCTATGCCAAATTTCTCTAAGGCTTTTAAAATGGGTATATTTATTACAGAAAAATCTATTTTCTCTTTACCTTCTATATTTTTTATTATAGAAAAATTCAAATTTCCAAAATCATGATATACAGCCCCACCTCCTGTAACTCTTCTTACTACCTTAATATCTTTATCATGAACAAACTGTTGGTTTATTTCTTCGATTGTGTTTTGATTCTTTCCAACAATAATCGCTGGGCTATTTATCCATAAAAAAACATATTCCTCTTCATCTGGTAAATTTTTAAATAAATACTCCTCAAAAGCTAAATTATAATATGGATTGTTTGATAGATTTGTTACAAATTTCATATTTCCTCCTTATTTTCCCAATAGTAAATTGATTTCTAATAAAACATTCTTTGCTTCTGTCACTTTATTCTTAAGTATATCATAACTCTTTCTTAATATTTTATCATTTTTATTTTCTTCTATCAGAAGTTTTAAGTTCTTAATTTCATCTTCCAACAATTCAATTTCGTTCAAAATATCAAATCTTTCATTCAGTATATTTATATCCAAGTCACTAATTTGAGATGTAAATCCGTCTTTTATTATAAAGCCATCTCCAAAATTTGGTATAATTGATTCAATCCCAAAATCGTATAGAAGCTCTCTTGATAAACTATTTGCAGCATCAACTTCTCCATGAACCACAAAAGCTTTTTTAGGTTTTTTTTCAAAATGAGATAACCATTCTCTTATATGGAGTATGTCTGCATGTGCGGAAAATCCTTGTAAGTTATATACTTCTAACCCTACTATTATCTCTTCACCTAATAGCTTAACTTTTTTCACCCCATCGAGTATTAATCTACCTAAAGTTCCTTCAGCTTGATACCCAACAAAAACTAAACTATTTTGTGGGTTCCACAAATTATGTTTTAAGTGGTGTCTAATTCTACCTGCATTTGCCATTCCACTTGCTGAAATAATTACTTTAGGATATTGTGCTTTATTTAAGTTCATAGATTCTTCTTGACTCTGTACATATCTTAAATTATCAAATTCAAAGGGATTATCCCCTGATAAAATCAGTTTTTTTGCCTCATCATCAAAAAAAATAGCATTTTCTTGAAATATTCTAGTTGCTTCTATTGCCATAGGACTATCTATATATATTGGTATTTTTTTGTATTCTTCGGTATTTATATACTCATAGTACTTATTAAGTTCATAAATTAACTCCTGAGTTCTGCCGACAGCAAAAGACGGAATCAACACAGTTCCCCCTCTATTCGCTGTGTTTTCAATTATCTCAATCAATTCGTTCATGCTGTCGATATAGTTTTCATGTACCCTATTTCCATAAGTTGATTCTATGATTAAATAATCTGCATCTTTAATGTATTCAGGATCTTTAAGTATAGGCCTTTTGGGCATCCCCAAATCACCTGTATATACAATCTTTATAGTGCTATTATACTCTCTAATCCAGAGCTCAACAATAGCTGAGCCCAGTATATGCCCTGCATCTCTAAATATCAACTTTATATCGTCATTAAGTGTTATTTCTTGATCATAATTGTATGCATTGAAATAAGAAATAGAATGTTGTGCTTCTTCTATTGTATATAGCGGTTTCTTTAATTCTTCCCCGGATCTACGTCTTCTATTATTTTCCCATTCGATATCTGTTTGTTGTATATGGGCACTATCTTTTAACATGATTTCTGATAACTGCATAGTTGGTTTGGTGGAAATTATTCTCCCTCTAAAACCTTCATTAACAAGTTTTGGTATTCTGCCACTGTGATCTATGTGAGCATGAGTTAATATTAAATAATCGATCTGCTTAGGGTCATATGGAAATGCTGAGTAATTAAGGTTTTCGATCTCTTTAGCTCCTTGAAACATCCCACAGTCTAACAACAATTTGTATTTTTCGGTTGATATCAATATATTTGAACCAGTTACTATTTTTGTAGCTCCGAAAAATTTTATTTCCATAACATCACCTCTGTGTGAATAGTTTAGTAATATATACCCATAAAAATACTTCCTAAATACCGGTCATTTGATATAGACCTTTATTTAGGAAGTATCTAATATTGTCCTTACATAGTACTAAAAATCTCAGTCCATATTCTGTCGTATTCTTTCAATAAGTCTGTAGGATCCTTAAATATCTCAGTATTTTCCAATTCACTAAAATCAGGATATGCAACTTTATTGTTCTTTAGTTCATCACTCAATAACTCAATTGCTTTGGGTATAGGTGAAGAATAGCCTATATATTCTGCATTCATAGCAGCTACCTCAGGTCTAAGCATAAAATTAATGAATTCATGAGCTAGTTCAACATTTTGAGCGTCTTTTGGTATAACCATCGCATCAAACCACAGATTTGTACCTTCTTCAGGTAGAACATATACTAAATTTGGATTCTCTCTCATCATTGCAACAGCATCGCCAGACCATACAACTCCAATGGCAGCTTCCTCGCTAATGATTGAATCTTTTATTTCATCTCCTTGATAAGCATAGACTAAAGGACGCTGCTTAATTAATTCATTTTTGGCTTCTTCTAATTCATTAATATTCCTAGTATTCATTGAATAATGAAGTTTTTTCAAAGCCACTGCTAGAGTATCCCTTTGACTATTAAGCATTATTATCTCTCCACTGAATTCTTCATCCCATAAATCAGCCCATTTTGTCAAAGGCCTATTGACTAAATTTTTATTGTATATTATTCCAACGGTACCCCACATATATGGTACTGAATACTGATTATCTGGATCATAGTCTAAATTCATAAACCTTTCATCTACATTATTTATATTTGTTATTTTTTTAGTATCTATTTTTTGAATTAGATCTTCTCTTATCATTCTTTCAATCATATAATCTGATGGAAATATAACGTCGTAGCTGCTTCCTCCTTGTTTAATTTTAACATATAAATCTTCATTAGTAGCAAAAGTATCATATACTACCCTAACGTTGTATTCCTCTTCAAACATATCTAAAACCTCTGGATCGATATAATCTCCCCAGTTGTATATGTTAATAGTAGGCCTATCATCAGAACAACTCGAGATTAAGCTGATGGATAATACCCCAAGTAACAATACGCAAATCCTCTTTAACCATTTATTATTCAATTACTTTTTCCTCCTCTTTTTCACTTCTTTTATAAATAATTAATAGTAAAACCATAAGTGTTAAAAACATAAGTGTTGATAAAGCATTAATGACTGGATTAATCCCTCTTCTAGCCATTGAGTAAATCATTATGCTCAGGTTTGAAACTCCTTTTCCTGCAGTAAAAAAGCTAATTACAAAGTCATCAATAGATAGAGTAAAAGCTAGCAAAGCTCCTGTAACAATTCCGGGCATTATCTGTGGAATTATCACCTTTCTTATTGCATAGAAAGGTGTAGCTCCTAAATCAAGAGCGGCTTCTGCTAGGTGTTTATTCATTTGTTTTAATTTAGGTAGCACTGATAATACTACATAAGGGGTGCAAAATGTTATATGTGCTAATATAATTGTAATTATCCCTAATTCTAGTTTTGCCATTTTGAATAAAACCATAAATGATACTGCTGTTACAATATCAGGGTTTAATACTGGTAAATAGTTTAAATTTAAAGCAAATTTTTTTGTAAATCCCTTCATATCATATATCCCAATAGCTGCAAAAGTTCCCATTATTGTCGAAATTAATGATGAAGTAATCGCAATAATCAAAGTATAATACAAAGATCTGAGTATCTCTTTATTTTTAAATAATTGAATATACCATTTTATTGTAAATCCATCCCAATTCCCTCTGGATTTAGAATTATTGAAAGAGAAAATGATCAGCACGACTATGGGAGCATATAAAAATACAAAAATCAGGGCTGCATAAATTCTACTTAGCTGTTTTTTCACCATAGTCCTCCTCCTTCTCCTTCTTTTCCCTTATCAAATTTAGATGTCAATGCCATGGATATCAATATAAATACCATTAAAATTATTGACATTGCTGATCCAAAATGCCAATCTCCAGTATATCTAAATTGTTGTTCAATGAGATTTCCAATTAAATAAGTTTTGTTGCCACCCAATAAACTCGATATAACAAATGTACTAACCGCTGGTATAAAAACCATTGTAATACCTGATATCACACCAGGTAAGCTTAGAGGAAATGTAACTTTTAAGAAAGTCTTTAGTCTATTAGCCCCTAAATCCCATGATGCTTCAATTAAGCTATTATCCATTTTAGTCAAAATAGAAAATATAGGTAAAACCATAAATGGTAAAAAATTATAAACCATTCCCAACAACACTGCAATGTCGTTGTAGAGCAAATCTAGAGGCTGAAAACCTAATTTAGTGATCATTAAATTTATTATGCCATTTTTACCTAATAATGTCAGCCAGGCATAAGTTCTTAATAGAAAATTCATCCACATCGGAATAACGAATAATAATATTAAAATATTTCTGTATTTTAACTTAGCTTTGCTTATTATGTATGCAACTGGATAGCCTAGCAATAAACAAATAATAGTTGATATAAGTGCTAATTGTACTGACTTTTTGAGAACCTCTAGATACATTGGAGTAAAAAATCTCTTGAAATTCTCGAGACTAAAATCAGCTGAAGAAATACTTTGACTATCTCCTGAAGTAAAAGCAAAATAAACTACCATAAGCAGCGGAATAGCTATGAAAATTGCCATCCATATTAGATAAAAATACCCATGCTTATTTAATTTCATTTATTTCTCCTTTCTCATTACATGGATGTTATCTGGAACTATTCTTAAACCGACATAACTGCCAACATCTTTCATTACTGTTGAGTGTATTTTCCACATATAATCCTCTGTTTGTACTTCCATCTCGTAGTGTACTCCTTTAAATAAAACATTTTTAACAATTCCCATTAATTGTGCTTTATCAGTTTCAACTACTTCTACATCTTCAGGCCTTATCACTACATCAACTTCTTCATCTTTTTCAAACCCTTTATCAACACATATAAAGTCTTTACCTAAAAACCAAACTTTAAAATCTTTTTCCATTACCCCATCCAAAATATTACTTTCACCTATAAATTGAGCTACAAATCGGTTTTGAGGTTCATTGTAGATATCTATCGGTGTGCCTATTTGTTGTATTTTGCCCTTGTCCATTACAACAACAGTATCTGACATTGTTAAGGCTTCTTCTTGGTCATGAGTGACATAGACAAAAGTTATGCCTACACTTTGTTGCATCTTCTTTAATTCTACTTGCATTTCTTTCCTGAGTTTTAAATCCAATGCTCCTAAAGGTTCATCTAAAAGCAACACTTTTGGTTCATTAACCAAAGCTCTTGCAATAGCAATTCTCTGCTGCTGCCCTCCACTTAAAGACTCAACATTTCGTTTTTCAAAACCTGACAGGTTAACAAGTTCCAACATCTGAGTTACTTTTTTCTTTATTTCTTCATTACTTTTTTTCTTTATTTTCAAACCAAATGCAATATTTTCAAATACATTCAGATGTGGAAACAAGGCATATCTTTGAAAAACAGTATTTATTTGTCTTAGATATGGTGGAAGTCCTGTTATGTCATTACCTTCGAAAATTACTTTCCCTTCTGTTGGAATTTCAAACCCCCCAATTATCCTCAAAGTGGTTGTTTTCCCACATCCACTAGGTCCAAGCAGAGTTAAAAATTCATTTTGTCTTATATATAAATTCATATTATCTAATACTAAATCTTCTCCAAATCTTTTTGACAAATTAATTAAATCAATTGTATGAATTTTTGACATTTTTTCACCTCACTAAAAATTAGGTGGAGTACTTATCCACAAGAACGAAGCACTATTATTGTATTCATTAGAAATATAATGATATCTATTCGCTTTATAATAAAAGCTTTCGCCTTTTTTTACTTTGTATTTTTCGTTACCAATGTATAAAATTATATTTCCCTTTAAAACATATCCAAATTCTTCTCCTTCATGGGGATAATCCTCCTTGGTTTTTCCACCTGGAAGTAAATCAACTTTAATTGGCTCCATTAAATTTTTTTGTGAATTTGGAACTATCCAACTTAGTACATATCGTAGTTCTTCATTTTCAGTTTCGAAAACATCTTCTTTATGAAAAACAATCTTCTCTTCTACTTCATCACTAAAAAAATCCTTTAAATTAGTTCCAAGGCACTCTAATATATCTATTAATGTAGATATTGAAGGCGAAGTCAAATCCCTTTCTAATTGTGAAATAAAACCCTTGGTAAGTTCGCATCTGTCAGCAAGTTCTTCTTGTGTCAGGTTATTCCTCACTCTAAGTTCTTTTATTTTTTCTCCAATGTTCATGAGCCCCTCCATATTGTATGTTATTAAACAAAAAGTTTATATTTACTAAACACGTACTAGTTCAGTATAAGTTACAAAATCAATCATGTCAATATATAATATGTATTTTTTGCTAAAAATAAAATAGAACACCTAGGTGTTCTATTTTATATGATGTATTATTTTATTTTTTATTGCTTCATCAATAAGCTTCTCAATATCTAAACTTTCTTCAGCTTCTAAGATTTCTTTTAGCTTAGGTCTTGTCAATGGATGTTTAGGTAAGAATACTGTACAGCAATCCTCAAATGGTAAAATTGAAGTTTCATAAGTTTCTATATCTATTGCCATTTTTACAATATCCGTTTTATCAAATCCTATTAGAGGCCTAAAAATAGTCATATTTACTGCTTTTTCTATTACATTTATACTATCGATAGTCTGGCTTGCTACTTGTCCTAAGTTCTCACCTGTTATCAAACAGTCATACATGTTTTCTTGTGCTATTCTTTCACCTATTCTCATCATAAATCGTCTAGAAAGAATAGTCATTTGGTCTTCAGGGCAATTCTCGTTTATTGCCTTTTGAATATTTAATAAGTTTATACTGTATACTTTAAGGGGTCCGGTATATATAGATAGTTCTTCTGCTAATTTTAGAACTTTTTCCTCTGCCCTTTGAGAAGTAAAAGGATATGAATGAAAATGTAGACAATCAATCTCAACTCCGCGTTTTGCCATCATGTATCCAGCTACAGGACTATCAATTCCACCAGATAAAAGTAATAACCCTTTCCCATTAGTGCCAATGGGAAGCCCTCCCCTAGACTTGAACTTGTCGATATAAATATAAGCATTCTCCTTTATGTCAATATATACGTTTATCTTGGGCGAAACAACATCTACTTTTACATTATCAATTTCATCTAAAATAGCTGCTCCCACAATTCTAGACACTTCAGGTGATATCAATGGATATCTCTTATCAGACCTTGTTGTGTTAACTTTAAAAGTAACTATTTCTTCTTCATTGATCTTTTCATTTAACAACTTTATACTTGCTTTTTTTATATCTTCTAGATCAGTAGAAGTTCTAATACAAGGGCTGACATAGATTATTCCAAATATCTTTGTTAATCTATTAATTACTGTTTGTTCTACACTTTCGAGTCCCTCTATATATATTTTACCTTGTTCTTTGTATATTGAATAATCGCCTAATCCTTTTAGAGCTCTTTTAATATTGTCTATTAATTTGTTCTCAAAGTACTTTCTATTCAAACCTTTTAAAACAATTTCTCCTAAACTAACGCTTGTTACTTTATCCAATTTCTCATCTCCTTGTTATTTTTCGTATGTCTTTTACAAACTTATTTATTTTTTCTAACGCAAAGTCTATATCATCATATATATTTTCATAAGAAAAGCATAATCTTATTGTCCCTTCTATGAAATTATCATTTAGCCCTATGGCTTTTAAAACGTGACTCTTCTTATTTGATTTAGAAGAGCAAGCTGACCCGGTAGATATATATATATCTTCATCTTCTAACATATGGAGTAAGACTTCTCCTCTGACATCTTTAAAAGAAACACTAAGTATATAACTTGAACCAGTTTCATCAAGTGGAGAATTAATCTTTACATCGCTTATATTTTTTAAAAAGTAGTCTGCAAATTTTGTTTTTATAGATTCAACTTCTGCTTGTTCTTTTGATAAGTTAGTCCTTGTTATGTCTACTGCTTTACTAAATCCAGCAATTGCAGGAATATTTTCAGTCCCTGATCTAAGTGATTTTTCTTGATTTCCACCAAAGATAATAGGTTCTATTCTTGATTTTTCTCTTAAGTAAAGTCCCCCAATGCCTTTTGGCCCATGAATTTTATGTGCGCTAAAAGAAAAGCTATCCATGCCTAAATCATTTACAGATATGTTTAACTTTCCGAATGATTGGACTCCATCTACATGAAAGTGAATATTAGGATTTTTAGTTTTAATAATTTTACTTATTCTTTTAATGTCTTGTACAGTACCTATTTCATTATTAATATGAATTATCGAAATAAGCATTGTGTCTTCTCTAATACTCTCTTCTAGCTCTGATATGTTAATTCTTCCATATTCATCATTTGATAAATAGGTTACTTCGTAGCCTTCTTTTTCATATGTCTTTATGACATTTAGTACTGATGGATGCTCTAATTTAGTAGTTATTATGTGTTTGCCATTTCTTTTTTTTGCCTTTATCGCTCCTTGTAGAACAATATTGTTACTCTCAGTACCACCAGATGTAAAATAGATTTCATTATCCCTGCAGCAAAGAAAACTTGCAATATTTTCTCTAGCATTGTTTAAGATTTTTTCAGCATTTAATCCAAGCTTATGCAATGAAGAAGGATTCCCAAAGTCATATAGCATGCAATTATTAACTGTTTCAATTACTTCTTTTCTTGGTCTTGTTGTTGAGCAATTATCTAAATATATCATATTTGCACCTCTTATAATTAAATCATAGCTATATTATACCTTAGTGGTGAATACTTATAAACCATTTTGTACATTTGATTGATAAGATATTGTTTTTAAGAAAATACTGTGATACGATTTCATTATTACTAAATGGAGGTAATTAAATGAAAAAAAGGATAGCAATTATTTTTACTGGTGGAACCATTGCAATGAAAGTAGATCCAAGCATTCATGCAGCAATTCCCGCTTTAAATGCTGATGAAATTATAGGAACTGTAAAAAATATAGAAGATATGGCAGAAATAGATGTTGTCAATTTTTCAAATTTGCCAAGTCCACATATAGATCTTGATATTTTAATGGATTTATATTCATTAGTTAAATCTAAAGTAGAAGACGATAATACGGACGCAGTGATAATAACACACGGAACTGACACTTTAGAAGAAACTGCCTATCTACTTGATTTATTATTGAATACAAAAAAACCAGTAATATTAGTTGGTGCTATGAGGAATTTTTCAGAATTAGGTTATGATGGTTCTAGCAATTTATCAGCTGCAATATGCACTGCTCTTTCGCCCAATTCAATAGACAAAGGTGTTCTAGTTGTAATGAATAATGAAATAAACGCCGCAAGTGAAGTAACAAAAACCAATACTCTTTCACTAGATACATTTAAATCTCCTGAATTTGGTCCTTTAGGAATAGTTGATAATGATGAAGCTCTTTATTATAGAAATATCATTCAAAGACAACATATAAGAACAAATAAAATTGAAAAGAAAGTCGGTCTATTGAAATGTTGTGCAGGAATGGATGCAGATATTATTGACTATTACATAAATAGCAATTACAAAGGCCTTATCATAGAAGCCTTAGGTAGAGGTAATGTGCCTCCAAATCTAGTGCCAGGAATAAAACGTGCTTTAGATAATAACATAATTATTGGTTTAGTTTCTAGATGTAATACTGGTAGAGTACTTTATACTTACGGATATGAAGGTGGGGGAAAGCATTTAAGAGATTTAGGAGTCATTTTTGGTGGAAATTTGCCTGGCCAAAAAGCAAGGATCAAGTTATGTGCAATTCTTGGTTTTACAGAGGACAAAGAAACAATAAAAAATTTATTTGAATTAAGTTTATAATTTAATTGATTGATTATCAGGTGAGTGCTTATGAAAATAATAAAAGAGAATATATCTTATCCAAAAGTCAATGTGCATAAACCTATTAATAATAACTTATCTTTTTTGGATATTGAAACAACTGGATTAAATAACAAATATGCATATGTATACTTAATTGGTGTTTTGAATTATGATTACAGTACTCGTAGTTATAAATTAATCCAATATTTTGCAGAAGGTAAAAATGAAGAAGTTCAGATTTTAAGAGCATTTGTTGATGATTTTAATCCTGATTCTCTAATAGTAACATACAATGGAGATACTTTTGATATTCCATTTTTAAAAGCAAGATTGCAAAAATATAATATAATGTTTGAATTTAAAGTTACGAAAGATATCTATAGAGATTTGACAAAAAATAAAATGTACTTAAATTTGGATAATTATAAACTCAAAACAATAGAAAAATTCCTTGGCATAGACAGAACTGATACTTACACAGGATTAGAATGCATAGAATTTTATAAAGAATATCTTATTACTAAATCTGATGAGTTATTAGACAAAATTCTTAAACATAACTATCAAGATATATATTATTTACCTCAAATACTGCAAATATATGATTTATTAGAGGATTTGAAAAGGGTATATATCGAATATGATGAAATACTCTATGAGTTTATTATGGATAATATAGATAATTATGAGAATACAATAGTTATAAAGGGTGACTATAACCCTCATTTACATATTGATATAAATCTCTATTTGCCAAACTTCACTGTTCTATTGAGCAAAAATGGGAAATTTGAGGTTGATTTATATATTGATAATGCATTGGATAGTAATAATCAAATAATCGCTTTTCTTTATGACGAGGAGGTATATTCAAAAAATAGTGATATCGAAAGACTTGTAGGAGATGACAACAATATTATAGTTATATCAATTAATAAAAAATTAATAATAAATAACATGAAAATTGTTCTTAAAAATATAATCTATTATGCAATAAATAAAGTTTTAAGTGGCAGCTCAAACAGGGATTAAAAAAGAGAATTGTATTTAACAATTCTCTTTTTTCTTTATGGTGGGCCTTCAGGGACTCGAACCCCGGACCTGCCGGTTATGAGCCGGACGCTCTAACCAACTGAGCTAAAGGCCCTCATTGCATTTGGCAGGGGTGGCAGGATTTGAACCCACGACATTCGGTTTTGGAGACCGACGTTCTGCCGCTGAACTACACCCCTAGCTAAATAAAAATGGTGCCCAGAGCCGGAATCGAACCAGCGACACGTGGATTTTCAGTCCACTGCTCTACCGACTGAGCTATCTGGGCAAAAGATAAATATGTAATTGGTGGGCCTTCAGGGACTCGAACCCCGGACCTGCCGGTTATGAGCCGGACGCTCTAACCAACTGAGCTAAAGGCCCTAAAAAATGTGGCGGAGAAGGAGGGATTTGAACCCTCGCGCCCCTTATCGGGACCTACTCCCTTAGCAGGGGAGCCTCTTCAGCCACTTGAGTACTTCTCCTTTTGGCGGAGAGAGTGGGATTCGAACCCACGTGGGCCGCAAAGCCCAAACGGTTTTCAAGACCGCCCCGTTATGACCACTTCGGTACCTCTCCATTGGTGATCCATCCGCGACTCGAACGCGGGACACCCTGATTAAAAGTCAGGTGCTCTGCCGACTGAGCTAATGGATCAAATATAAAAGTGGCTGGGGTGGCAGGACTCGAACCTGCGAAAATGCTAGAGTCAAAGTCTAGTGCCTTACCGGCTTGGCTACACCCCAACATAATGGTGCACCTAGGAGGATTCGAACCCCCGGCACACGGATTAGAAGTCCGTTGCTCTATCCTACTGAGCTATAGGTGCACGTTATTAATTCTATGGAGCGGGTGAAGGGAATCGAACCCTCGCAACCAGCTTGGAAGGCTGGGGCTCTACCACTGAGCTACACCCGCATATTATTTGATTCACTTTTATTGGTGGAGGAGACTGGATTCGAACCAGTGAAAGCTGAGCTAACGGATTTACAGTCCGTCCCCTTTGGCCAACTCGGGAACTCCTCCTGATTTCTTTGGAG